>Ga0315907_10001305_pt1 | contig 33977 bp, 28 predicted proteins | sample LakEriMetagenome_3_FD_203525 | JGI IMG/M metagenome (GOLD analysis project Ga0315907, IMG submission 203525) | Freshwater fungal communities from buoy surface, Lake Erie, Ohio, United States - Buoy 12 MA123 | ecosystem: Environmental > Aquatic > Freshwater > Lake > Lake biofilm | place: USA...
CCAGCGGCGAGTACCTCCTGGGAGGCAAACCGCAACAAACCCTGCGCGTCCTGGACGACGATTCGCGATCCGGAAAAACACCAGATGATGCACCTGGGGTCAAGCATGTGGCCCTTTCGAACGACACGGGTTCCTCCCCGAGCGATCGTGTCACCTGGGACGAACGGCTCGACGTAGCGATCGATGGGCCATCGCTTATGTTGGACACGAGACATCGACGCTGCTTGCTCAACTAGTGTTGCTTCCGATCGTCACCATCGTTTTGGTCGCATCTGCAACTTTGCATCGCGAACAGGTCACCGCGCGGTTGTATGCTTGCCTGGCCGCTCTGACTTCAGTTCGCCACTCCTTCAGCTTGGCTGAGTAAGCGTATAGAGGTCTGATGGTTGGATTCTCCGAGCAGAGCGCTTTGGCGGTAAATTGCAGCCGCAGTTTTGTCTCTACCCCAGTTCTCTCAAGAAGTTCCCGCGAATGTACTGTTCTAATCGCACAGGATTCCCGAATCTCGTTGGGGTCTCGCATCACTTCTTTTCCTTGGCCTTCTGGTACTCACGGCTGAAATCGATTCCGATGTCTTCCCCAGGGGTTACCTCTTGGGCAGCGGCATAAAACAGGCACGCAAGGTACAGTCCGTCGAATTCGCCGTCGAGAGTCCTTAGCCTATGCTTGGTTTCCAAGTCGTTGATCGCCATTCCCTTGGCTGCAAACAAAGCTAACTCAACGACCACCGCTGGTTTGTGCTCGGAATCCATGCCTGAGAGATGCTCAAGAGCATCGACCATGTATTCGTACGCGACGGGGTTGAAACCGTTGCCGGCGTCTCTGTCGGCGTCTTGTTCGTACTTGGCTAGGTAGTCCCGGGCCATGCTTAGCAGGTGCTCTGGTCCACCGATCCTAATTGCTCGCTCAAGGTTCTCCTTGGCCCCAGTCAGATCTCCAAGGTAGTGTAGGCATTGGCCGAGGCTGACCAATACGCCAATATCATCCGGGGTAAGCTCCAAGCATCGCCGAAGCTCAACTTGTGCGTCTGCGAACCGCCTCTGATTGGTAAGGCATATCCCGAGGTTCTTTAGCGCCCAAGTGTTCTTCGGTTCGATCGCTATCGATTTACGAAACCACACTTCTGCTAGGTTGGGGTTCCCGTGGACTAGTTCTGCATACCCCAGACTCGACATAGCCAGGAAATGGTCAGGGTCACACTCAAGGGTAACTTCCAGTACCGAGACAGCATCGTCGTGACGATTCATAAGGCTATAGGCTGATCCCAGTAGGAACGATCCTTCGATGAAGTCCTCTCGTGGTATGGACTCGATACGAACCACTGTCCACAACATGGATGCAGCGCTTTGGACATCCCCTTGGTTGAGCAGGTCTCTGGATTGCACTAGGACTTTCTCGGTATCGATTCCCTGGTGCCAGGACACAGACATCTGCAAGCCCGATACGAGCTCGGTTTCGGCGTTGGCCCCCATCTTGCGGAACTGTTCTATCAGAAAGTCGCTGGCCAGTGCCAGAACCTCGTCGTCTGAAAGCCCGTCGGTGCTATCGAGCAACTCCCAGTCCAGTTCTCGTAGGTCTACAGTGAGCGACTGGCTGGACATTTAGGGGCTTTCGAGGAGGTTTAGCCGGGCTCTGTGCCGCCCAAGCAGTCACCTGCCGAGCGCAAAACACTATGCGTTTTCGCGGCGAGCGACCGATGTCTAGGGCCTGGAAGGTAAGATTCTTGTATTCTATCAAACGGTAGAATCGAGGCAATTTACCATCCGAGAGCCCTCTAAAGCATACTGTCCATCCATGGTCGATTTTCGAAAACCACTGTTTGATCCAGGATCTTGCGTAGCAACACCGGCTGCTGTAGACGCTATCGAAAGTGCGGGTATGGACGCTACGGAAATCCTAGACCGTCATGTATGCGGAGACTGGGGGGATCTGTGCGAAGATGACTGCCAGGCCAATGAAGCGGCTTTGGAGTGTGGATCCCGTATACTGTCTTTCTACCGACTCTACACTGGTCAGGAGATCTACATTATCACCGATGCGAAGGGAGATGACGGTTGCAGGCAAACGACTACGATCATGCTCAGGGGAGAGTACTAAGAGTGGCTGGCTGGTTTGTCACGTCAAGAGTGTCACAAACACCAAGAAGGCCTCGAACCGTGTCGGCTAAAATGTGTCTTGTTCTGACGTTTTAGGAAAGGAACAGAATTCATGCTCGATCTAAAGAACCTCGTCACACGCTGCCAAAACGGGGAGCTGTTTGAATACGTGCTTTTCTGGGGGTACACCCCATCGAAAGATGGCAAAATCAACAACGCTTGCTTTAGCCAATGGTACGTCGCTCCCTTTACCGTTGAGGGCATCGTCTATCCGACAGCCGAGCACTGGATGATGGCTGGGAAGGCAAGGCTGTTTTCTGACAGCTAACTCTCCAAGAGATCCTAGTTGCTCCCGATCCAAAATCGGCCGAGGCGCTTGGACGCAAAGTTCGAGGATTCAAGGAAGAGACCTGGGTGGCTAATGCGAGGCGCATCGTCACCGAAGGCAACGTCGCCAAGTTCTCTCAGAACGAAGACTTGAAATACTTTTTGCTCGGCACCGGCACTCAGGTCCTCGTAGAAGCGAGCCGGTATGACCGCATCTGGGGTATCGGACTGGGCGCGGAGGATCCCAAGGCCAAGCATCCATCCACATGGCAAGGAGAGAACCTACTGGGGTTCGCTCTGATGAATGCCCGAGAAGCGAGTCGTAACTCCTAGAAAACCATCCCGACCTGCAACCCCTATCGCAGGTCGGGATGTGCCTAGGGAGCCTTACTTGAGCAGAGCAGCAATCTTCTGGAAGCTCTTGATCGAGCGCAGGGCTGAATCAACACCACCACTTGCTCTTACGAATGCCGCTGCCGCTTTGATGTTCGTCAGATCAAACTCGGTGCTGGTTGCTTTGACGGCGTTTTTCGTTCCAGGCTTCCGACCACGCTTTGATTTGCTTTTTTCGGTACCGGTGCTTCGGCGTAGTGCTTGGCTTACCAAGGCCGGGTAGATCTTGTGTCCTTGCTCGGCAAGTGCCTTGGCAATCTCAGTAGGACCCAATGTTGGCTTGGCAGCCACAAAATCTCTGATGAGCTGGGATTTGTTTAACGAACTCTTGGTAGTTTTTCTCATAGTTGCGATCTCCGGTTGTATTGTTCTTGGACAGTCCCAGAGTATAACTCTCGATTCGGGTATTTCCAATACATTTATAAAATCGAGCGCCAAAACCGTACTGGGATTTCCTTTTGCCTTGAGGCTAACGTTGGATAAGCCTATAAAGCCGGAATGAGGCTCAAGCAGCTTTATCGAACGCGCTCTCGGGCTAGGCTTGAAAATCCTCAATAGTTTCTGGCTGCGTTTGCTGCGTCGGTGGGTCTGAGGGGACTGAACTCACGATTCATCAAGGACTTTCCGCATCAACACTCTTGCGGATTCGAGGGTAAGCGGTGGATAGTCCTCAGCCACGGAATCCTCGTCAGTGTAGATTCCGTTTCGGTCGTTCCACACTAGCCAAGCGATGATGTCTTCCCTCGTTCCGGATGAAAGGAGCGCCAACTGAAAGGCTTCCGAATGCCTTAAGTCTTGACCTGCATTTAGAGAATGCGATTTCATGCCCTATGAGATCCTGCATCTTAGAACTGTTCGTGCAACAAAGCCGCTATCAGCGACACATCTCAATAGGCCCTTTTATTAGACGACTTGGGTTTTCCAAAGGCTCGATGCAGCTCTCGACAACCCTTTGTTATTTTTCGGTACTGGATACGAGTCAATGGTTCTAAGATTTATCGACGTCGTTGCACAAATTTATGAAAACTGCATCAGGAGCAAAGCGATTCTATTGCACCGATGGAAAAAAGCCTGGCCTGAGGTTGAGAAGTATTCCGCAGCAATCATCGCTAGAATGTCCTTTCTATCGATCTAGTGCCATAAGCTACGGACTCTCAATCGCATTAGCTCGCGCCTGCCCCAAATTCTCATTCGAGATCGCAAAAACACGTTCAGCAGTCAAGATTCTTTGTTTGATAGATTCATATTGTAGCCTAAGTTGCTCCGCAGCATCTTTAAGAAGCAATTCAGCTTTTTGGAAATCCAGGGAATACTTAAGGCGAGCGTTATCATGGTCCTGTTGTGAAAGTCCTCTCGAAGGGTCAAAAACGAACTTTGACTCGAGATGTTTTCGCCATTGAATTAGCATAGCGGTCCTCTTTTGGCCAAAACCACGTACTCGGGAAACCGCAACTCGATCAACATCCGCTGCTGTCTCGATTCCTTCCGACTTTAGATTAATCAACAAGCTACTACCAAGGCCTTCTGGCTTTAGCTTCTCAATGGAGAAATTCTCTAAGAACTCCTTCAATTGCCTCTGACGACTCGAATGTCTTAGACGGTCCAAATCATCCATAAACTGTTTCTGAATGCGATCATAAACACCCTGCGCATCAGTGAACTTTGCTCGGCAATTTCGCAACGTTTCTGGGCATGATAACTTTTGTAGTTCATTCGCAAGCTGTTTGCGCTGGCCTTCTAATGTTCGCACTAAATCCATGCGTCGACTGTATTCGATCCTGCGTGTAGCCGCTGATTCCGCGAGATAAGCTTTCGCTTTGTCAAAAGCCGCTTGCTTAAGCAAAAAATTGGCATTGGCTGAGCTTCTTGATGTCTCTGCCTTCATTAGAAAAAACTTCACTTTTTCAATTCGTTCGCTATCCGTGGCACGTAAAGACTTCAGAACGTCATTTAGTTGTTGAAGTTGCGCTTCGAGATCCGACTTTTTCAAGCGAATTTGCGTTACCTCGGATTCGATCGTATTCGCTTTCATGGTTGACAATGTCAGCTTTAGATCTAATTGCTCTTCTCGAAACTTCTTGTAGAAAAGGCTCGCAAAATAAGCAGCAAATGATAGCCCGACTACTGATGCGATTCGTATGGGTGCTGAAAAAGGCGCAGAACAAACAGATGCTCCGGCAGCTATGGGCAACACAAACAACGCGGATATTGTTCCCGCAACCGAGTGTCTCCTTAATCGTTCAATTTTCGCTCTGAGAAGCTCACTTTTCTGCCTGGTTTCATCAGCATTAGCCTGAATTGCTTCTAGTTTCGTGGTTATTGTTTTATGTTCAAGCTGGACAGATCGTCCTTGCTTGATAACTTCTGCGATCTGACTGTCTGGTTGACACTGTGCATTCAGCTTGGCAATCTCGGCTATCCATTGATTTAGACGCCCTGTCGCTTGATTGAAATCCACTGCAATCTCATTAGGTATTAAATATAGCGACGGTAGTGGCAGTCCCTTAAAACCACTTGGCTCCGGTGGCACGCTGATTTTAAAATCTTGAAAGCAGTGCTTGACACTAGCAATAAGTCCCGCGTAGTCGAACGCTCTCACAAATCGTGGCGGGCAAGCAGTTGGAAGGAACGTTGTAATTGACCACTGGGCTTCATAGCCACACCACGGACAGGTCCTAAGACTACGGTGGAAAACATGTCCCGGGTTGAAAGAGCATCGCGAAAGCTCGCTTTCAAGCTTTGTCAGCGCTGCATACCAATCCGCTGCGGAGGGACGGATCGTAGTTTCAAATGCCTTAATAAACAACGGCATCAGTTCCGATCCAAGTTCGCGAACTGGAGGTGAAATTCTTGGAGGTTTAACTCCGAATACTGAGGCATTAGGAGAATAAGCGAATTTAAAAGAGGCTATCGCATCCTGCAATTCGTACGAATTGACATGCGGATCAGTTGGATCACCTGAGAATGGATGCCGACCGAGGAAGAGCAGGTAGAAGATCATGACTGCCAGAGAAAAGCGGTCATGCTGAGGGGTACGCCTCACGCTATCAAATGAGGTACAGGTTTGTAATTCAGGAGGTGTGAACTCTGGCACACCGACGGTACAGTAAAATGTACGTCCGTTTCGTTCAACTTGAAATGAGTCGCAATCCCATAATTTAACTGTGGCATCTTCAGATACGACAATATTACGCTGATTGAAGTCTCCAACGACGATGTTTGCCGCGTGAAGATTGTGAATCGAGGCAGCTAGGTTTTTTGCAACATGTATCAGGAAGGCCCAGTCAGCTTTCGGAAACAAACGTTTCCGTCCTGCACTTCCAAAAAGCTCATGTATTTCCGTTGCTTTCGTTACGAGCGGCATGACGAAACCGCATGCCTTGCCATGCAGGTAAATTGGTTCGATAGGCCAAGCGCAAACCTCGCTTAGCTTATCTGTACGAAGTTCGCAAATAACCTCAAGCTTTTCTGAATGCTTTGCGTCGAGTAGTTTGCCGTATATTTTAGCAACGAAGCCTGGTTGTCCGGTTATCGTATAAACGGCACCCTCGGCTCCTGAGCCTAGTTTTGTTCCTAATGCAACTTTTCGTCCGTTTCGAAGAACGTGATTTGTCATGCTTTAAGAGTCGCTTGGTGGATCACTACTCCGTACTCTCGAAATCAACACCAAGGACTTGTCATCATCCGAACGACTTGTGACGAGATCAGTTTGCATCCAGGTCGCTAGGCCCTTGGCGAGGTCTTTTTGAAACCCCGCCTCTCGTTGTCTGAGTACACGATAGAAACTTTCATAGAAGGGCTGATGCACTTCCTTGCTCTTTAGGTTTAGTGCAATCGATTCTAATCCATCTGTGAACAAAGTAATTTCGTCTGGTATTTGTATCTCGCGAATGTGAATCTGGTCGAGAACATTTTCATCAGTTATGAAAAACGTCTCATTTCCATATTCACCCTTAGCTGGCCAATAGTCGACATTACGTTGTTGGCCGTATCGGAATACAGCAGCACCGTCGCCTACTTGCAGATGCCATGCTTGGTCAGGTAGCAATATCGTGCAAATCAATGTTGATGCATAGTCTCGGCTTTTGTGGCCAGATCGACTCGCATAATCTTCGATGTGATTTGATGTCTTGAGTACCGCTGATTTCAGCATTTCCGTAGTGAGGTTTGTCTCGCATTTTTCCAGGCAACGCTGAACCTCCTGTTCCAGGATATGAACTGCAAGTCTTGCACCCTTTGCTGAGAATTTCGCAGTTCCTGCGCCATCTGCAACAGCAGCAAACAAAAACCATCTGTCGCTATTTTTGTTGATCGGTAAGCATCTGATGCAAGAGTAGTCTTGGCAGCTTTCGTCTCGCCTTTGATGGGACGTACCAATCGCAGAGGCACGTGTGTAAGTCCATCCGGATTGCTTCACGAGGAAACCGAAGTCCAGTCAGGTGGTGCCATTGGAACCGCTGCGCCAGGCTGCGACCTCGCGATACCACTAAGTGATGACGACAGCCATACAAACATATCGCGGAACCGCAGTCCGTCGAGCAAGACAGGAGGTCGTCGGGATATTTGGCTCAAGATTTCCATTTTGGCTCCTTGTACTCCGACCGCGAAGAATGAAAAGGCCTTGCGTTCGTCGTTGTCTCCGGCATGAACACTCGCCGCAGCATTTTGCCATGGGTCTGTAGGCCCACCGTCCGTTATCAAAAATATCCATGGACGAAGGCACATCGTGGGGCCAAGATGTTGGCGAATTACCTCCTTGCGTCTCGCTACCAATTCGATCGCAAGTTCGATTGCCGCACCCATTGGGGTGTCGCCTGAGGCGGTCAGATCCGGCGGTAGGAAATTCTCCGCTACAACGAAATCTGTCTGGAGTTTAACCGGTCCAAAAGTGACCAGAGCAAGCTCAACTCTCTTACGACCAAGCGTGTCGGCAGCAAGTTCTTCTTGAAACGCTTTTAGCGCCTGGTTTAATTCCTGGATAGGAAGCCCAGCCATTGACCCGGAGGTATCTAGTAACAACACGCAGGGACAGCGTTGCTCTGGATTCTCAGCAAGTTCGCTGACATCCGATGGGCCAAAAGAAAAGGGGGTTTGCGGTAGATCTTCAGGCATGATTTTCCTTTGAATTGGTTCGATGTTCGATTCAAAACTTGGTTTTTGGAGCCATCGAATTTGAGAGAGCATTATACTGGATCTAGGGAGCGTGAGCCACAACTAGACAGAAACTTGGGAAACCGTCCTGGGGGATTTCCTTTAGTGGACGCGATCGCGACCAGAATCCATCCCGTTCGCTCAATCCAGGCAATTTACCTATTTTACCCTCCACATATCCCGCATGCTTTGCCTTCATCAGGTCGGCATAACCGTCCCTTCTTGGTCTGCTTGAAATGCTCGCATGACTGATTGTGCCTAACGTTTGAGGACGTGTTGAGCCAATGCTCACCGCCGGTGCTTGCCGCCTGTTTTGGCTTTTGACGATCTCTAAAGTCCCAAGGTGCAAGTGGGTTGGATTCCGTCCACAGTCCTCGTTTGGCTGCTCTTGCTTGCATTTCCAAGTCGGCAAGCTTGGAATCACGATTGTATTTCTTGTAGTGCCAAGCCCAGCCGTCTTGGATCATCTTGGCGTTGATGTCGATCCCGTCCGTTGAAACAAGTCCAAGCGATCGACCATAGCGATCCTCACCTGTCTTTTTGACTCTGACTTCTTTGCCAAAGACTAAATCAGACAAGGCTTGTTTGGATCGATTGCCAAAACTCTGTTTTGCTTCGGGAGCATCGATCCCTTCGAGTCGAATCTTGATCGGTTTCTTATCGACCAGGACGGTAATCGTATCGCCATCCGAGACACCAACCACTTTGCCTACCAGATCGGTAGCTAGGTCAATTGGTGGTACAAATAGGAAGGTGATTAGGAGGAGGGTTGGGATTGGGTGGGGCATGTTGGATTACCTACAGAGACCAAGCCACCAAACCGTTTTGGTGACTCGATTTGGTTGCTATTTTAGCGAACTTTGGTAACGTTTGTAGTATCTGGTCGGTCTTGGGCCGGGATTGCACATGCCGGGGAGCGTAAAAGTGGAAAAACTATCGGATTACATGCGGGTAGCCGAGGCAGCAAACTATTTGGGGGTTTCGCCAAACACGCTCCGAAATTGGGTGAACGCCGGGAATATCGATTCCATTCGCCATCCGGTGAACGACTACCGCCTCTTCAAACGGGAAGACCTCGACGCTTTGCTGAAGAAGGTTGCGGCGGCGAGCAAGAAGACGAATAGATGAATTGAGTCAATTGGGTGAGCGGGCAGTGGAGAAGGCGAGGAATGATCGAAGTGCTGAAAGTGCGATACAAGGCCGACATCACAGCAGGAGCATTGAAGCTGCCCGAAAGCAGACTCATTGCCGATTTGCTGCTGCGCCAAGTCGATGCCGAAGGCTGGAAGGACTCCATCGTAACGAAGAACGTCCTCCAGGCGCGCAACCCCTCCACAGCCCGTCGCCTGACCACCTTGATTCGCAGTCGGTTGGAAACGATGGGGCCTGAATTATGGAAGCTCGTCCGTGACGGCAAAGGCACGGTCGCCGCTCATGCGGTCCTTGCCGCCGCCGTGAAGCACAGTCCCTTGCTCGGTGACTTCCTTGAGATAGTGGTCGCAGAACAGTACCGGCTATTCAGCCCAGCGTTGACACCAAGACTGTTCGCTGATTACCTCGAAGGCTGTCGGGAGCGTGATCCCGAAATGCCGCAGTGGAACGAGACGACACGCAGACGGCTCCGTTCATCCGTGTTTCAGATGCTTGCCCAGGCGGGCTACATCGAGGACACACGCAGCCACAAGCTGCAAACGGTCCACATTGCCGATCAGGTGCGTCATTACCTGAAGGCCAACAAAGAAGATTATGTCCTGCGTTGCATACAAGTGGCCCCATGAGTGATCCCCTAAACGAACGCCTCAACAAGATCCTGCCACGGATCACGTCCGATGAGTTCCTGAACGGAAGTGGCATCGGCAACGAGATCGCTTTCTACATCTTCGACTACCCACCCGAAGATGAACTGCGAGTGCGGGATTATCTGCGCACGTTGCTCGACCACATCCCGAAACAAAAGCACGGCCTGCGAGTCAAACACATCGACCTGTTCGACTTCGTGTTGGATTACCTCAAGAGCCGCAAGTTGCTCGACAAGGCGATTCAGATGCAGGGTGATAAAGGCGACGACGCGCTAAAGAGAGCGCTCAAGGGCCCCTTGAATATGAAAGACAAGCTAATACCTCACCTTTGCTCCGTGATTCAGCCTGAGCAGCAGGAATTGATTCTTCTATCGGGGATCGGCAGTAGTTATCCGTTACTGCGAACAAGTAGCCTGCTGACAAATCTCCAGAGCATCATGGGACGTACTCCCTTAGTGGTGTTTTATCCTGGTAAATACGATCAAATGACCCTTCGACTGTTTGGAAAACTCCGTCTCTCGGCGAGTTTCGAGAACGAGGGGACAACAAAGAAATCCGAGAACTACTATCGTGCCTTCAAGCTCGTTCCGTAGTCGATAAGAAATGTGGGACCACCATGCTCATCAAGAACCTATTTGAACGTGACATCTTCCGGCCCATCAACGGGGTCGTAAAGGCTGACCAACTTGACGACTCCTCCGTTTGGCAGGAGTTGGATGAGTTTGTCATTACAACCGAGTTGAAGAAGCACTTCAATAAGTTTTTCCCGTGGTATTTGGAATCTGTGGACCAGGGAAAGACCCCCGATCCCACTGGCAAAATGGGTATTTGGATTTCGGGCTTCTTTGGCTCCGGTAAATCGCACTTTCTGAAGGTGCTGTCGTACTTGCTCCATAACCGCACGCACACGAACAACGGACAGAGCAAGCAGGCCGTGGATTTCTTCGAGAGCAAGGTGAAAGACGCCATGCTCTTTGGAGACATCAAGCGAGCCGTCGTCGCCAACACCGATGTCATCCTTTTCAACATCGACAGCAAGGCCGATCACGGTAGCACCACGGGACGGGACTTGATCCTACGGGTTTTCCTGAAGGTCTTGAATGAGTTGCAAGGCTACAGCGGCGATCACCCACACATTGCCCACATGGAGCGACACCTTGAATCCAAGGGCAAGCTGAAGGAGTTCCAGGCTGCTTACGAGAAGCACACTGGCTTGAACTGGGTTGCGGAACGGGATGCTTATCAGTTCAACCGGGATGAAGTCGTAAAAGCGTTCAGCGAAGCCCTCGGCCAAAGCCAAGCCGCCGCCGAAAAGTGGATCGATGGAGCCGAAGACAACTTCTCCATGTCGGTGGAGAACTTCTGCAAATGGACCAAGGAGTACCTCGACTCCAAAGGACCGCAGCATCGAGTGGTGTTTTTGGTCGATGAGGTCGGTCAGTTCATCGGCAGCGACTCGCACCTGATGCTCAACCTGCAAACCATCACAGAAGAACTGGGAACAATCTGTCGTCGCCGGGCTTGGGTAGTGGTCACGTCACAAGCAGATATGGACACGGTCCTGGGTGACATGGGAAAAACCAAGAAGCAGGACTTTTCAAAGATTCAGGGGAGGTTCTTTCCGCCGCTGACACTCTCCAGTACGAACGCTGATGAAGTTATTCAATCTCGCTTATTAGCCAAACTGCCGGACGTGCGGGCCGAACTCGAAGATCTATTCAAGAAGCGGGGTGACATCCTCAAGAGCCAACTCACCTTCAAGAACTGCGGTATGACATTCCGTCAGTACAAGGACGGCGAGGATTTCGTCAAGAACTACCCATTTGCCCCTTACCAGTTTCAACTGATTCAACGCATCTTTGAAGCAATCCGCCGAGCAGGAGCAACTGGACTGCACTTGGCAAAGGGGGAACGATCTATGCTGGATGCGTTCCAGTTTGCCGCCAAGACAGTTTCGATTCAGGAAGTCGGTGTTCTGGTTCCATTGTACGACTTCTACCCATCCATCGAGAGCTTCCTCGATCCGACAGTCAAGAAGACCATCGACACCGCTGAGACGAACCCCAGCCTGGAACCCTTCGACATGCAACTGCTCCAGGTTCTCTTCCTTATTCGGTATGTGGACGAAATGAAGGGTAACGTGGACAACCTCGTAACCCTTTGCCTCGACCAGATCGACGGTGACCGACTGGCACTGCGCCGACGTATCGAAGAGAGTCTTGGTCGCCTCGAAAAAGAAACGCTCATCTGTCGCAGCGGAGACAACTACTTCTTCTTGACGAACGAAGAACGGGACATCAACAAAGAAATCAAGCAGGTCGATCTCTCCAGTGGCGAAGAAGCGAAACTCCAGGGCGAGATCATCTTCGAGGACGTGTTGAAGGGACGTCGCAAGCATGAATACAGCGGCAACAAAATGCTGTTCGACTTCAATCGTCGCTGCGACCAGTTCCCGGTCGGGAATCAGAAGGACGGAGCGCTGATAGTCTCGGTCATTACACCCTTGGCCGACGACTACGAAATCTACGACAAGGGCAAGGCGATACTCGAAAGTGCCGCCGAGGGTGGTTACGTCCTGATCCGTCTCGGCAACGACGAGAGCTTGGGCCGTGAATTGCGGACCTATCTTCAAACGGAGAAGTACCTGTCCCGCAAGAATGACGGCACGCTCACGGAAGCGACCAAACGCATTCTGCGTGACTCTGCCGAAGACAATCGCCAACGACGGGAGCGACTGACCACGCTCCTTGGTGAAATGCTTGCCGCTGCCGAATACTTCGTGGCTGGGCAACCCCTCAAGTTGAAGGCATCGACACCGATGGCGTCACTTGATGAGGCGATGGAATACCTCATCCAGAACACGTTCAACAAAATGAGCTACCTCAAGCGGCTATCTGCCGAACCATTGAAGGAAGCCCAGGCTATTTTTCGCAGCAACGACATCGCCAAAGAGAACCTTCTCTTTCAGACCGGCGAGAACAACCCCGAAGCTCTCGAAGACCTTCGCAACTACCTGCAACTCTGCTCGATGAAGAGTCAGCAAGTGGTCCTGCACGACATGCTAGAAAAACGGTATTCCATCCGGCCCTACGGTTGGCCCGAAGACGAAGTACTGCTGCTTCTTGCACGTCTGGTTGTCCTAAGCGAAGTCACCTTGATTATGGACTCGACTGCGATTCCGGTCGACAAGGTATATGAAGCGATCACGACTCCAGCCAAGCGACGCAAGATCATTGTTCGCAAACGGGAAATCTCTGACCCGAAGGCGATTCAAAACGCTCGAAGTCTTGGAAAAGATCTGTTTGCCGAGATGGGGCCAGATGGCGAAGACGGCCTTTGCACCTTCCTGCAAACTAAGCTCAAAGGTTGGCATGGAACCTTGAGCGGCTACAAGCAATTGGCCGACACGGGCAACTACCCCGGTGGTGACGAGATCACGCAAGGGCTTACCCTTATCAGCCCGTTGCTCGCCGACAAGGAGAGCAAGAAGTTCATCGAGCGGTTCAACACGTTGAAGAAAGACCTGCTCGATGTGGCCGATCATTTTCATGATCTGGAACACTTCTACGATCACCAGAAGCCGACCTGGGAAAAGCTCCGCAAGGCGCATGTTGCATTCCAACTCAATCGGCTGGAACTGGAGAAAGACGCCCAGGCTGGTCCCGCTCTCAAACGGATGCACGAGATTCTGTCAGCCAAAAGTCCCTACGGACTCATCAAGGAAGCCGATGCCCTCATCAATACGGTCAACGCCGTGAACTCGTCGCTGCTCACTGGGCGACGAGCGCAGGCCATTGCCAAGATCGACGGTGTGATTACTACGCTCAACAAAGACGTGGCCGCTGCCCAGGGCGAAGCGAGTCTTCGATCTGCATGCCTTAAGCCGCTGGAAGCCTTGAAGGAGCAGGTGCAGAAAGAAGAGAGCCTTGCACACATCACGCAGGCCGAGAGCGAAGCGGTAAAGGAGTTCGATGTCGCCGTGGGGCGCATTGAAGACTTCCTCCGCAAGCTGGCCGAACAGAAGAAGTCCATAGACGATGGTTCCGGCAAAGTGACGCCACCACCGCCTCCAGTGGTCAAGAAGCAACGGGTCGTCAAACCAGCAGACATCGTGAAGACAACGTACCTGGAAACGTCCGAGGACGTGAACGGCTTCCTCGATGCTCTCCGGCAAGAGCTTGAGCAGGCCATTAACAACAACGAACGCATCCAGATTCGATAAAGCAGGCCATGAATCGCACCAATCTGAAAAACTACGCACCGCAGGCACGCCGGGACTTCATCCAGGCGATGACGGATCGTGCTGCGTATTTTGGCCTGACTGACACGAAGTCAGAGCCGGTCGTTGTAAAAGGTGATGTGGCCGTGATCGGTGGTCGCAGCTTCCCGATTGCAGTTGCCAAGAAGCGGAAGGCGCTCGAAGACCGTATCAAGCGACATGGCTTCGATCAGACGATGGAGGCGATGGCCTACACATGGTTCAACCGGCTGGTCGCCATCCGGTTTATGGAACTCCACGGCTATCTGGAACACGGTTATCGGGTCTTGAGCCACCCCGAAGGCAAGCCGACGCCGGGAATTCTGGAACACGCCGAGCATGTTGAACTGCCGGGCCTCAAGAAAGAAGTCGTCATCGACCTGAAGCTCGCTGGGAACAAAGAGGGTGAGCTTTACCGCCTGTTGCTCACCGTACAATGCAATGCGCTGCACACGGCGATGCCATTCTTGTTTGAAAAGATTGAAGGCGAGACGGAACTCCTGCTTCCCGACAACTTGCTTAATTCCGACTCGTTGATGCGCAAGCTGGTTTGTGAGATTGAGGAAGAGGACTGGAAAGAAGTCGAGATCATCGGCTGGCTGTACCAGTTCTACATCTCAGAGAAGAAGGACGAAGTTATCGGCGAGGTTGTCGCCAGTGAGGACATCCCCGCCGCCACGCAGCTTTTCACGCCGAACTGGATCGTCAAATACCTCGTGCAGAATACACTTGGTCGGCAATGGCTAGCGACCTATCCGCAGTCATCCCTGCGGCAGCAGATGGAGTATTACATCGAGCCTGCCGAGCAGACTCCCGAAGTACAAGAGCAACTGAAGGCGATCACGCCGACCAGTTTGAACCCGGAAGAACTGACGCTCCTCGACCCGGCTTGCGGCTCCGGTCACATCTTGGTCGAAGCCTATGACCTGTTCAAAGCGATCTACCAGGAACGGGGCTATCGGGCGAAGGACATCCCGGCCCTGATCCTGCAAAAGAACCTGTTCGGTATGGAGATCGACGACCGGGCAGCGCAGCTTGCGGCCTTTGCCTTGATGATGAAGGCCCGAGCCGATGACCGCCGCATTTTCGACAGTGAGGCGAAGCCAAACATCCTGGCATTTGAAAACAGCCAGGGGATGAAGGCGAGCGACATTTACTTTGCTCTCACGTCGCCGCTGAAGGGAGAAAAGAAAGATGAACTGGAGTCGTCTGCTCCTGACGGTCATCTCTTTGAAACCGACGACAATCTATTCACACGAGCCGAAGCCGCCAAAGCCGCAGCCAGTCGCACGCCTACATCCGTCAACTTCTCTCAGTCCGATGTTGCCTCCCTGTTGGAGTTGTTCGAGAACGCCAAAACAATCGGCTCGCTGATCCAGGTTCCTCCGAAGCTGGCAGCGAAACTGCCGGAGATCGAGACGCGGCTCGAAGACGTGCTTACGCATGGCGATTTGACACACGCTTCGGCCCACGTTCTGAAGCCTTTACTTCAGCAGGCTCGGTTGTTGGCTCGGCAGTATGACGCCGTGGTTGCGAATCCACCGTATATGGGGACACGGTACTTTGAGGGAAAGCTGAAGCAGTTTATTGATAGGACGTATCCCGAAGCAAAGGTCGACCTGTACGCTTGCTTCATCCAACGAAACTTGACCCTAGCAAAGCTCAATCACCATGTCGGAATGATCACTATCCCCAACTGGATGTTTCTAAGTTCGTTTGAAGACCTGCGACGACTCGCATTGGGCGTTTGTACCATCGAGTCGTTAATCCACAACGGACGAGGTGTGTTTGGCTCTGACTTCGGCACATGCAGCTTTGTGATTGTCAATCGGTTCGACCCCTCATACCTAGGAATGTATCGAAGGCTTTTTGATAAAGCAGGAAGCGTGGCGACGAATGATGAGTTGGAGCAACGGTTTTCAGGTGGTACAGACTTCTTGGCTTGCACGCACTCCTTCCAGAAAGTTTCCGGACTCCTTATTGCTTACTGGTTGTCAGAAGCAGAGTGTGACGCATTTGCGGCCAACACACCTTTGCACCAGTTCGCAGTGCCACGACAAGGCTTGGCAACGACTGATGATGAGCGATTCCTTCGCTTATGGCCTGAGGTATCTTCAAGCAACACAATGTTGAACGCGAAGGATGCTGAAGCCGCACGCACTTGTGGCAAAAAATGGTTCCCGCTCAATAAAGGCGGACCATTTAGAAGGTGGTATGGAAACTTGCTTCATGTCATCAATTGGCACAATGACGGAGAAGAACTAAAGCAGTTGATTCGAGAGCGATACGGTTCTCCGTCCAAGAGGATTTACAATGAGCAATACTATTTTCGAGCGGGTGTTACATATTCAAACATCTCAATCGCTGCACCATCCTTTCGCTTTGTACCTGCGGGTTGCATTTTCTCTAGCGTCGGCCAATCAATTTATCCGGACAGTCATCTCCTTCAGGTACTTGGCTTTCTTAACAGCCGAGTAGCTTCCAAATTCCTTGAGGTACTAAGTCCGACAATCAAGTTTGAGGCCGGCCAGATTGCCAATCTTCCGTTTCGTCTTCCCGATGACAATATCGAAGTCGAAGTGCAACAACTGGTAGATTTGTTTCGGAAAGATTGGGATCAACACGAACTGTCATGGGACTTCTGTCTTTCGCCATTGCTCGAATGTAGTGGCGGCACACTGCAAGAATCTTTTCACGAATACGAAAAATTGTGCCTTGGGCGAGTGAGCGAGGCTCGCACTTCTGAGGAACGGATCAACGAATCGTTCATTACCAGTTTCGGGCTTAACGATTCGTTGTCCCCTTTCGTTGAAGAAGCGCAGGTGGGTATCAGGGTTGCAGATTGCGAAGGGGACATCAAACGGCTGCTCTCATACGCCATCGGCTGCATCATGGGCCGCTACAGCCTCGACAAACCGGGGCTGATCTACGCCCACAGCGGCAACCAGGACTTCGACCCCAGCCAGTACAAAACCTTTCGGGCCGATGATGACGGCATCATTCCACTACTCGAAACAGATTGGGGCATCAGGGATGATGCCACGAATCGCTTCGTTGAGTTCATCGGCGTGGCATGGCCGAAGGAGCATCTGGAAGAGAACTTGAAATTCGTCGCCGATAGTCTTGGGCCGACCGGCAGCGAGCAGCCACGGGATTCGATCCGTCGCTACCTGTCCACCGGCTTCTACAAACATCACCTGTCGATGTACAAGAAGCGGCCCATCTACTGGCTATTCTCCAGTGGTAAGCAAAGGGCATTCCAGTGCCTCGTCTATCTACATCGCTACCAAGAAGGCACGCTGGCCCGGATGCGCACCGAATACGTCATCCCACTCCAAGGCCAGATCGCTGGTCGCGTTGAACAACTCGAAGGCGACAAGCTGAAAGCCACCAGCACCAGCCACCGCAAAAAGCTCCAGAAGGAACAAGACGACCTCAAGAAGCAGCAGACCGAACTGCTCGCTTTCGAGGAGAAGCTCAAGCACGCCGCCGATCAGAAGATCAGCCTTGATCTCGATGACGGCGTGAAGGTGAACTACGCCAAGTTCGGCGACCTCTTGGCTGAGTCCAAGGCCATTACGGGTGGAAAGGATGATGAATAAGATGCCCTATGTTTGCGAAGGATGCATAGTTGACGAAGCTTTGCAAGAACTAGTCCGAGAGAATGTTGTTTCTCGAACATGTGACTTTTGCAAAATCACATCCGAAGCCATTTTCGCATGTGAATTAGACATCGTCATTCAAAGAATGCGGGAGTGCATCGACTATGAGTATACGGCTCCAGAGAATGAGCTTGGATGGGGTGGGAAAGATCATGGATATATCGGGAACGTTCTAGAAGGTGCTGATGCTCTTTTTGCTGCGATCGGATTGGGGATTGTAAACGACGAGTTGCGCATATTGCTGGAGCGATATTTCGAAGGTTGGTATTGCACCCGAGATCACTACGGTTCAAGTGAATCCGAAGTTTTCAAATTCGCTTGGAGCAGATTCAAAGATGTTGTGCAACATCAGAGAAGGTACACTTTTTGGGAATGCGAAGACACAGGGGAGTTTAATGAGCCAGGCTACGATATCTCGGTTAATAGTCTCATGCGAATTATCGTCGAGCATGTAGAAGATCTTGGGCTTGTCGTCGAACTCCCCCAGGGGAGTGAAATGTGGCGAGTTCGGGTGTTCGATCAAGGGCAATCGTCAAAAGATCCTAATCGCTACACATCCCCCCCTGTTGATAAAGCAAATCAGCCAAATCGAATGAGTCCGGCCGGTGTTCCGATGTTTTACACAGCTGAGGATTTCCAGACTGGTTATGCCGAGACCGTCGAGCCAGACAAGATGGCTGGCAAAGAGGCTACTGGGGCGAAATTCGTAACACTGGTTCCCCTGAATGTACTTGATCTCTTCGACATACAGAGACCTAGTAGCTTCTTCGTAGAATTTGATCGCACTACCAGACAGGCGATTGATTTCCTTGCAGCGTTTGCCGATGACCTGTCTCGCCCTATCGAACGGGACGACCGCCAGCACATAGAGTATGTGCCGACCCAGGTTTTCACCGAGTACGTCCGCTTTAAAATGCTAACGCCAAGCGGCATGCCATTACACGGGATCAAATACAAAAGCTCACGAAATGGGCGTGCGTGCTACGTTCTGTTTGCGGAACAAAGCGATTGCTTGCCGGGAGCGGCTGATCGCCCTCGACCCCAGATAGTACAGTTTGTGGACGGTTCACTTTGGACGGCAAATCACGTCGGAGAGGTTTCGTTATGTCCGACTTGAACCAAATCCACACGGCACTCAATCGCCTCTTCAACGAGGAAGGGCAACGCATTGTCTTTTGGAACGATCCTGACCAAGAGTTTTCCACGACCGTGCCACACTTGGAACTGGATGGCGTGACGACACTGCGACTCGATGAGGTTGGTGCGCTCGAAGCCAAAATCCGTCTGGAACGGGAAGAACCCAACAGCAAGTTTTTGCTCTATGCACCGACCGAAGAACCGGACTACGAAGATGACTGGCTGCTCGACATTCGTTTGTACAGCCGCAGTTTCCGAGCAGACAAAGCCAGCATCCTGCTTCAAGAATTGGGGTTGGTGAATCTGCATCTGCGAACACACGTTTCCGACCGTCGCAAATTCTTCGATGCCAAGGACCGGCTCCAGAAAATCAAGAATCTGGTCGCACCGGATGATGCCGCCGCCGACCTGGATCGCAAGATGATCGCCGTGGTCGCTAAAGCCGACCAACCGGAACTGTTCAACTTGGTACGAACGATCTTCCACGCCTGGATCGAGGCCGGGAGCGAACTCGATCTCGACAACCCACCGGCTGTATTTGGGCAGATTGAGAAGTTCGATCTCGACGTTCCCTTCTGGAACATGGTCAAAGCGACCTTCGGTTACGAGGAAGAGAATCCCACGCTGAAGAATTTTCTGTTGCGACTCGTGATGACCGACTATGCCCATCATCTCAAGGGTGATGTACCTCAGTCGATCCGTGGGTTGCTCCTGCCCAAAACTGGCTGGTCAAACGCAGTCGTCTGTTTGGCTCAGTGGCGTGACAGCAGCAGCAAGGGAACAAGTTATGACAGGCTGTCAGCGGAAGCAGCGACCATTCTCAAGATCGAAGATCATCTGGCAAACCTGGAGATCGACCATCTTTCCGAAGTGATGACTTTTTTGGTGGTGGAAAAGCGGATCGCAAGCAGCTTGCGGGAACGAGTTCAGACAACCGCTGACACGATCAACGCAGACGACGTGCGTGCCATTGCCTCTCGCCGTCAATCGGGACATTGGGCTTCGCTCAGCGTTGCGGGTTCTACCGATGCCCCACGACAGGCCCTTCATGCCGTCTACGATGCTCTCGTGGCGGCAGCGGATTTCAATGCGCTGCGAAACCAACACAAGAGCGGCTTCGATTACCCGACCGCTGCGGCGATGTACAAGGCTTACGAGTCCGAACTTTATCGCTTCGATCAACTCTATCGCCACTTCTGCGAATCGGCAGACATGGCTGAGGCGGCAGGATGGAGCATCCTCAAACCACTGCGGGCCGACATCGAGGCGCACTACGTCAATTGGTATCTGACCAACTTGGCACTCGCCTGGGGTAAGTTCGTGGAGCCGCACGAAAATTCTGGAAGCGGGGGTTTGCTCTCCAAATGGCAGATCGAGAAGGTTCCCAACCAGCATCGCTTCTACGACCGCAATGTGCGTCCTTGGCTAGACGAAGGCGACAACCGGCGAGCCTTCGTCATCATCAGTGATGCCTTTCGGTATGAAGCAGCCCAGGAACTCACGACCGAACTCAACGGCAAGTATCGATTCGAGGCCACGTTATCGTCACAACTTGGTGTCCTCCCCTCGTATACGGCGTTGGGAATGGCGAGCCTGCTTCCGCACAAGACGCTGGCTTACAAAGGGATCGACGTGCTGGTGGATGGCAAGTCGAGCATTGCCAGCGAACGAGACGGCATCCTGCAAGCCGTGGGTGGATTGGCTTGCAAATATGACGAGTTGATGGCGAAGAAAAAGGACGAGGGCCGAGAGTTCGTGAAGGATAAGCGGGTCGTCTACATCTACCACAACACAGTCGATTCGACAGGTGATAGTAGCAGCACCGAGGGAAACACCTTCGAGGCTGTGCGCCGTGCGATTGACGAATTGGCGGCAATTGTCGGCTACATCGTCAATAACCTAAATGGCAACCATGTCGTCGTCACCGCCGACCACGGTTTCCTCTTCACGGAAACTGCTCGTGTCGAAGCGGACAAGAGCAAGCTGAATGAAAAGCCCGACACCACGATCCTGGCAAAGAAGCGTTACCTGCTTGGGTTGAATCTGCCCGATCACGATGCGGCATGGCATGGCAAATTGAGCGTGACCGCTGGGGCCGATGGAGACATGGAGTTCTGGATTCCCAAGGGAGCCAACCTCTTCCACTTCGTCGGGGGTGCTCGTTTCGTTCACGGCGGGGCGATGCCTCAAGAGATCGTTGTTCCCGTTCTCACAGTCAAACACGTCCGAGGCAAATCAGCCCAGGACACAAAGACGAAACTGGTCACTGTTCACTTGCTTGGAAGCAACCATCGGATCACCACGGGCCAGCATCGCTTCCAATTGATCCAAATGGAAGCAGTGAGCGACCGGGTAAAGCCGATCACGCTTCGAGTAGCTGTATACGAGGGCGAAGAACCTGTCACTGACATCCAGTCAGTGAAATTCGAGAGCATTTCCGAAAACTTGGACGAGCGGAAGAAGTGGGTCAGCCTCGTCCTCAAAGAGCGGCAATACAACAAGAAAACTCTATACCGCCTTGTGCTGCGGGATGCTGAAACCGGCATCGAGCAGCAAAGCGTGGAAGTGATTATCGACAGGGCGTTCACCGATGACTTCTGAAAACATGACTCAAGATACTGGGCTAGATGACCTTCTTAACCGGAACTTTCCGGGCAAGGTGGTTCGTAAGGATTTAACCAAGCTGGTCAAAGAGGGTGCGAACGTGCCTGTATACGTCCTGGAATACCTGCTGGGGAGTTACTGCGCCTCGAATGACGATGCGGTGATCGAGGAAGGTCTGCGCACCGTCAAGAAGGTTTTGGCCGAGAACTACGTCCGGCCCGATGAAGCCGAGAAGGTGAAGTCCACGATCCGTGAGCGTGGCAGTCTCAAGATCATCGATAAAGTGACCGTGACACTCAACGAGAAGCGGGACGTTTACGAAGCGTTGCTCGGCAACCTGGGCGTCAGTCGGATTGAAGTTCCCAGCAACATCGTCAAGAAATACGAGAAGCTGCTGGTCGGCGGTATCTGGTGCATTGCCACTCTGGAGTATTTCTTTGAGGAAGATCAAAAGGGTTCGCCCTTCCTGCTGCGAGACTTGAAGCCGATCCAGATGCCGAATATGGACCTGGATGAACTTTTCCAGGGACGCCGAGCGTTTACCGAGCAGCAGTGGATCGACGCCCTGCTCCGCTCGACTGGCATGGAGCCGACGAACTTCCAGGAACGAGTGAAGTGGCACCTTCTGGCTCGCATGATTCCGCTGGTCGAAAACAACTACAACCTCGCCGAGCTTGGACCAAGAGGCACGGGCAAGAGCCACATCTACAAAGAAATCAGCCCGAACAGCATCCTCGTGTCTGGAGGTCAAACCACGGTCGCCAACCTGTTCTACAACATGGCACGGCGTCAGGTCGGTTTGGTCGGCCTGTGGGATGTGGTGGCCTTCGATGAGGTCGCAGGCATCTCCTTCAAAGACAAGGATGGTGTCCAGATCATGAAGGATTATATGGCTTCAGGATCGTTTGCCCGTGGTCGTGATTCTGTCAATGCTTATGCTTCAATGGTGTTTGTCGGCAACATCAATCAGCCGGTCGATACGCTGGTCAAGACGAGCCATCTCTTCGCTCCATTCCCAGAGACAATGATCGACTCGGCCTTCTTCGACCGCTTCCATGCCTACGTCCCAGGCTGGGAGATTCCTAAGATGCGGCCTGAGTTCTTCACGAATCAATACGGCCTCATCGTGGACTATCTGGCCGAGTGGATGCGGGAGATGCGGAAGCGCAACTTCGGCGATGCCATCAACAAGTATTTCAAGCTGGGTCGTGATCTGAATCAGCGGGACACCATTGCCGTCAAACACACCGTTTCTGGCCTGCTGAAGCTGCTGTATCCCACCGAAGAATATGACAAGGAAGCCGTTCGCCGCTGCCTGGAGTACGCTCTTGAAGCTCGTCGCCGTGTGAAGGAACAACTCAAGAAAATCGGCGGCATGGAGTTCTTCGACGTTCACTTCTCCTACATCGACAACGAAACGATGGAAGAGAAGTTCATCAGTGTGCCGGAACAAGGCGGCGGTTCTCTGATCCCGGATGGTCCGTTGAATCCTGGCGTCATGCACACGGTTTCCACGGGAGGGACGGGATCGCATCTCGGACTGTACCGACTCGAAACCCAGGTTACTGCGGGCAATGGAACGCTGAAGACATCGGGCCTCGGTTCCAACTCAGCAGCGAAGGAAGCGATCAAGGTTGGCTTTGACTACTTCAAGGCCAACGCTCACCGGGTCAGTGCTTCGATCAAGCCTGGGGACCACGATTACCATCTGCACGTTGTCGAACTGCACAACACCGGGGCAACGAATGCCATGACACTAGCTTCATTCGTGGCACTTTGCTCGGCAGTCTTCGGCAAGCCGCTCCAGCAACAGATGGTCGTCCTGGGAAGCATGAGCCTGGGAGGAAACATCATCCCGGTCGAGAACTTAGCCGAGTCCTTGCAGGTCGCCTTCGACGCCGGAGCAAAACGCATCCTTCTGCCGATGGCAAGCGTAAAGGACATCCCGACGATCCCCGGCGAGTTGTTCGCCAAGTTCCAGATAGGATTCTATGCCGATCCGGTGGATGCTGTGTTCAAAGCGTTGGGTGTTCAGTAAGCTCAAATTCGATTGGCACGAAGCTCAAAAGTGAGGTTATATGGCAGAAATCATCGATGACGATCTAAAGGCTCGGATACTTGGGTCAATTGCAGGCAATAGCTTGGTCATGCTTTGTGGGGCAGGGCTGTCGATGGCTCCACCCTGCTCTATTTCATCCGCCAAGGCCGTAGCGCAGCACTGTGCAGCTTCTTATAAGCTAAAAGTAGGGCTTGATCTTCCTGGAGACATTGCAGTCAACATTGAGTTGCTGGCGGAGTACTTTTTTGTAAGAAACGAATTAGAGCATATCCTTCTCAAGCAGCTAATTGACTGGAAGGAATTTACTCGCCGACCACCCAATAGAGGGCATTTTGCAGTCGCGGACTTACTTGCGACAAAGGTTTGCCCTCTTATACTAAGCACAAACCTCGACACAATGATAGAGAGTGCAGCAACAGCTCTCGGCGACCCAGACTGCTTCCCAATTGTCGTCGCAGGTGACTTGAATTTAAAGCAAGATCATTCGCCATTGCTCAAGATTCATGGGTGTGCAGCCAGAACCCGCCATGAATCTCTCTGGTGCAAGCAGCAACTAGATCGTGAGCCATTAAAGTCTCGAATTGCTGCATTGGTACGATGGATGCAGGGGTATATCCCAAATAGAGACTTACTGATTGTTGGATTTTGGACAGATTGGTCCTACTTAAACGAGGTTTTTGAGGATGCTGTTGTTTCAACGGAACCTCGCTCGATCATTCTGGTTGACCCTAGCTCAGCCCGCGACTTGGAAGCCAAGTCACCAAAACTTTGGAAGTGGGCACAAGAGCAGGCAAGCTTCATTCACATTCAGTCGTCAGGAGATCCGTTTTTGGATGAACTACGCTGGCATATTTCGTTCCATCATATATGGCAAGCATGGCAACGGGGAAGAGAGATATACGAAGACTTAACCGGATCGGCTGCGCCAAGCGAACCACTTAACTTACTCGTTGATTTATCAACCGACGATCTTTATCAGTTAAGGCGAGACTTGACGGGCGTATCATCTTCATCAGTGGTCAGAGAAACTAAGGTAGACGCATCGCACGCACTCTATGGGGCGTTGCAATTAGCATTAGCAGCTATTGGGGCCGTGTTGCATTCCCATTTGTTTGAGTGGAGCGAAAAAAAATTGCGACTGATCAATACACCGAATCGCCTCTTGAGTAAGGTTAGAAGTGAGTTCTCTGCCGAACCACCTGACCCTAGTCCTCCAGATAGAACTATCTGTGTTGGCGCTATTGATGATGGAGGTGTCCCTGATGACATTATTGGGCGTGGCTCTCCCCGTACCTTCATTCGGAGTGCGAGTCCGCCATCGTGGGAAACTCATACTGGAATTCTAGATGAGTTGAAATCAGGAGGTGTCTCATGAAACTGAACGAAGAAATAAGAAGTGTTTTAGAAGCAGGTGGCTTTCGCACTGCCTTATCGCCCAAAATGCCAAATGCAATATATTTTGAAGACGCAACTATTGCAGGTGTGGTCTTCTTGTATGAAACAGTTTGCGATCTTGTAGCCACATGGGAAAGCAAGCAAGACTCATTTCTAGGCACAAACAGCCGTGCGATTAGAAGTGACCCGATAAAAGCATGGAATATCTACACTGTTCATTTGACAACAGATCTCGGCGTGCCGAGCCAGCTTTCTGTAGCATTCAACATTGAACAAGATTTTCGAGGCACACGGAAAATTGTGCGAACTGGCCTTTCCAAGAAGGCTGATGTAAAAGAAGCCCTTCTCTCCCTTCTGCCCTTGCAGCACAAAACTTCGATCTCTCCTACGGGTATCTTGGAGCGATTGAGGGAGAGACTGAAATTATCGAGTCCTTCCCTTGAAAAAATGATTGACCAGTCAAACGTCGAAAGTATTGAGCAAAGTCTACTGGAGGAATCATGAAACTCGCTTACATTGAACTTGCTGGCTTTCGTGGGGTAAAAGGGGTGTTGCGATTGGACGTACCATCCGGCTTTTTGATAATTGCTGGGAGGAATGGCTCGGGAAAAAGCACGATCTGCGATGCGATTTGTTTTGCGTTGACTGGTGCAATAAGGGAGCACGTTCATAAAGAGAAAGGGGAATCCTACTCTGATTACCTTTGGTGGCGTGGAAACGGTCTCGTCGCTAAGCGATTTGTTAAGTTGGGTTTTCAAGACACCCAAGGCCGTCTTCACGAAGTTACCAGATCAGATGAAGGAATCGATAAGACATCCGAAGAAGTTCTTAGATTGCTTTATGCGTCACATGGTTCACCGGAGAATCCGTTGAATGCACTGGTTCGTACTACGTTGCTCCGAGATGAGGAGATTACTTCCTTGAGTGTCGATTTACCAGAGAGTGATCGATACCGATTTGTGCGAGATGCACTTGGAGCAGTCGATCTGGCCGATGTTGATAGCAAAGTCGCTTCTTTGAAAAAGCTGCTCGAAGAGCGACTCCGGGGAGACCAAAAAGCGTATGATCGCTATCGGGAAAAAATTTCTGATTTGACTACTCGCTTGAGTGACCTTCGTGGTTCACAGCCATCATCTCCTGATGACGAAGCAGCAGAGCAAGAGATGAAAAACTTGCTGAAGTTACCAGATGCCTCCCTGACCCAGTTGATTGAGTCGGCAAGAAGACGCCTTGTCACGGAGAGGAAGCGACTGGATAGTCTTCATCGTCTTAGCGAAAAGATACAACAAAACGCCTCACTTCAGGAATTTGTTGCTTCAAAGCAGTACAGTGATCGACGAAGCGAACAAGAGGGGTTGGTTTCCGGCCTTGAGAGGGAGCTTGCAACAAGTATCCAAGAATGCAAGAATTTTGAGGCCGAAGTTCAACAAGCAAAGCTACAAGAACCGAGCAGGACAAAGTTGGCTCAACTATGCGACCTTGGTGAATCAATCGGACTTTCGGATGACGGGAAATGTCCACTCTGCGGATCTGGTGTCGCACATCAGGCATTTGACGAACACCTTGCTCTAGTTCGTGGCGGTATTCAGTCAGCATCATCTGGGCTTGTCGCACTGATTTCTCGACAGAGAGAGGCAATAAGCACTCGGGATAATTTGAAGGATAAACTTGAATCAGCAAGGCTCCTGCTTAACGAGCATCTCGCTAAAGCAATTGAGCTAGACAGGCTTCTTAAATCTGCATTAGAAGAAGCGTCTGCTGAGGGTATAAGCATCCCCAAGGGGGAGCGTTCAGTTAATATGGTTCGGGTAGAAACGGAGAAAGTCCGTGATGTGATTCGTCGGATCGAATATGGGGTTAGATGGCTTGAGTCGTCGAGCGTCACCGAAATGATACAGTCGCTTGAGGCAGAACTAAAAGATTTGAAACAGCGAAGCAACGATGCATACGCCGCCGTTACTCGTAGTGAAAAGGCTACTACGAAGGTCAAAGATGCACAAAAGATCGCAAAGAGCTTGCTTGGCGAAATAATTGATGAACAGCTTGCCGAGTTAAGTCCAATGATCGAAGAACTCTACAAGCGACTTCGTCCGCATGTCGAATGGACGCAGATCAGATATCGGCTTCGAGGTGATGTAAAGAGAATGCTTAGCTTCGAAGTCGGGGAGGGGCTGAACCCAAGTTTCGTTTTTAGCAGCGGTCAACGACGTGCTGCTGGTCTTGCGTTCCTGCTCGCAGTTCATTTATCCCGTCCTTGGTGCAAGTTGGAATCCCTGATTCTCGATGATCCGGTTCAACATGTCGATGATTTCCGGGCTCTTAATTTAACAGAGTTACTCACGTCAATCAGGAAAGAAGGGCGGCAGATACTTTGTTGCGTGGAAGATGAAGCACTCGGACATCTTATGTGCCGCCGCTTGCGAAGTGGTTTGGAAGCAGATGGACGATTCATTCGATTGCAGTATGACTGTGAGGCAGGGGTCATCAAAGTTCATGACATAGAGATTGGCCCTAGCTTTAGGCAGATACTTGTTCCCGCTTGAGTGAGTTATCAGCGGGACCATAACTCACTCACATTTTTTAACGGTCCATCGATTTATCCCCTGATGCCAGACAGCTACCGTCCGTATCGCAAGGGCACTAAAATACCCCTTCGGCCCATACCACCAAGCAGGAGCATTTTCGCTGGACCCTAAAGCACTGCAACAACCATTTCTCGACCGTGTTCAAGCAGCAAGCGGTAAGCCTGTTCTGCTGCAATGCGACTCCAAATTTGATGGTCATGCTGTCATACCATCAGCGAATTAGTGCCCCCACAGGATATTCAATGACCACCGACCAACCCATCCGTGAACCCGAACAAATCCGCCAGGACTGCGCTCGTAAAGTTCGAGTTGTGCAGATAAGCGATCGCTTCCAAGCGATCCTTGGATGCTTGCTGGGTAAAGACTGGACATCACCACGCGTAGTCGAAATGGTTGTCACTTCTGACGGTCACATACTTGGTCGGTGCGATGGCGAATCCGAGTTTAAGGCGTTTCTTGGCGAAGTGGAGGATCTAATCCGCAACATCCACGGGGTTGCTCCAGTGGCGGAACTAGATGGCGATGAAGTTGGCTACCTTGTAGCGAAAATGGCTGAGATCAAGAGGCGAAGGTGATGTCGACCATTGCTCATTAAGAATAAAGGTATCATGTCAAACGATTCGCTCCAAGAAGAACGTCACAGAGCAGAGATGCTCAATCGCAAGCGAGGGGCACGTGCTGAGCATGTGTCGAATTGGCACTTTCGGCTTAACGGCTTCCTTTCGATACCTGGATTCGTAGTCCATCCAGATACACCTAAACGGTATCCACTGACCGAAGCTGATCTGATAGCTGTACGATTTCCCAACAGCGGCGAGGTAATCGGCGAGCGCTCGATGGTTGATGACAGTCTCCTGACCTCCATGGCAAACGGTCAACAAAAGCTATTTTTACTCGTCGAGGTAAAGCTTGACCTATGCAAAATCAACGGCCCTTGGAGTGACCCGGTTGCTGGCAATATGCAACGTGTCATAAACCGACTTGGTTTTGCTAAGGTCGAATCAGTCGATCACATTGCCCAGCAAATGTACGCAGGACTACGGTGGGAAGATGAAGAGACCGTTCTCCAATATGTTTCAGTTGGTCAACGAATAAACGATGGTTTGCAAAGATCTTATCCGAAACTTAGGCAAATCACCTGGGACCAGATTTCCGATTTCCTCTTCAACCGCTTCAAGCAGTTCCCTGGGAAATTGCTGGACGATGGACGATCGGTTCATGAGCAATGGCCGGATTTTGGGAGACGTTTCGGCAAGGGGCTTCGACGAATGAGTTCGGTGCAAGACGCTCGTGAGTTTGTTCGTCAGTACATCGAAGGTGATGCTAAGGTACTAGCGTTATGACTAAGCGAGATTTCCTTCGATTGCCAGTCGTTTCAGCAAGTGCCGAGTATTTGGTCATGGTGTATCTCATGCGCAGAAACATCCTGGCATACAAAGCACCCCCAAACAACGAAGGCTACGATCTGATTTGTATCCATCCCGATCCTAGGCATAAGCCCAGCGCGAGCCAGGTTGCTCAGGTCAGAGTCCAAGTCAAAAGTCGATACGCTAGTGACTGCGACCGTGGGTTTCCAATCAAGGAAACGAGTCTCGATGCATTCGACTTCTTGATTGTCGCCTTTTTGAATATCGGTAAGTTCTACGGACGGAACGACGGATCAGTCGGCAGGAAAGAACCAGAGTTCTACACTCTGTCCAACGAGTTTATCCGACTGCATCATGATAAAAGCTCGTCGTGGCAAAAGGTTCGGCTGAAGAACTTCCAAGACGAGATCGAACCATTCAAAAATGATCTTGGTTTCGAACTGATCGCAAACAAGCTTGGGATACTCTTGCCCAAGAAGGATCGGTCGGCGGCGGTCCATGATTTGGGTGAGTAAACCATGTCCAACCTCTTCTCCCATAGCCCCTCAAACCTCCCGGCAGAACTCATGGAGACTCTGATTCAATCCGATGGCGTTCGGGTCGAACGGATCGTTTCGCATGGTCATGCATCCCCAGAGGGGTTCTGGTACGACCAGTATGAACATGAATGGGTGGTCGTCCTACAAGGTGCAGCTAGACTACAACTCGAAGATAAAACCATCGAGCTAGGCCCTGGTGATTACATCAACTTGCCAGCACATACCAAGCATCGGGTGGAATGGACGACACTCGACCAACCTACAATTTGGTTGGCGATCTTCTACAAATCCTGGGCTTTCCCCGCCTTCGACATCCCAGTCTCCAACGAGTAAAATGGTGAAAAAACATCACCAAACCCCTCAAAAGGCACATCTTGGACCTCAAAGAGCTACAGCAGTACTTCATCGACCGAGTCGAAGCGACCAGCGGCAAGCGCGTTCTTTTGCAAAGTGATCCGAAGTTCCCAGGTCATGCCACCATTCGTATTGCCCAAGACAATCAGCCAGCCCACTTTTTGCTCTACAACCCAGCCCACGAAGCCGTTTTGCCCTATTTGGTGGCGTTCCAATGCGAATTTGCTCTAAGGACGATCCTCGCAGAGCCTGAAGCCCAATTCAATTTGGTTGGCAAACCCAACATGCTCGACGAGTTTGTCAAGCTCATGGGGAACTTCTTCAAAAACGATCCAACAATGCCCGCTGGTGCCGTACCTCAGTTCTCCAAGCGCTTTAGCGATGGACTTGGTCAGCAACTACGATCCATGCCTGTTTCAATGAGGATCGACCGAAAGCTACATGACAAGTACCCTGAACTACGAGACCTTCAGCGCAAAAGCATCGACAGCCAACTACAGGAAAATGTTCATAGCATCGGTCCAATCGCAAAACGGTCTGCCCCAATTGAGATCATTCGCCCGAATGCCATGATGAACGCAGCATTTGCCAAGTTCTTCTCGGGTGTTTGGAACGAGCAACCGATCTTCGCACCCTATGTTGCGGCGGGTTACGCACAGGATGCCACCAAGCTACTCGAAATTCATGATTCCATCCCGAATGAACCCGAAAATGATCGACAGCTCGTCGATGCTTGGGCTCTGTACACGGGCTTGGACAAATGGTTTACGACCAAGAAGCGATAATGACTAAAGAATTTTCATTCAAATTGTCTTTCGATGACTTTGATCGGTCTCTTATCGGCAACCCCGAAGTCGGCTCGAACGAGTTCAATTCGGAGGTCTCGAAGTTCTTTGCTGACCAATTCTTCGGGTTCGGCGGTAAAGCAAGAGTTGTGATTGATGATCAAGAAGGAACCATCGAGGTGCATTGGACAAAGGCATCCGCTTGGATGGAGCCAAAACAAAAAGCGTTCCAGCTTCTTAACGAGGGCAAGCATCAGCAAGCCTTGCCAATTCTCGTAACCCTCTTGCACCAAGACCCGACCGATATCGATGTCCTCTATGGGCTTGGACGCACCTACAATGATCTTGGAGACTTTACCAGAGCTGCTCACATCCTAGAGAAAGCGGTCGAAGTTGATCCCAAATTTGTAGGTGCTTATGTTGCACTCGGAGTGGCCGAGAATTCTGCGGGTAACTTGATGATTGGAGAGGAACATCTCCGACGTGCCTTGAAGCTCGATCCCGAAGATCGGTATGCACTTAGCAATCTGTCCGAAACACTGATGAAACAGCGTCGATTTGCGGAAGCTTTGACTCAAATAAAACGCACCCTTGCGGTCGCGCCCGGCGATACCGCCATGATGATCGCTATGGGTGATTGTCTCAACGAACTTGGTCGCACGAGTGAATCAGAAAACTTCTTTCGAATGGCGATCAAGACTGGTGGACCTGCGCATCTAGTCGACCTCGCCAAGGCTCGATTGACGGCTAAGTCCGAAGCAGTTTTGAAAGCTAACCATGAGGTGCGTCATGATGTGGTCCACTACATGCGGTCGGCACTACAACGATTCAAAGGGATGACTACCGATGAGATCAAATGCCTTGGTGTTGAGATCGCTGTCTTGGGAACACGGGGACTGAGCATCAACGACCCAAGTAAGACCTACACCATCGACTCGATCCCTGGTGAATTTACCGCATTGGAGTTGGTTTCCATGATGTATGCAGCCTTCCAGCAGTTTGCTTCAGAGTCGGATGTAGGGATCGATCTGAGTGTGGAGTATCGAGTAGCAATCCGATAACAGAATTCCAAAGAAACCACCCCATCTGAATGCCCCATACTTTTCTAGTCGAACTGGCCCCTTTTAGGCGCTCACTGACATCGGTAAAGTGCCGTACCAGATTGGATTGAGAACTAGCGTTCCGGTAAATCCATCGCGACTCGGAACCCGATATAGCTGTCTCTATAACTCTTCGCGACGCCATGTCGGATCGCGGATCGACAATCCTTCGCCCTATTGAACCAACTACCACCGCGATAAACCCGTTCGTCCTCTTCCTTTGTCTTGAGAGTCTGGGAAGTCAACTTGCCCTGTCTAATGTATACGTCTGCGCACCATTCAGCCACATTACCATGCATATCGTAAAGGCCCCAGGCATTGGGTGATTTTTGACCAACGTATTTGGTTCCTTTCCCTAATCTGTCACCAAACCAAGCGAAGTCACATAAGCAAGAGCCGTCGTCTCCAAAACAATAGTTTGATGAACTTCCCGCACGACACGCGTACTCCCACTCCGCCTCGCTCGGAAGTCGGTAATTGCGCCCATTGCTTTTTTCCGACGGGAGGGTCGATAGCATTTCGCAGAAGAGGATTGCATCTTGCCAGGAAACCCCTTCAACGGGCTTCCGTGGGGATCTAAAATGGCTAGGATTGCGACCTGTGACTCGCTGGTATTCTTGCTGAGTGACCTGAAAGATCCCAAGATAAAATGGCTCGGTTATGTTCACCTCTTGTTTGACCGCGAGGTCACCCATCAGAAATTTTCCGGAAGGAACCAGCTTTAGGGGCATTCCGATCGAGTTGTTAAAAATTGAGGGAAACGAATTGGTTCGAGGATCTAACGCAGGTTCATTTTCTTTGTTTTCTGGGTTACTTTCGATCACTCGGCTTGATCGATTTAGGTCGACGACCTTAGGAATCGCTCGCTCACTCGCTGGGCGATTTTGATCCGGCCCCACGTTTTCCGTGCGAGCGGTGTATCCAGTTTGCTCCCTTTCGGCAGCCTTACTTGGTTTCTTCTCCGAAGATGCGTGTTTTTGGGGCACAAGCGTAAACTGTTTTCCGTCGTTCGATACCTGTATCTTCGATTTGCATTTTGGACACTTAATGACCCTACCAGCAATTTTTTTCAAGCTTACTCCGCACGCATCGCAACTAGGGCATCGAAAGTCGATGTCATATCGAACTCTTTCTGAGACACCGATCGCGATAGCCCAAGTCTCGACCGCCCAGCTTGCGAGATCTGGCTTCACGCCAGAATTGTTGCAGAGTTGTCGAATGTAGCCATCCAGCGAAATACGTTCCACAGCGTCTTGCTTTGCCTGCCATAGTCCGCTTGTGACGCCTTGGTGAATCCCTGCAACAAGAGCATCGACAGCCTCTTTTAGTTGCTCGCTAGGTGGCGCAAGAAAGTACTCGAATACCGATGATTCCCTGCTAATCGACGGCCCAATTTCTTGGACGCCTTCGATAATTTTTCCCCGTAAGGAGTCAAGCATTTCCGGGGGCGTTGGAGTCATATCCAAGGGTTTTCGACGAAACGGAATTGATAGAAAATTACCCAGCTCGAAGCGATCTTGCATTGTACTCCCAAACCTGAGGTTCGTGCAGAAATTGGCTTCGTCAGCAATCGGCATATCCCCTGAAGTCCTCGCCTCTGGCCCACGAGTGCGATAATGACTATGGACCAAAACCAAATCAGAGGCCTCTTCGTCGATTAACCAGAGACTTTTTGACCTTCTTGATAATTGACCTGCGCTCAGCTACTGTCAAACGCTCTTTTCCTCGATGTAGCATTTCATGGCAATTGGCACAAACAGGAACCAGATCCCTTGTGGGGTCTATGGTACATTTTGATTTCAGCGTAGAGACGGGTTGAACATGGCGAACGTGGATATAGTCGATTCCACGCTCTCCGTAAACCTCTGCAAAACTGGTCCATCCGGCATTATCGTGGGTGATGGTATAATTGCTAGGGAAAGGAACCCCCAGCAATGCAAGACAAAGAGCTATACCAACACATTCTCGGACTGACCTCCTCTTGGACCGTCTCCGGTGTAAAATTGGAAATTCCAGCCGAAGAGATCCAAGTGAGGGTCGAGCACCCAGTTGGTACAAAGTTCAGCTGCCTTGAGTGCCAGAAAGAGCTTGCTTGCTACGATCATGCAGAGGAGCGTCGTTGGCGGCATCGGAGCTCTCCAATTGGCAGGCGATGCGAGCCGACGAGTACTACAGAGAGCTTCTTGAATGCTCCGTTCAAGGATGGAAGCCCAGCGGTTACGGATTCCAGAAAGGGAGTTGGACCGGAGCGATCGCTTACGGACTGGAGTGGGTTCACGAGGTTTATCCTTCCTCGATTTTGCCCAGTAGTCAGGGCTTGGGACCGATCCGTCAGACCCCTTATTCGCACTATCGCCGGGAGCTCG
>Ga0315907_10001308_pt1 | contig 33900 bp, 32 predicted proteins | sample LakEriMetagenome_3_FD_203525 | JGI IMG/M metagenome (GOLD analysis project Ga0315907, IMG submission 203525) | Freshwater fungal communities from buoy surface, Lake Erie, Ohio, United States - Buoy 12 MA123 | ecosystem: Environmental > Aquatic > Freshwater > Lake > Lake biofilm | place: USA...
TAATATTGGCGACAAAATCCCTGCATTCACCTTACAAAACCAAGACGGAACCCCTGTGGACATCATGGAGTTTATTGGACAAAAAACCGTGGTCTTGTATTTCTACCCCAAAGACGATACGCCGGGATGCACCAAAGAAGCCTGTAGCTTCAGAGACCAATACACGGTATTTCAAGAGCTAGGCTGTGAAGTGATCGGTATTTCCTCGGATGCACCAAAAGCGCATAAGGAATTCGCGATTAAATACAAGTTGCCTTTTCCCCTCCTCGCCGACGAGAAAAAAGAAGTAAGAACCTTATTTGGCGTACCGAAATCTCTATTTGGCTTGCTGCCGGGACGGGTTACCTACATCATCGATAAAACCGGAGTAGTTCGCGGAATTTTTAATTCTCAGCTCAATGCCACACAGCACATTGATGAGGCATTGAAGGTGGTGAGGGGGTTGTAGGAGTTCTGTTCCGTTTATTTGATATAAGGAATCTCCTACTTTTCCACTTACACTTCGATACGTCCTTCGGACTACTCAGTGTCCGTGGAAAAACAAAAAATCTACGCGACGGGCTATCCCTCTAACTCTTTCCTGGGTGTGGTCCCTGAGCTGCTCATGATGAGCCTGTCGAATCATATCGAAGGGCCGCATAAAACACAACAAGATATTCGACCCCGCTGGGGTCGCTCAATTACTACATTACATAAACAATTCTATACGATTCCGATGGAATCGATGTATCCATTTAAATGAATTTGATATTCATCAGTGAAAGTGAGGTTAAAATTATTTGTATTAATCCTCTCGAAAATAGATTCCATTATTATCAACGGTATTACAGTTGATAATTTTTTTAATGTCATCATTGGATTTATATCTACCCTTTTTGTTGTCTAACGTTTTTTTCCATTCTGGGTATATTTGTATCTGTAAATCTTCTAACTCCTCTTGAAGCAATTTTTGGATTTCCAACGAAAGATATCCATCATATTCAGATCCAAAAGCCATTATAACAGATGGTACCAACCAGTTATAAAATTCCGATAAACCAGATGCCGCCTCTAATTTTTCAGTGATTAAGATGCTTTTAATAACTCGTTCATTAGCATCTTCTTTTGAGTTTATTAACGTATCATCCTTAGACTTGATTGATTGTTTTAAATACATCGAAAACTTTGGAATTTCAATCCAATATACAGCCTCTGCATCTGGTCCAATTAGCTCCATTCCCTCAACACTTTTATTCCATGCCGATCTCAACATTTCTTTATCCATCCGCTCTAAATCATCGTAATCCGATATACCCTCCATGGTTCTAATAACATATGGGCCGTTTAACAATGAATCATACCAAGTATCAAATGATTTTCCACTTTTAAGGAGGATTTGACTTATTTGGCTTTCTGCCAAAAAGACCTCTATCGGTCGTCCTCTAACTATATTTTTTATTCCATTTGTTTTTAATAAGCGATTATACTCACTTTCATATAGCATACTAAAAAGTTCACCAATACCATCAGAAGTCGCCGTCTCGTATGGAATTAATGCGAACTCAGGGAATTCAGTATTGTACTCCAATTCCTTCTTTTTAATTTGAAATTCACGCAATTTCGAATAAATCACTTTTGAAATTTCTTCAGGTATGAAATCAACTCTATCAAAGCCGTGGATCAAGCTCATTGGAAGCTTCAAACAAACGATATGCTTATTCTCAAATATCGATTTTTGAGCAAAATAAATGTATGTACTATCTACAATTATCAAATTAATATTAGCAATGCTATATTTCGGTTCAATTATATCTGGATATAGTAGTGCAAATCCGTCCTTACCTTTATTCCATGACGATCTCAACATTTCTTTATCCATACGTTCTAATTGCTCATAATCAGATAGATTATCGATTGTTCTTGGAACATTTGGGTTGTTTAACAATGAATCATACCAAGTATCAAATGATTTTCCACTTTTCCAAAGGATTTGATTAATTTGACTTTCTGCCAAAAAAACTTCTATCGGTTGACCTTTAATTCTAATGAATTGTAATCCTGAGGAAAAAACATTATCAGAGGCCGGATTTGAAAATCCATTGTCGATATATTCATCCCTCAAATATTCATTTATTTTATTCTGATTTTGCACCAATAAACTGACTAAAGAATTTGGGTCTCCGTAATCAAATAAAGATTTATTCTTCTTATTATTCTCAAAAACCGCATAATTCTGAGAAAAAAACAAACCCTGAAATAGAATATTTATCATTAGGAAAAATAATATTCTCATTTTAAATGCACTTCTGATTTTAGTCATTACTTTATTGAAATTAAATTAGATTATTTTTTACAGTATATTACAATTAAAATTATGTAAATCTTTTAAATTTTAAACCAATTATGTATAATTTTTTATAAGTTTATGTATAGCTAAGTTCCATAGAAAATGAGGAATTTCGCTGTATGGATGAGGTCCACATTGGAAATAAAATTAAGAGAGTATTAGAATCCAGGGGTCTTTCTGTTACCGAATTCGCCAAGCGAATTAACAAATCAAGGGAAAATATTTATTCCATTTTCACACGAAAAACCATCGATACGGGGCTGCTTAAAAGCATTTCCAAGGTGCTAGACTACGACTTTTTTATGCATCTCAGAAGCACCCATTACGCGCTAAGGGTAGAACTTCAAGTGCTCAAAGAAGAAAACCGGCTGTTAAAAGACTACAACAAGTTGTTGAAAAAGGTTAAGAAGTATTGTTTACTCTGGGTGCGGTCCCTGAGCTGCTCGTGATGAGCCTGTCGAATCATATCGAAGGGCCGCACACAACAACAAAATATTCGACCCCGCTGGGGTCGCTCAATAACTGCATCACTTAAACAATTCTTTACGATTCCGATGGAATCGATGTAGGTATACCCTCTGACGGAGTCTTACTCATAAATGTCATCCCCCTCAGTCCCCCTTCTTCGCCGCGGCGAAAGGGGGAAGTGGAGAGAAAATACACAAATAAAAATAAATATTATTTCCCCCTTTGAAGGGGGACAAAGGGGGATGATCGATTGATGTAGTATCAATACAACCACTCCTCCATCTCCACGACCCGCTCCACGGTTTTAATCGACGAGGCTTTGAAGATGTTTCGGGGGAAATTAAAGATTAGAAGTATCTCTATGATGATTCAATAATCTATACCACTCTTCATTTTTATCATGCAGTTCCCTCATGATTTCGTCCATATTTGATTAAGCTCCAGCGTTCTGTTTGGCGTTTTCAACCAATTGATCAATGCTTTCTTGAATTATCATTGATGTGCGAACTAGGATTAATAAACTTGATAATAATTACAATCTCCGGCAGTAACAGGAACCATTTCTTCGTACCAAATAAAATCTGTTTGGTCGGTTACTTTAACTTGAACCGTGGCTGTTTTGTTCTTGCCTAATTCTATAGTCGTAGCAGTTTGACCATTTTGACTACAAGAAGGTTGACCGGTCATATAATCATTAGCCATACATGAACCAATATATTGTCCATTTACGTAAAACTTTAAACTACTTACATTAAGCGGAGTCCAGCTTGTAGCAGCATCTATATCTTGCCAAAAAATCAACTTACTCGTGTACGTGCACGATCCATCATCTTTTTTTGCAGCATCAGAATAATTTGTTGCAATTGGGTCCACACATCCTTGTTTTTTACACCCAGTAATAGAAAACGCTACTGGAATCGCTAGTAGTAATAATAGTTTTTTCATGATATTTTGTATTTGGATAGTAAAAGTAATTAAAGTATTTATATTTTAAACCAATTTTGTGTATTTTTTCAAACGTTTATGCATGGTGAAGTTCCACAAGAAATGAGGAATTTCGCCCTATGGAGGACATACACATTGGAAATAAAATCAAGAGCGTATTAGAATCCAGAGGTCTTTCGGTTACCGAATTCGCCAAACGAATTAACAAATCAAGGGAAAATATTTATTCCATTTTTACACGTAAAACCATTGATACCGGTTTATTACAGAGCATTTCAAATGTGCTGGAATACGACTTTTTTATGCATCTAAGTACAACATATTATACCCTCGAAGAGGAAATTCAACTCTTAAAAGAAGAGAATAAACTGTTGAAGGATTATAATAAATTGCTGAAGAAGGCTAAGAAATGAATTTATTCTCTAGGTGCGGTCCCTGAGTGTCCGTGTAAAGGAAAAACTAGTATGTGTATGCATTGAAAGCGGCCCTTCGAAAGGCTCAGGGACCGCTTTAGTTAAAAAAAATATTTCTTTGGGGTGCGCCCTTCGATACGTCCTTCGGACACTCAGGGAACGCACCCGGAATGATTACAATACTGAAAACCCATTCTTTACGTTTTCAAGGGCATTCAACCAAAACCTATGAAAAACGAGATCATCATTTACCACCCCGATAACCTTACTGAGCGGATTGAAGTTAAGATTGATGAAGAAAATGAAACATTTTGGTTAACTCAAGAGCAAATAGGTCAATTATTTGAACGGAATCGAACGGTAATTTCAAAACACCTAAAAAATATATACAGTAAACAGGAATTGGATGAAGAATTGGTTAGTGCATTTTTTGCACATACCACTGCACATGGTGCCATTAAAGGGAATGGACCTTCAAATAAACATCGATGAACAAACCTATACTCAATTATCGAAAAAACAGCCCGATGTTCTTCACCCTCCTCTTACGGAGTCTGAAACTCGTCAGAGTCGTCAGACTTTTTCCTCCCTCGAGGGAGGAAGTGTTTCTTTACTTCACCTTGCACTAATGTACAGCTCTGCAACAAAACATTTTTCCCCCTATGAAGGGGGACTAAGGGGGATGACATTTTCAAATTAAATTATCAAGCATTCAACACCCCTCGCGAAATCACGATTTTCTGTACCTCGGAGGTTCCTTCGTAAATCTGGGTGATTTTTGCATCGCGCATTAAGCGTTCTACGTGATATTCTTTCACGAATCCGTAGCCGCCGTGGATTTGTACCGCTTCTACGGTTTGTTCCATCGCTACTTTGGAGGCATACAATTTAGCCATAGCACTCGATTGGTCGTAATTTCTTCCTTGGTCTTTATCTACCGCAGATTTGTACACCAACATGCGGGCAGCTTCTACTTCCGTTGCCATGTCGGCAATTTTAAAGGCAATGGCTTGATGCTTGTATATTTCTTTTCCGAAGGCTTTGCGTTCTTTCGAGTATGCCACAGACAATTCAAGTCCGCCCGCAGCAATACCTAAGGCTTGTGCGGCAATTCCGATCCGTCCACCACTCAATACTTTCATGGCAAACTTAAATCCAAAGCCATCCTCACCAATGCGATTTTCCTTTGGCACTTTAACATCGTTAAACAATAAGGTGTGGGTATCGCTTCCGCGAATTCCGAGTTTATCTTCTTTCGCTCCCACAATAAATCCTTCCATGCCTCGCTCAAGAATAAAGACATTGATTCCTTTGTGACCTAATTCTACGTTGGTTTGTGCTACGACCAAATAAATAGAAGCCGATGACCCGTTGGTAATCCAGTTTTTGGTTCCATTTAGTAAGTAATAATCACCGTGATCAATTGCTGTAGTACGTTGCGACGTAGCATCCGATCCCGCTTCAGGCTCTGACAAGCAGAAGGCCCCAATTTTCTCACCCTTGGCCAATGGAACTAAATATTTTTGCTTTTGCTCTTCTGTTCCATATTGCTCAATACCCCAACACACCAGGGAATTATTAACCGACATGCACACCGAAGTAGACGCATCTACTTTCGAAATTTCTTCCATGGCTAGGACATAAGACAAGGTATCCATTCCTGAACCCCCGTACTTTGGATCAACCATCATTCCCATGAAGCCCAATTCACCCAATTGCTTAATCTCTTCTGCCGGAAATCTCTGCTGATTATCTCTATCGATTACACCGGGTTTAAGTACGTTTTGTGCAAAATCTCTTGCTGCTTCTTTAACGGCTAAATGCTCTTCGGTAAGTTCAAAATGCATGTGATGTAGTTTTGATTTTTAATTTTACAAAAATAAGCTATTTTCTATTCATTAATTCGAATCACGTGCAGGAAAAAAGAATAATTGGTCTCATGTCTGGCACCTCCTTAGACGGGCTGGACATCGCATGTGTTCATTTTTCAGGACCTGAAGATTCCTTAACATTTACAATGGAAGCAGCAGAAACCGTTTCACTTCCAACTGACATTAAAGAGGACTTATTACACGTTGAAACACTCTCCCCGCGCGCTGTCTTTAAACTTAATCAAGTACTGGGTCGGTTTTATGCCGATGCCGTGAATGCATTCATTCAAAAATATAGCTTAGACAAAACTCGCATCGATGCCATCGCCTCGCATGGTCAAACCATTTTTCACCAACCCGAGGACGGGTATACCGTTCAATTGGGATGCGGTTCTACCCTCGCCTACCATAGCGGATTGCCCGTAATTAATGATTTTCGTTCCTTGGATGTGGCAGCCGGCGGTCAGGGCGCACCCTTGGTTCCAATTGGTGACCAACTCTTATTTGGAGCACATGCGGATGCATTTATTAACATCGGGGGCTTTGCCAACATCAGCTTTAACATGCATGAACGTACCTTGGCCTTTGATGTGTGCCCAGGAAACCTTCCGATGAATGCCTTTGCCCGGAAACTCGGATTAGAATACGATGCGGGCGGGGAAATTGCTTCTGCCCACGAGGCGGATCCGGAAGTGCTTTATGCCCTGAATCAGTTACCATATTACACGCTAGACGGTCCAAAATCCTTAGGAACAGAATGGTTAGATTCCACATTTTACCCCTGTATCCCATCCGACATTGAACCCGCGGTGGCGATTGCCACCATCAATGAACATATTGCGCATCAACTGGCCGCGGTATTAGAAAAACATGACTTGAAGCGTGCCTACATCACGGGAGGGGGTGCATTGAATACTGCGTTAATTAGTCAGCTGAAGTCGACATATTCAGGTGAAGTCATTATTCCAAGCGCTGAAATCGTACATTTTAAAGAAGCGATCATCTTTGCATTCCTTGGTTTTCGATTTTTAAACCAAACATTTAATTCCCTAGCCTCAGTTACAGGAGCGAGCGAAAATGTATGCGGCGGTGCGCTGCATTACCCCCGATAAGTAGTTTATTCACATTGAAACTTGGAGAAAATTAACATGTCTTGGGCTTTTTACATGTAATATCAAGGTATTTTTGAACCTTGCAAAAACACACATGATAGAATTACTAAAGAAATTTGAGAATAAGCGCCCTGAAATCGTATTTGAATGGAAGGATGCAGAAACAGAAGCGGAAGGATGGGTAGTAATTAACAGCCTACGCGGCGGTGCGGCGGGTGGCGGAACTCGAATGCGTGTTGGACTCGACAAGCGCGAAGTTGAATCGCTAGCGAAAACCATGGAAGTTAAATTCACCGTGGCTGGTCCAGCCATTGGAGGAGCTAAATCAGGAATCAATTTTGACCCCAACGACCCACGAAAAGAAGGCGTACTCAAGCGTTGGTTTGCTGCCGTTGCTCCCTTATTAAAAACCTATTACGGGACCGGTGGAGATTTAAACGTTGATGAGATTCACGAAGTTATCCCGATTACCGAAGCAAATGGGGTTTGGCATCCGCAAGAAGGGGTATTTAACGGACATTTTCAACCGAATGCCGACCAAAAAATCCATCGCATTGGACAGTTACAAAAAGGGGTATCACAGGTGCTTTCATCCGCGTTATTTAGTCCGGATGTATCAAAAAACTATTTGGTGGCTGACATGATTACAGGGTTTGGTGTTTGCGTTTCGATTGAACAATACTATAACATTTGGGGAGGTACACTGCATGGGAAAAAAATCCTTATCCAAGGTTGGGGGAATGTAGGTTCAGCAGCGGCCTTTTATTTAGCCCAAAAAGGAGCGAAAATTGTAGGGATCATCGACCGTGTTGGCGGATTAATTAACCGTGATGGGTTTTCTTTTGAGGAAGTGCGTGAATTGTTTTTAAACAAAAACGGGAATGCCTTAGCGCATCCGAACTTGCTATCGTACGAAGCAATTAATGAACAGATTTGGGACCTTGAAGCGGATGTATTTGTGCCTTGTGCGGGAAGTAGGATGTTGAATCAAAATCAATTAGAACGGTTAATTAACGCGGGCGTTTCTGTCATTTCATCCGGTGCGAATGTTCCCTTTGCTGATCCTGAGATTTTCTTTGGACCTACCGCAGGATATGCCGATGAGCACCTTGCATTAATTCCGGATTTTATTGCAAATTGCGGAATGGCACGGGTGTTTGCCTATTTAATGAGCAACGACCTCGAAGAAATCGATGAGATGCTGATCTTTAACGATACGGAACAAACCATTGCCAACGCCATGAAAAATGTACATGCAAAGAATGCATCTACCAAACATTTGGCAAAATCAGCCTTTGAAATTGCGCTTACACAACTTGCTCCATAATGACAGGCTACATACTATTCATCTTCATCATTGGATACGTATTTATCTCCACCGAACATTGGCATCGGATCGACAAGATGATTCCCGCCATCTTGATGATGGTACTTTCTTGGGGACTCATTTTTGTTTTTCCGAACTTGATTGCGCAATGGCTTGACCCCAGTTCTGCAGAATTATTATTATCGAAGCTTGGATTTGTCCCTGATTTCGTTGGCAATACCGCAGAAAAAACAGAACTCATTAATACCGCCCTGCAACATCACCTGAGTAAAACGGCCGAAATTGTAGTTTTTCTGATTGGGGCAATGACCTTGGTTGAATTGATTGATCATTTCAAGGGGTTTGATGCCGTACAGGTGTTATTTAAAGCGAAAAAGAAATGGAACTTACTAGTGCTCCTTTGCACGTTCGCATTTTTTCTTTCCGCTGTAATCGATAACCTCACTGCTACGCTCGTGATGATTGCGATTTACCGAAAAATTATTGATGCCCCAGAAGACCGCATTTGGTATACGGGTTTTATTGTGTTAGCCGCAAATGCGGGTGGCGCTTGGTCTCCGATTGGTGATGTGACCACAACAATGCTGTGGATAGGACATAAGATCAGTACCACCCCTCTCATCCTACGTACCTTTATCCCCTCCTTATTGTGTATTATAACGCCCCTTCTCATTGCTCGCTACCTTCCCGCATTCAAAGGCAACGTAAGTCGAAGCATCTCCATCGATTCAAAGGAGGGAAGAACCGAGTTGTTGCTTGGTCTTGCTTTGTTCTTGATGGTTCCGCTGCTTAAATCCGTTTTTCATTTACCTCCTTACATGGGCATGTTACTCGCGTTGTGTTTATTCGCGCTGTACGCGGAAATAAAAACCAAGCGGAATTTTACAATGACCGAAGTTGAATCTGACCTTTCTCCACAGAGCCCAACCATGAAATCGCTTCAAAAGGTAGAATTGCCTACCATCTTGTTTTTCCTAGGAATTTTACTTACCGTTGCCGCACTAGAATCCATTGGCTTTATTTTCAATTTAGGACAAAGCGTACAACAAGCAGGGATTTCAACACAGCTCTTTATGGGGATTCTCGGAGTAGCCTCAGCCGTCATTGACAACGTTCCACTTGTCGCTGGTGCCATGGGTATGTTTTCCTATCCAATGGACCATGAAACATGGCATTTATTGGCTTACACTGCCGGAACAGGCGGCTCAATTTTAATCATTGGATCAGCTGCTGGAGTCGTGGCAATGGGTTTGGAAAAAATCAGTTTCGGATGGTATCTTAAACACATTGCTCCGTTGGCCTTTTTAGGATATATTATTGGGTATGTTTTTATGATAGGTTTTATGTAACATTTTAATAGAAAAATCGATATAAGTCACCATGACAACAAATACATCCGCCTTATATTGGAACATCGACAGCCTTCCCAAAGAAAAAAGGCTTAGTGTTATGCTCTCTAGCGCAAGTATTTTAGCGCTTTGTTTATGCTCTCTGCTCTTTCTTTCGAAGCTAAAACCCTCCAACCCGCCCTTGGTAAATCATTTAATGGTTCAAGACGAAATTTTAGATGAAATTCCATTGGAGGAATTGTTTATTGCTGATGGGGGTTCTGCTAAAGGTGGGGGTACACCATCCATGGACGAGCGCACTGAACCGATGGAACAAACAGAACGAACGGTAACTGACCGCGGAAATGAGCCCATACAACAGGGAAACTCCAATCATACCGTTGGTAACAATCCAACCAATCCTTCCAGTTCACCATACCGAGCAAACAACCCCTTTGGGGATGGCGGAAATGGCGGTGGCAATGGAGGAGGAAATGGTCCATTCGATGGGAATGGAAAGGGTACTGGCGGAGAAGGCGACGGAGAAGGCGACGGATTTGGCGATGGAAAATCAAGAATTCGCATCAATGACCCGCTTCTTCCAAAGTATAATACGGATGTAGATTTAAAAATCCATTTAAAACTAACAGTTTCCGGAGACGGCGCCGTTTCTACCGCAGTGTGTATTAAAAGCAAAACCACAACAACGGACCAAACGATCATCAATGATGTCATTCGGCAGGTGATTCGGCAGGTGAAATACAAGAAAGATCCGGAAGGACGTCCCGCGTATTGTTTCCTCACTGTAAAAGTGAATGCTCAATAAATATTCGGAATGTACGGAATGGCTTTTCAGTCAGTTCCCTTCCTATCAACATCAAGGAGCCAGTGCATACAAACCTGGACTTGAAAATACAAAGGCCTTATTAAAGCACGTCGGGAATCCTGAAAAAGACCTTCGTTTCATTCATGTAGCAGGGACCAACGGTAAAGGGTCGACGTGTGCGTTCATTGCGAGTTTTCTTCAGCAAATGGGTTACCGAGTAGGGTCATTTACCTCTCCACACCTCGTAGATTTCCGGGAGCGAATTCGCATCAATGGCCAAGCTATTCACGAAACAGAAGTAATTCAATTTTGTAATCAGGTAAGAGAAACAGCACTCGATCTCTCTTTTTTTGAAATCACACTGGCTATGGCCTTGGTTCATTTTAAGAGAGAATCCTGTGATTATGTGGTGCTTGAAACCGGTATGGGCGGAAGATTAGATGCAACCAATGTAGTTACTCCCCTACTCGCTGTAATTACAAACATTGGCTTGGACCACCAAGCTTTTTTAGGAAATAGCTTAGCAGAAATTGCAGGGGAAAAAGCGGGAATCATCAAACCACTGGTTCCTGTATTGTGTGGCGAAGAACGCGAAGAACTCTTAGAACTATTTCGCAATAAAGCCAAGATGCTTGAAGCCCCCATGACCTGCAGTACGGGATGTATCGATGACCCTACCAACGCATTACCAGCCTATCAACGAAAGAACGCTGCCATCGCCATGGAAGCATTGCATATCCTAGGAATTAATACCGAAGGAATCGATGCAGTTGCGACGTGGAATAGCTTGTTTGAACAAACAGGCTTTATTGGACGCTTGTTCCCTTCCGGCCGTTATGAAAAATTATGGTATGACGCCTCGCACAACGCGGATGGGTTTATTACCACCATGAAGGCACTGAAAGGCATGGGGCACCCCTTACCGATTGTAATTTTCGGGGCTTCCAATGACAAGACGCTCCATCATTTATCCGCATTCATTCACGACGTAGACCATTGGGTTTTTTGCGAGTTCACGAATCCGAGAAGTTATCAGGGGGAGCCACTGAAAAAGGTCGTAGATTCCTTAGGGCTGACCAAGATACAATTCACCACAGATGTCAATGAAGCCATTCAAAGGGCCTTGAAAATGCGCAGTGAATCCCAAGGTATTTTAGTGACCGGAAGTTTCTTTTTATTGAGTGATTGCGAAGAAATACAAGACGTAATCACGGGTCAACTCACCCAATGAATTACTTTTTTTGTCTCGAAAAATTCTTCAGTGAAATAAGTACTTAAGCGGTATTCGTTGAATTTGCCAGGTACATTTTTAAATTCATCGGTTAAATCACCGCCTTTTAGATATAAAATCCCATGTGGAAATCCATCGCTTGACTTTCCTTTTTTTATCTTGTTTTTTACCCATTCTACAAATACGGGCATAGCCGTAACTGCGCGGGAAACGACAAATTCAAAGGAGCCCTTTACGTCTTCCGCTCTCAAATGATGTGCTTGCACGTTGGTTAAGCCCAAGGCCGCTGCCACCTCAGTAACTACTTTGATCTTTTTTCCAATGGAGTCAACCAACACAAACGTGGTTTCTGGAAAAAGAATGGCCAGCGGAATCCCGGGAAATCCCCCTCCAGTGCCAACATCCAATACCCTTGACCCCGGTTGAAATGCATACACCTTGGCAATGCCGAGGGAATGCAGTACATGCCTTTCGTAAAAGTTGTCTACATCTTTCCGAGAAATCACATTAATCTGGCTATTCCACAGTTCGTACAAGGCGCGTAAGTCGCTAAACTGCTTTTGCTGTGTTGGGGTTAATTCGGGAAAATACTGAAGAATTGCTTCCACATCCCTAAATCGAATCCTTGGTTTTTTCCATCATTCCTGCGAGAAAATCTCGTGCACGAAACAACTGTGCTTTAACGGTTCCAAGCGGTAAATCTAATTCGTCCGCAATCTCCTCATAAGAAAGCTCTTCGAAATAGCGCTTTTCTACGAGTTGACGGTAGCGGGGTTTTAACTTACTTACGAGCAAGCGCATGTGCAGCACTTTTTGATCGTGCATCATAGATTCCTCGGGATTGTTCACCTGGGCTTTTGCATCAATTCGCATGGAACCTCCATCTGAAGTGGCAATTCCTTGATCCATAGAAAGTACCTGAATGCGTTTTTTTCGAATGAAATCAATGCAATTGTTTGAAGCAATTTTGAATAACCAGGTGCTGAATGCAAAGCTTGGAGAGTATTGATCAATTCGATTAAATGCTTTACCAAATGCCTCAATAGTAAGGTCTTCCGCATCGTCAGAATTCTTGACCATTTTAAGCATCATGAAATAAATGGAATCTCGGTAACGGTCCATAAGAGAAGCAAAGGCCGCTTGATTTCCTTTTTTCGCCAGTTCTACGAGCGTTAAATCCTGTTTCGCTTTGTCCGACAGGTGTTCAAATTCTACCATTTATTTCTAGGTTTTCGATTCAATAACAAAAACACCAAGGGTATGAATATCGCATAAAAGAAGTCCCACAACGGAAAGAACCAAGCCAAGCGTTTTTCTTTCAATTTGAACAATCCCCTTCCTTGCACCATCCATTTGATGAGTATTAACCCAAAAAACAACCCCAACGACACCCAAACCATGGTATTTGTCAGGAGCAAAGAAAGAAAGGAAATCAACAGAAAAAACAAGCTCACCGGATATATTCCTAACAACGATTTTTTGATAACGTTGTAATGGGACGATGTACTGTAATGCCGACGTTTCTGAAATACCCATCGTTTCCAGGTGGTTTCAGGGGCTGAAGGACAGAACGATTCTTCTTCCATTGAAATGGTATAATTTCGCTTCTTAGCGGCTTGTTGAATGAAGAGGTCGTCATCTCCGGAAACAATATAATAATGCGACTTAAATCCTCCAACGGACTCAAAAGCCTTTCGGGAATAGGCTAAGTTTCTTCCAACGCCCATGTATGGCAACCCGCTTAAGGCAAACGAAAAATAGTTTAAAGCGATCCAAGCGGTATCAAATCGAATTAGACGATTCAAGAATCCTTTTTTATGAAAATAGGGTCCATATCCCAACACAATATCCGTGGTAGCGGAGAAGCCCTTAGCCATGGTAGCTAACCATTGGGTTGAGGTAGGTCGACAATCAGCATCGGTAAACACAAAATGATCGAAACTTGCTGAGCGAACTGCGAGGGTTAAGGGCAATTTCTTACCCGGACGGAGGTGGTGGTTTTTCTCCAATTCAACTACATGCAGGTTAGGATATTGCCGTTGATAAGCTTTTAACAACCACTTACTGTCATCCATGGATTGATTATTCACCACAATCACCTCAAAGGATGGATAGTCTTGCTCAAGAATCAGGGGAATCAACTCGTAGAGGTTCTCCGATTCATTCCGTGCAGCTACAATAACACTGAGCGGTGGCAAGGCAAGGGTTTGAGGAATTTCTTTTGGTTTAACTCGTAAAAAACGCAGGTGGATGAATAGAAGGTATGCAAATTGTATGATCCAAAAGGCAATAAATGCCATGAAAAGCCATTGGTTCATTGACGTCATACTGTGTTGCTCCAGGATCATTCCTTTTAATTCAAGTATGCAAAGATGGGGTGAGAACGTAAATAGCTGTATCTTTGACTCGTGTTTTTATCAACACGCTTATGCACTTCGAAAAACTTCATACAGATACCTTAACTAAAGCAAGGCTAGGTCGCTTACACACGGATCACGGGACGATAGAAACTCCGATATTCATGCCTGTTGGGACCTCCGCTACGGTAAAAGGAATTCATCAACAAGAACTTCGCGAAGACATCAAGGCACAAATCATCTTGGGGAACACCTACCATTTATACATGCGTCCAGGAATGGAAGTCATAGAGGCAGCGGGAGGATTGCACCAGTTTATGAATTGGGAACGCCCAATGCTCACGGACAGCGGTGGTTATCAAGTATATTCCTTAGCTGGCACCCGTAAAATCATGGAGGATGGCGTGAAATTTCAAAGCCATCTGGACGGGAGTTACCATGTGTTTACTCCAGAATTCGCCATAGACATTCAACGAACGATTGGGGCAGATATCATCATGGCCTTTGATGAATGTACGCCGTATCCGTGCGATTATGGCTATGCCAAAAACTCCTTGGCACTAACTCATGCATGGCTAACCCGTTGCTTTGATCAATTCGACCGTACCGCTCCGAAATATGGGCATGAACAAACCTTATTTCCCATTGTACAAGGTTCTGTTTATAAAGATTTACGGATAGAGTCCGCGGAATATATGTCTGATTTTGGGGATGTGGGCATTGCCATTGGAGGATTATCCGTTGGCGAACCGGAACACGAGTTATATGAAATGACCAACATAGTAACGGATGTATTGCCTCATGAAAAGGCGCGCTATCTCATGGGTGTTGGAACTCCGTGGAATTTATTGGAATGTATTGGTCTTGGCATCGACATGTTCGACTGTGTATTACCCAGCAGAAATGCCCGTCATGGCTTACTCTATACCAAAGAAGGCACCATCAACATAAAGAATAAAAAGTGGGAGCTCGATTTTAGTCCGATCGATAGCAGCACTGGACTTTGGGCGGATCAAGTATATAGCAAAGCATACTTGCGTCATTTATTCAAAGCGCAAGAAAACTTAGGAATGCAAATTGCGACCCTACATAACCTTACTTTTTTTCTATCCTTAATGGAAGAGGCCCGAAGCAAAATTGCTAGCGGTGAGTTCTTATCTTGGAAAAACGACTTAATTCCACTGCTAAAGCGGCGCGTGTAATGCTCAGTATTCTTGACAAATACATAATTCGAAAGTTTCTAAGTACTTTCTTTTTCATGTTGGGAATCATCATGCTTTTCGCTATGGTGTTCGACGTGTCGGAAAAATTAAGCGAGTTTATTTCGAATCATGCCCCAGTAAGTGCTATTGTCTTTGAGTATTATTTAAGTTTCCTGTTGTTTCATGGCAACATGTTTTCCTCCATGATTGTTTTTATATCGGTCATCTGGTTTACCGCAAAACTCGCTCAAGACACAGAATTGATTCCAATGTGGTTTTCAGGAAAACCAATTTCACGGTTTATGAGGCCTTATCTCATTGCCGCTACCCTCTTGATGTTACTTTCACTCCTACTAAACCACTTTATTGTACCCAATGCAAATAAACTGAGGCTGGGATTCGAAGAAAAATATTACCGTGACGTCATGATGGTTGAAAATTACCATGCGGATTACCCCGGGAACACCTCGGTATATTTCTCAAATTATACCAATGATGCGGGTAAGGTCACCAACTTTGTAGTACAACAGTGGGGGGATTCCAGCAAACCCATCTTTTTTTTAAAGGCGAACGAGGCAATGAATCACATCGGCACCAATAAATGGACCTTGAAAAATGTTTATATAAAACGGATTGGATTTCCCATTGGAACCGTACAGTACCGAGCGACAATGGATACCATATTTAATTTTTCTATGGATGAGATGGCCCAGCGCGAGAATGTTGCGGAAACCATGACATACCCCGAATTAGCCCGACTGATCAGTAGAGAAAAACAAAAGGGGTCTTCTCGTGTGCCGTATTATGAGATAGAAATGCATCAACGAACATCCTATCCTTTTGCTACCTATATTTTAACCATTATCGGGGTTTCTGTTGCCTCGCGTAAAAAACGCGGTGGAATTGGTTTGAACATTGCCATCGGGCTTGGATTTGTATTTGTTTACATTTTTGCGATGAAAGTCATGGCAGTGGCAGCCTTGAATGTTGGTCTTCCGGCCCTTATTGCAGTATGGACGCCGAATTTACTCTTTGGAATCCTTGCTTTTTTCCTATATAGAACTGCTCAGAAATGATTCGTTTCTAAGTAGTTACGCGTAGCATCATCCACATAACTGCGTACAGGTCCCCACGTAACATAGCGTAATTAACAAACACGCTGCTTGAATTTTCACCCACCTTTTTAAATGGTCTACATCTTTGTCTCAGAAACCAATTAAAAAAAATAAAAATGAAAGCAAAAATCAACTTAAGCATCCTATTCACAGGATTAATCGGAATTAGCAGTTTTACTGCAGAAGCACAAAGCACACGCATTTGGGCAAGAATTTCAGACAAACAAAGCACACCACGTGTGTTGGAGAACGGAACCATTGGATCCACGAACCCTACATTTGCCAACGCATTAAATCAGCTTGGCGTTATGGATGTACATCAAGCCTTGTCGAATTCAAAAAATGAAAAACTACAAGCGGTTTATGAATTCAATTGTGCGTGTGATGCAGCGAGCTTAGAAAGCACCCTGAAAAATTTTCCAGGAATTATCGCTGAAATAGAACGTGCACCGGAATACAAGACCTTGTATATTCCAAACGACTACAATGCAGCCTTTGGTGTGGATTACGCCCTAGATTTAATCAAAGCACCACAAGCGTGGAATCAAACGCAATCCAATGCGGGAATTATTGTTGGAATCAGCGATGAAAACTTAAATCCCTTTCACGAAGAGCTCGCAGGAAAAATCACTTACTACGATAACCACAACACCCTACCCTCTGAGCATGGAACTGCGGTATCTATTATTGCAGCAGGAAAAACCGACAACCAGATCGGAGTAAGCTCCATTGGCTTTAATTCTTCCCTTGCCTTTTATGAAATGAACTTTAACCAATTATTAGCCGCAACCTATGCTGGAATCGATGTAATCAACCTCAGCTGGTTTTCCGGATGTTCCTATAGCCAATTCGAACAAGACGTAATCGATGAGGTCTATGCGAATGGCACCTTTATCGTTGCCGCTGCAGGAAATGGAACAACCTGTGGGGATCCGAATGCAACCGCATTTCCCGCTTCATATAACCACGTGTTCTCCGTAACCAGCATTGGTGAGTTCGACAACCACGAGGCGTATATTGGTGATCCACACAGCACCCACCAACACAATTCTCGGGTAGATTTGAGCGCCCCCGGCTACAAAGTGAATATTTCAGATGCTCCATCTACGTATACGATTGCTTCTGGTTCTTCTTATGCCGCACCTTATGTAACTGGTACCATCGCATTAATGTTGAGCGTTAACCCATGTTTAGACAATGATGAAATCGAATACATTCTTAAGGCAAGTTCCGTTAATATCGATGCCCATAACCCTGCCTATGCAGGTTCGATTGGTGCCGGAAGATTAAATGCAAATGCGGCAGTTTCTATGGCGATTGCCACACCAAGCGACATGGACGTTGTTACCATTGTGGATAATGCATGTACTGAAGGACAAGGATCAGTTACCATTGCTCCGTCACAAGGTCAAGAACCGTATCAGGTAAATACAAGCAACGGACAAAGCGAGTTTTATTTTAGCGACCTGAATTCAGGAAGTTACACCTACCAAATTACGGATGCGCATGGATGTACTGTAACCACTACGGCACTTGTAAGCAACGGAACCCCGGCAATCCAACAAGCAAGTACGAATAATGTAAGCTGCAACGGAGGAAGTAACGGTTCGGTTCAAGTAACCGTGGAAGGTGGGAATCCAAGCTATACGTACCAGTGGAGTAACGGTGCTAATACAGACCATAACACCACCTTAACTGCTGGAACCTATTATGTACAAATCACAGATGCGAACGGATGTACAACGAGCGGTTCATATGAGGTTACTGAGCCTACTGCTATTGATTTAAATCCACTTACCACTTCGGATTTGGGTAACATGGAGGGCAGCATCGATCTAAACGTAGTTGGAGGAACCCCAGGATACACCTACGAATGGTCTAACGGAGAAACAACTGAAGATTTAAGCAACTTAAGCGCAGGAGTTTATTCAGTAATTGTAACTGACAACAACGGATGTAGTGCTGAAGTAACGACAGAGGTGCTGAATGAGAGTACTGCGAATACTTCCGCTCTTCAAGACATCGCACTTAATGTATACCCTAACCCTTCTTACGGAAACGTAAAAATTTCTTGGAAAGGATCTGGAATGAAGCTAAGTGTTATCGAGCAAAGCGGACGAGTAGTGATGAATCGATCCATACAAAACTACCAAACGATTATGTTAACTGATTTGGAAGCTGGAATGTACATGGTTACCATTAAATCTACCAACGGTTCTACTGCCACCAAACAATTGATTGTCCTTTAATCACCACCAACCAAAAAAAAAAGGGGCTTCGGCCCCTTTTTTTGTTTTATAAATTTTTAATTATCGATACAAAGTCCGCTTTACTGCTTTGATCAGGCGATCCACATTTGGAAGGGCCTCATCAATTAAGGTCGGAGAAAACGCAAACGGTGTATCTGTTTGTGTTACACGCTCTACGGGTGCATCCAAATAATCAAAGGCATAGCGCTGCAGGTGATAAGCGATTTCCGAAGAAATACTTGCCAAAGGCCAAGATTCTTCAAGCACCACACATCGGTTCGTTTTTTTAATGGATTCAACAATGGTGTGATAATCGAGTGGACGAATTGTACGCAGATCAATCACTTCAGCATGAATGTTTTCTTTTGCCAATTCCTCAGCCGCTTCATAAGCCACTTTGATAATTTTACCAAAAGAAACGATGGTTACATCGGTTCCTTTACGTTTCACATCAGCCACACCAATGGGAATGATATACTCTCCTTCTGGGACTTCTCCCTTATCCCCATACATTTTCTCAGATTCCAAAAAGACAACAGGATCTTCGTCGCGAATGGCTGCTTTCAAGAGTCCTTTTGCATCTGCTGGATTGGATGGAGTAATCACTTTCAAGCCAGGTACATGGGCATAAAATGCTTCAAAGCTTTGAGAATGGGTAGCTGCCAACTGGCCCGCTGTTCCATTTCCACCGCGAAATACAATAGGACAATGGTATTGCCCTCCTGACATTTGCAACATTTTCGCAGCCGAATTTATAATTTGGTCCGCCGCAAGAATAGCGAAGTTCCATGTCATGAATTCAACAATCGGTCGCAGTCCGTTCATGGATGCACCCACAGCGATTCCGGCAAAGCCTAATTCAGCAATCGGGGTATCAATAACCCGTTTTGGACCAAATTCGTCCAACATACCTTGGGATACCTTATATGCGCCGTTGTACTCGGCGACTTCTTCCCCGAGCAAAAATACGGAGGAATCTCTCCTCATTTCTTCGGACATTGCTTCTCTTAAAGCTTCTCGAAACTGAATTGTTTTCATGATATTGGTAAAATGTTGTAAACGAAGTACAAAGGTAATAAACGCGTCAATAAAAATAAACTACGCAGCAAATAATCTAGCGACCTTAGATTTATTAAATACGGTTTCTGCATATTCTAAGGAAACGTGAAACTTTTTCTTGTTTGTTGAAGGAAATTCATACATGGCATCCATAAAAATCGCCTCACAAATGGCACGTAATCCTCGGGCTCCTAATTCAAATTCTATGGCTTTATCTACGATAAAATCCAACACGGATTGATCGAAGGTGAGGCGAATTCCATCCAGTTCAAACACTTTCACGAATTGTTTCATCAAAGCGTTTTTGGGTTCTGTTAAGATGCGACGAAGCGCAGCACGGTCAAGGGGAACCAAATGACTTAACACGGGGAAGCGCCCGATTAATTCTGGAATCAATCCATAATTCTTTAAATCTGTTGGCGAAATATAGCTCAACAAATCTAAAGGCTCAACGCTGGCTTTTTCCTTCATTGAAAACCCAATTGCCGTCTTATTCACTCGATTGGCAATCAACCGCTCAATTCCGTCGAATGCTCCACCACAAACAAACAGGATATTTCGAGTATCGAGTTGAATGAGCTTTTGCTCTGGGTGTTTTCGTCCACCTTGCGGGGGAACATTTACGATGGTTCCCTCGAGTAATTTCAACAAGGCTTGTTGCACCCCTTCACCCGAAACATCGCGGGTGATGGATGGATTATCCTTTTTACGAGCAATTTTATCTATTTCGTCAATAAATACAATCCCCCGTTGTGCTTTTTCTACGTTATAGTCTGCCGCCTGTAACAATCGTGTTAAGATCGTTTCAACATCCTCTCCTACATATCCTGCTTCGGTGAGTACAGTAGCATCAGCAATACAAAATGGCACATCCAAAAGATTCGCAATGGTTTTGGCCAATAGTGTTTTACCGGTCCCTGTTCTTCCAACCAAAACAATGTTTGATTTTTCAATTTGAACATCAGACTCTAATAGATTCGCTTCTAAACGCTTGTAGTGATTATATACAGCAACACTGAGTACTTTTTTTGCCTCTTCTTGTCCAATCACAAACTCGTCTAACTTAGCGCTCAATTCTTTTGGTTTCAAGGCACTAAACGCAGGGCGGTCTTTGGGTAATTCCACTTGATTGCGATTCAACTCACTGTCTACAATTCGCTTCGCTTGTATTACACATTCATCGCAGATTACCGCAGAAGCGCCAGAAACCAACACGTGCGGATGAATTATTTCATTCCCACAAAAAGAACATTCTCGTTTCGAGGTCATCTTATTTTGGATTTCTCAACAACACCTCATCCACCATGCCATATGCTTTTGCTTCCTCAGATGTCATCCAATAATCGCGGTCTGAGTCTTGCCAAACCTTATCATAATCTTGCTTAGAATGTGTTGCAATGATGTCGTACAATTCCTTCTTTAATTTCTGAATCTCACGAGCAGTTATTTCAATGTCTGACGCTTGACCTTGTGCACCGCCTAGGGGTTGATGAATCATAACGCGCGCATGCTTTAAAGCACTTCGTTTACCCTCTGCCCCAGCACACAACAACACTGCGCCCATAGAAGCTGCAATTCCTGTGCAAATGGTAGCAACATCCGGCCGAATATATTGCATGGTGTCATAGATGCCTAAGCCCGCATAGACTGACCCACCCGGAGAATTCATATAAATCTGAATGTCTTTTTTCGCGTCTAAGGATTCCAAGAATAACAACTGTGCATTGATGATATTGGCAACTTGATCGTTAATGCCTGTTCCAAGAAAGATGATTCTGTCCATCATTAAGCGAGAAAACACATCCATTTGGGTCATGTTCATTGGGCGCTCCTCAATGATATAAGGAGTCATTGATGATTCAATAAAATGTCCAAGGTGCATGCTGCTTAAACCTACATGCTTAGTCGCATATTTTAAAAATTCTTGTCCTTCGTTCATATGTGTTTGATTATTTTTCAAAATTAACCAAAACGAGCCACACTTTCGCATCTATGTTTCTATTTTTACAGAAATGCTCGTACCTGAACAGATTTCTAATGCTAAAATCATCTTTTCTCCCCTAAATTGGGGAATGGGACACGTGAGTAGATCCATACCGATTCTTCAACAGTTGTTGCAGCAAAACAATTCGATCATTGTATTTTGTAGTGCTGAGCAGGAGCGCATTTATACGCAGTACTTTAATGAATTGCATTACGAGCGTCATGAGCCCTACGATTTTTCTTTTGAAGCGGACGGATTCAAGCTGCTGCGATTCATGGCTCGCCTCCCTGGATTAATCCAACAGCATGCAAAAGAAAAGCAGCGTGTAAAGACCTACCTACGGTCAAATCCAACAGACTATATCATAAGTGATCAACGCTTTGGGTTTCGCAACAAATCGGTATTTTCCATATTCATTACCCATCAGTGTGTGCTGCCAATTCCTTGGTATTTTGGGATTGGGCAACTCCTTAACCGATGCTTAATTGGGCGGTTTGATCAAACATGGATTGTAGATGATGTGCAAAAGCGCTATGCGGGTGTGTTATCTAAAAAACTCCATACAGATCACCAATATCTTGGATTAAAATCACGGTTTCTCATAACGAGACCATTTGGCTTACATGAAAAACACTTACAGGTTTTGATATTGAATGGTCCAAGCGAATTTCACCACCTCTTAGTAGAAGCATTTCGTGAGGAGTTAGACCAAATCCATGTAATCATTGGAGAAAGACATCAAGGCTTGGAAGGGAAGCGCCACATTTCATCATGGAAAGAGGCTGATGAGGTATTAATGCAAGCGGCGGTGATTTATAGCTTTAGCGGGTATTCCACGTTAATGGATGTGGTTCAATTGGGTTGCGTCTGGAAATGTATTCCTACCCCAGGACAAAGGGAGCAAGAATATATATACAAAAAAACCCTAGCCGATGGACTAGGGTTTTAATTTGAAAATCAAGGCGATTAATTAACCGCAGCTGTAAACGAACCGTCGTTCATGAATTTGATAAACTCACGGTCTTTTGACGCTTTCTCTTTGTACTTTTTATCTTTTGAAATCGCAGATTTTAAATTGCTTACCACAGCATCTACACCTGCATTAGAACGGGCAGCGATGATTGCTTTTAAGTAATATCCGTCTGCAGACTCTTTGTCCTTGCTTGCCGCTAAGGTTTTGCTTGCTTCATCTAAGCTACCGTTTAGCACTAAAGCCAAGGCCTTGTTGAAAGATGCCTCTGAACCACACGCAGTAATTGCCTTGCCATATATACCTTCTATTTCGTTGTATGGAAAATCACCTTCTAGGATCATAATCACTGCATTGTTGTAAGAAACTTCTACACTTTTATCTTTTACTTGAGAAAGCATTTTCTTAGCGGTAGCACGATCGCCTTGCGACATGGCTACTCCAGCTAAATTGTTCTTTGTTTTTGTATTGTCTTTAACATTAAGTGCTTTTTCTAGATTCGTTTTTGCTTTGGCTACATTTCCTTGCATGTAAGCAACCGCACCTGCATTATTTAATGCACGAACATCGGCTGGGTAGGCTAATGCTGCTGCGTCGTAAATTTTACCTTGTTCGTTTAAATCTTTAACCAACGTAGATGCGGTAAAAATCAATTCATCAGCAGACATAGCTGAAGGAGAAGCACTCGCTTTAGCGCGCAATTCGTCGTCAGAAAGCCCTTGCTCTGTGTAATTAACCACGATTACAGCACGGCGAATTTTTGGAAAAACTTCTTTTTCAAGTTGTGTAAATCCTTTTCCTAAAGCCACTAAATCATTTTCACGTTGCTTTGGGTCGTTGGTCATCGTGAGCACTCGTAAAAATAAATCTTTGTCTGCTTGAAGGATAGATGTTGAGCGTTCCAACTCTACTTTAAATCCTTCAAAATCTTCTCCCAAACCTGCAGTAACATAATTCGAAGAATCGGAAAACATCATCAAATTACTCTTTTTCATCAAATCCATAAAGGCTTTGCGAGCTGCCTTAGAGCGTGTTCCTGACAAGTTATTGTTAAAGGTTTCTTCGCCGTCCGGGGAAGCATAGCCTTTAATATCAATCCCATTGATTTTAATTTTTGGATTTAACTGTGCAGCTTGTATCCAAGCCACCAAGTCAGTTACGTCCTTGTCTTTCATTTCTGCAGCGCGTACATCAGATTTACCTTTCAGATAATTCACTTCAGCGATGGCTGTCTTTTCAAAGGATCTAGGAATCGTTGCTGTTTCAGTTAACATTTTAAAGGTAGGCTGCACCAACAATGGGGTAATAATCGTTGCATCTGCTAACTTGGTAACTGGAAGTGCTTCTTTAGATTTTTCTTTCGTTCCTTTAAACACTTTACCCGTTAACGTTAAGTCTGCAGCTTCCATGGAAGCGTTATACGCTACTGTTTCTGTAAACGTAGCTGAACCACCGGGTTTGAAGGTAATGCTTTGACCGTTTCCAGTGGCTTTTTCCCCTTGTATTTTCCATGTAGTTAATTTCGTAGCACCTAAAGAGGGAGTAATTTCAACACTCACTTTTTTCTTTATTCCTTTTGGTGGAATATTCACTGTCACTGATATTGCTACGCTGTCTCCATGCATCTCAAGAGGATTCGGGGTAGTTGAGTAGGACAACTCCTTTAACTGATCACAACTCGATACCGCAAGTGCAGCGACACCAAGGAACATAACTTTGTAAAAATTAAATTTCATAATTTATTGATTTTAGGCAGGTCAAATTTAACTAAATAATTAAACAAATCAAATATTTAATGATTCCACTAATTTAATTAGGGGTAAATAAACAAACGGGCGCATGTTCCACTGCGGATGTGGGATAATTAGTTTTTCATCATTAAAGACTAACGTATTGAAGAAAATGATATCAATATCTATCGGTCGATCTTGGTATCCGTTTGAATTAGATTTTTCTACACGGCCTAATTGCCGCTCCACATCTTGTAATTGTTGCAATAACGCTAAGGGAGCTAATGTGGTGGATACTTTTACACAGACATTACAAAAATCATTGGGAGAAATAAATCCCAGCGGTTTAGAATAAAAATGGGACGACGATGCTAACACAGAAATACCTTGAAGCTCAAGGGCGGCTAGGGCATCGCTAATTTGTAATTCCCTGTTCCCAAGATTAGAACCCAAGGATAAATACACCTGATTTAATTCACCCATCGAAAGCTACGTAGCATGCGATTCAGGTCCACATTCAAGTAATCTAATGTAGGCCTTAAACTGTCGTAATTGGGGCGGCAATTAAGCAGAATTTCACCCCGTATAAACCTGGAACTAGAATCCGTTAGATAAAATTGGTAATTGGTTGCAACATTACCGCGCAATGTAAAAACCGTGCCGTAGACCTTCTTTTCTGGAGCAATTATTTGATCGAAATCGATGCGATCTGCTTTTATTTTGTGTTCATCTACCAAGTCGTTAGCTGTATTTATCAAGGTGCTGAGTGAATCTTTCGAATTGAATTCTTTCAAGTAGACGAGCATGGTGCCGTTTAGCGGACCTAAATCAAATTCCTGAAACCCGTAGCGGCTATCTCCGAGGTTCTGACGCATTGAAAACAGGTCGGAAAGCTCCATTTCGTAATTAAACATTGGATTCTTCGCCTTAAACTTAGCATAGGTATGTGGGGGGAAATCTGTCCGTAAATAACAATACGGTTTTGGAACAGGCTTTTTTTCATTGCACGATTCTAGCATTAATAAAAAGAAACCCAGAAATACTATTAAGCCCTGTGCACCTTTACCCATTTTATTCTGCGTTTATCGGAGGCAATTACCGAAAGTTTAATGTCACCTTGCGTGATCGACTCCTTGTTTTTTAATATTCTGCCGGCTTGTTCTACAATAAACCCCCCAATCGTTTCTGCGTCGCCTTTAACGCGCTCAAATTCATCACCCTCCATATCCATTATTTTATAGAAATCTTTCAAGGATGTTCGGCCTTCAAATGCAAAACTTCCGTCCTCCATGCGCTTATACTCTACTTGATCGTCGTCAAATTCATCGGTAATATCGCCAACGATTTCCTCCAAAATATCTTCTAGCGTAACAATTCCACTGGCGCCCCCATATTCATCAACTACCACCGCCAAGTGCATTTTCATGCTTCTAAATTCTTGCAATAAATCATCTATCTTTTTATTTTCTGGCACGAAGAAAGGCTTACGCATTAAATCCTGCCATGGAAACGCTGCGGATTCTTTTAAGTGAGGCAATAGGTCTTTAATGTAAAGGATCCCAATGACATTATCTGCACTGTCTTTATGGATGGGAATTCGCGAATATCCAAACTCTAATACGAACTCTATAACTTCGGAAAACGGTATATTGCTGGGAATGGACGACATCTCAATTCTTGGAGTCATGATTTGTACCGCCTCCGTTTTTCCAAGCTTTACGATACCTTCCAATAATTTTTGCTCGTCGGATGAAGAATTATCGTCTGTGGTAATCGCGATGGCTTGTTCCAATTCATCAGAAGAAATTCGAACGTTTTTTCCGCCAATTCTACCGATAAAATTTGTACCATTAACCAACAGGGATTTCAACCAGGAAATGGGAGGAGTTCGGCGAATCACATCAATTGGCAAGGCCATAAACCGCGTAACTTTTGAGGCATTATTTGCGCCATAAATCTTCGGAATTACTTCGCCAGTGATTAAAATCAATAGGGTGATTCCAAAAATCTCCACTAGAAGTTTAGATACTTCGCTATACCCCTCCATCATTTTATTCAGAATCAGCGTCGACAAGATTACGATACCCACATTAACAAAATTGATAGAAATCAAGAGTAAGGCTATGAGTTCGCGAGGCTTCGAGAGCAGGTCTAAAATTATTCCTGAAATCTTCGAGTTTTCTGATTTTAGGCGGTCTTTTTCTTGCGGATTCAATGAGAAAAACGCGGATTCCGAGCTTGTAGTAATTGCCGCTAAAATGAGCAAAAGAACAATAATTGACGTGTAGGTAGTTTCCGTGTTCGTCCAGGATACTTGGGTCAACAAGGGCCTTATGGGGGAGGGATCGGGCATGCCTATAAATTAAAAAGGGGATTCATCTTCGGGGTTCGGTTTAAATTCCTCAAGCGTTGAGGGATTGATTGTGGGCTCTTTTCGATACGGGGACTTCAGGTGCTGCTCAGCATCAACTCTCGAGAGCATTGTTAGTTCTTCGCCTACAATTTCTACAGCATATCGGGTTAGCCCTTCGCGGTCTTGGTAGGAGCGTTTTTTTAATTTTCCTTCGACGTAAATTTTGTCGCCTTTGTGTAGATATTTTTCCGCGACTTCGGCAAGACCTCGCCACAGCACCACATCGTGCCAATCGGTATGCTCTTTTTTCTCACCGGTTTGACGGTCCGTATAAGTTTCTGAGGTTGCCAAAGGGAAGGAGGCTAGAACACCGCCGTTCTCAAAGTGGCGAATCTCAGGGTCTTTACCCAGGTTTCCAATCAAAATTACTTTATTTACCGTGCCGCTCATCGCTGCATTTTTTGTCTAAATTACTATTTTTTTCCTTTGAAAGGTCTCTTCGCTTTGGCGGGTTGATTTTCTGCGATACTTAAGCACTCCGCTAGGGTAAGTGTGCTAGGCTCAACATCTTTCGGAAGCTTAAAATTGTCTTTTCCGATTTTTAAATAGGGGCCATACTTACCTACTAACACCAAAACATCCGGACGTTCCTCAAAGGAGCGTAAGGTATTGTTTGCTGCACTGGTCTTCTTCTCTTCAATTAATTCTACTGCACGTTCAAAACTCAGCGCCATAATGTCCTCATCTTTTGGGATCGATACGAATAGTTTACCCAACTGCACGTAAGGACCAAATCTTCCCACATTTACCTTAACAACCTCTCCTTCTAACTCTCCAACAGTTCTAGGTAATTTGAATAATTCCATGGCTTCTTCAAATGAAACTGTAGCGATACTCTGAGATTTCAACAAGGATGCAAATAATGGTTTCTCACCATCCTCTTGCTCGTCACCAATTTGAATCATTGCCCCAAATTTACCCATGCGAGCAATTACTTTTCTGCCAGTTTTTGGATCAACTCCAAGGGCGCGTTCACCGGTAACCCGAGCTGAATTTTCCATAGTTTCCTCAACCGTAGCATGGAAAGGGGCATAAAATGTTTTAAGCATTTCATTCCATTTCACTTTTCCTTGAGCAATTTCGTCAAAGGCCTCCTCTACTTGAGCCGTAAACTGATAATCCATTATTGTTGCGAATTGCTTCTCCAAGAAGGAAGTCACCAACACCCCAATATCCGTGGGTACTAACCTGTTCTTATCTGCTCCAGTAGTTTCCACGAGGTTATTCACCGTTAACTGATCTTCTTTCAATAGCATTTGAATGTAGGCCCGTTGCACCCCGTCGCTCTCATTTTTAGCAACATACCCTCGTTTCTGAATGGTTGATATGGTTGGTGCGTAGGTCGATGGTCTACCAATTCCAAGCTCTTCCATTTTCTTAACCAAACTCGCTTCAGAATACCGAGAAGGACCTCGCGTAAATCGCTGTGTTGAGGTGACTCCTAATACTTGCAGGGTTTCACCTTTCGTTAATTTAGGAAGCAAGCCCTCTTCTTCCTCTTCCTCGTCGATGGAACTGGCCGCATAAACCTTAAGAAATCCGTCAAACACAATCACTTCACCCCGTGCGGTAAACAAGTGTTGATTTGGTGCACCGGAAAGTTTTACCGTGGTTTTCTCTAGCTGAGCTGGCGCCATTTGACTGGCTAGGGTTCGTTTCCGAATTAAATCATAGAGTTTTTGTTCATCGCGATTGTCTGAAACCTGTATCGCACCGAAATTTGAAGGCCGGATGGCTTCGTGGGCTTCTTGTGCCGACGCTGATTTTGTGGCATATTTTGTTGGCTTGGAATAATCCTCCCCGTAGGAAGAAATGATTTCAGCAGCAGCGCCATTTAATGCCGTTTCTGATAAGTTCGTGGAATCGGTTCTCATGTAGGTAATATGCCCTGACTCATATAGTTTTTGAGCCACAGACATGGTGCGAGAAACCGAATAACCAAGCTTTACTGAGGCTTCTTGTTGTAAGGTAGAGGTGGTAAATGGTGCAGAGGGTGTCCGTTTACTCGGTTTGGTTTCTATGGAATCAACGGTTAAATCCCGTCCTTTCATATCGTTTAAAAACTCTTCTACGTGTTGTGCATCCTCAAAACTGTGGTCGAGCTCCGCGCTTAGGGCTCCATGGGTTGCCTTTAAACTCGCGATCGTTTTAAAAAATGCGGATGCAATAAACGACTGTATTTCCTCTTCCCGCTCTGTAATGAGCCTTACCGCCACCGACTGAACCCTGCCTGCAGACAAGCTTGGACGTACTTTCCTCCACAACACTGGAGATAACTCAAAACCTACAATACGGTCTAGAATTCTTCTCGCCTGCTGGGCATCTACTAAATCCTGATCGATTTTACGCGGCTTTGAAATAGCTTTTTGAACCGCAGTTTTCGTGATTTCATTGAACGTAATACGATGTGTATTTTCATGCTTCAACCCAAGCGTTTCAAATAAATGCCAAGAAATCGCTTCACCCTCGCGGTCCTCATCCGTTGCTAGCCACACAAATTCTGCATCCTTCGCTAATTTTTTTAATTCAGTAATCAATGGTTTCTTTTCAGCAGAAACCTCGTAGTTTGGAATGAACTCATTGTCGATTTCTACAGACAAGCCTTTTTTCGCTAAATCGCGAATATGGCCAAAACTGGATTTAACGGTGTAATCAGCACCTAAATACCCCTCGATTGTTTTGGCTTTTGCCGGAGACTCAACGATGACTAAGTTTTTTGACATGGATCTAAATATTTGTGACAAATTTATAACTAAAACCATGCAATGTGCGGAATGTTTTTCCCAAATGTTTTTGGGGTATCTGCTTTAACCTATGGTTAAGGGTAATGATATTTTTTTCATTCAACCGAGATTGGATTAAAACATGACATTTTGACACTATGCTGATTTGTGGTAAATTTGCACCATGCAGCACGAAGATACATCCAAGGAACCACTGAACGAAGCACGTCAAGGCGAGGTATTGACGCATAACATCATTGACCCCATAAATTCGACCAAGAAACTTTACCTTGAAAGCTACGGATGTCAAATGAATTTTTCTGACAGTGAGGTAGTTGCATCAATCCTTGCTCAAGATGGTTATTCCACTACACGGAACATTGCCGAAGCAGATTTAGTGCTGATCAATACGTGTTCCATTCGAGAAAATGCAGAGCAGCGCGTAAGAAACCGCTTGACTGAATTTCAGCATCACAAACAACAAAATCCAGAACTAGTAGTTGGAATTTTGGGGTGTATGGCGGAACGGCTTAAAAAAAATTTACTCGAAGAGGAGAAATTGGTGGATATCGTAGCCGGACCGGATGCGTACCGCGACTTACCGAATCTGATTACCGAGGTTGGAACCGGTCAGAAAGCGGTGAATGTATTACTGTCTAGAGAAGAGACCTATGCAGACATTGCTCCGGTTCGTTTAGATCAAGGGGGAATTTCAGCCTTCGTTACCATTATGCGGGGTTGTGATAATATGTGTTCTTTTTGCGTCGTTCCTTTTACTCGAGGCAGGGAGCGGTCGAGAGATCCAAAATCCATCATTGCTGAATGTGAAGATCTATTCGAAAAAGGATATCGAGAAGTAACCTTATTGGGTCAAAACGTGGATAGTTATCGTTGGAATCTAAGTTCAAAGGGTGAAATTAAAAACGAAGCGGAAGCGCCTATGAATTTTGCCCAATTGTTACAAGCTGTGGCCAATGTTTCTCCATTACTCCGCGTAAGGTTCAGCACCTCACATCCAAAAGACATGACCAACGAAGTCCTTGAAGTAATTGCATCTAATCACAACGTATGCAACTACATTCATTTACCCGTTCAATCTGGAAATAGCGAGGTGCTTTACAGAATGAATCGAGGATACACCCGAGAGTGGTATTTAGACCGCATCGAGGCGATACACCGCATCATTCCAAATTGCGCAATTTCCACAGACATCATTACTGGGTTTTGCGGTGAAACAGATGAGGAACATGCGCAAACGGTTAGCTTAATGGAACAGGTAAAATTCAACTATGCCTACATGTTCAAATACTCAGAGCGGCCCAAGACATTGGCAGAGCGTAAATTTGAAGACGATGTGCCTGAACCAACCAAAAGTAGTCGTCTAACAGAAATTATTGAATTACAAACGGCGCACAGCCTGCGGGCAAATGAGCAGCAAATTGGCGCCATTCAAGAAATATTGGTGGAAGGACCCTCCAAGCGTTCTGAACTCCAGTTTTGCGGGAGAAACTCTATGAATTCCATGGTTGTTTTTGACCGAAAGGGAGCCGAGAAAGGAACCTATGTACAGGTAAAAATTACCGGATGTACCTCAGCAACCCTATTTGGTGAATTGATTCCTTAACTTGAAATCCATGAACCTTCAACAAATAAAACAACGATTCGGCATTGTTGGAAATGCATTTCCGCTAAATCGGGCCTTAGAAATTGCTGCCCAAGTTGCACCTACGGATTTATCAGTACTGGTTACCGGGGAGAGTGGAACTGGAAAAGAAATCATTCCTCAGGTAATTCACCAATTGAGCGCCAGGAAACACAAGGAGTATATTGCTGTGAACTGCGGTGCAATCCCAGAAGGGACGATAGATTCAGAATTATTCGGGCACGAAAAAGGTTCGTTTACAGGAGCCTCGGGAAGTCGGCAAGGTTATTTTGAAGTGGCGAATGGAGGTACGATATTCTTGGATGAAGTGGCCGAGTTACCCATGCAAACCCAAGTGCGCCTTTTACGGGTGCTTGAAACCGGAGAATTTATTCGTGTCGGTGCCTCAAAATCAATAAAGACAAACGTTCGAGTTGTTGCGGCTACCAATGAGAACATGCAGCGCGCCATTGCCAAAGGGAAGTTTCGAGAGGATTTATTTTATCGCCTGAGTGCGATTCCAATTCAACTACCCGCGTTGAAAGAACGTGGAGAAGACATCCATTTATTGTTTAGAAAATTTGCCAGCGATTTTGCGGATAAATATCGAATGCCTACCATTCGCTTAACACCAGATGGCATTGAAACCCTATCGCAGTATGCCTGGCCAGGAAATATTCGTCAACTAAAAAATACTGTAGAACAAATAAGCATTATAGAAACCGAGCGCAACATCGACGGATTGCTACTCCGGAGCTATCTTCCTCAACCGCAAGAACAAAGCCCGGCGCTTTTGAATGAAACGAGTCAAGAGTCGATATCAGAACGAGAATTGATGTACAAGTTTTTATTCGATATGAAAAAAGACTTAAGCGATTTGAAGAAATTGGTGGTGGAGTTATTAAGCCAATCCGGAAACATTCAGCTTTCTGCAGACCAACACGCTGTGATTGACAAGCTCTATCAAGATTATGGAAATGCCGTTTCCCCTACAAAAGGGCTACTTGCGCCAGGAATAGAGCCCCTTGAAAACGAATTTCTGGAGAATGAGGACTCCTTTGTACTACACGAGGAATTTGAAGAGTCCCTATCGCTGGAAGAACGGGAGAAAGAACTCATTTTAAAGGCCTTGGAAAAACACCGAGGGAAACGAAAATATGCAGCCTTAGAATTGGGGATTTCTGAACGAACACTCTACCGAAAGATAAAAGAATATAATTTAGCAGAATGAAATTCCCTCTAATTGCAGTACTGCTCATGGCATTAGTCAGTTGCTGGCCGAGTAAAATCGGATTTAGAGACACGGGGGGTATGCCCGAAGAATGGGAGTTTTTTCATCTACAAACCCTTCAAAATAATGCGGCAACTTGCCCCTTGAGCTATACTGCTCTGTTGTCTGAAGCATTGAAAGATGGCATTCAGAACAATACACGCTTGGGACTTGCAACAAAAAATGAGGATGCGCAAGTACAACTTTCAGGAGAAATAACTGGGTATTCGGTAAATCCAATCGCAATACAAAACGGAGACAACGCTGCAAAAAATAGACTAACAGTATCCGTTCAGTTTACGATTCTCACCACCATACCTAAAAATGAAGAGCAAAAATTATCCATAACTCGATTTGCGGATTTTGATGCATCCACTAATTTCTCAGCGGTGGAATCCCAATTATTGGCCACCATCAATGAGCAAGTAATCCAAGATGTCATTAATAAACTACAGAGTAATTGGTGAGTTGGAATAAAACACATATCAACACCTTATGTCTAAATCCTGAAGCAATGGGTGCCCCTGACGTCGATCAGCTTCAGTCAATTTGTGAAGAATTCCCCTATGCGGGATTATTTTCTTTGGCTTATCTGGAGGCATTGCATCGCACAGAAGACATTCGACTCGCACAAGCGATTCCCAAACATGCGTTTCGCATTAGCAATCGAATCAAGTTGTATACCCTCTTGCATCAGGTCCAAGAGCATACAAGCCCTGTACTTGAGGACCTGGAATCCACGGATAATCCTGCCCCAATATCTGAACCGAACCACACCAATCCGGTAAGCGAAGAACTTCTTGAAACCGCAGAACTTGAGCACGCTGCAGATCCATTAGAGGCGCTAATTGAGGGAAGTGCTGCTACTGCGCGATTCCTCAAAGAATTTGAACAACCCGTACAGGTGGACGAAATTGAGCACGAGCCCCTTGAAACGGAAGTAATAAAAACAACCGATAAGGCTCCAAAAACATTCACTGCATGGCTTAAGGGCTCAGAGTTTAGCTCCGAAAAACCGCCCATTAAGTCGAGTGAACTCCCCATAGAACGAGAAAAAACTTCGTTCTACTCTCCAACTAAAAAAGCAAAAGAGAGTTTGGATGCGGACAAAGTACCCGTGAGCGAAACCTTGGCAAAAATCTTCGTTATTCAGGGAAATAACGCAAAAGCAATTGCGATATATGAACAATTAATTTTGGCTTTTCCCGAAAAAAAGAGTTACTTTGCAAGCCAAATAAAAAAATTAGCTAAAAGTCATTGACATGATTACGACCATTTTTTCCATTATTATAACGCTTGCAGCTATTTTGCTGATCATTGTTGTGTTTATTCAAAATCC
>Ga0315907_10001310_pt1 | contig 33897 bp, 38 predicted proteins | sample LakEriMetagenome_3_FD_203525 | JGI IMG/M metagenome (GOLD analysis project Ga0315907, IMG submission 203525) | Freshwater fungal communities from buoy surface, Lake Erie, Ohio, United States - Buoy 12 MA123 | ecosystem: Environmental > Aquatic > Freshwater > Lake > Lake biofilm | place: USA...
TATCACACCGATATGGAAATGCAGGTGCCTTTACCATCAGCCACTATATCAAAACATCCCTGGGTTGCAATTCTGATACAGCCAGCAAAACAATCAATGTATTCAACTACCCTGTAATTTCAGCGGGGCCAGATATGAAAGTTCTCGATGATGGACAAAAGAAGATCGCTGCAACTGCCAGTGGCACAATAATCAGTTACCAATGGACACCTTCTTTGTACCTGAGCAGTGCTGATAGTTTACAACCATTCATCATCAAGCCTCAGGAAGATCAGACTTACCTGCTGACGGTAAGAGGAAGAGGCAACTGCATCAGTACAGATGCAATGAACATGACAGTGATTCGCTTGCCCAAGCCACCCAATACATTCACCCCCAATGGCGATGGCATCAATGATACATGGGAGATACAATACCTGGATCAATATCCTGATTGTCAGGTTGAAGTTTATACCAGCAGCGGTCAAATCATTTACAGGTCAACCGGTTATCCAAGAGCATGGGATGGAAAAAGCAATGGGCGTGATCTACCCGCCGGAACTTATTATTTTGTGATAGATCCCAAGAATGGAAGACCGAAGATGGCTGGCTATGTTCAGATTTTAAAATAACCCTTCAATTGGAAGCATCCTTCAGCTGCTTCTCCAGCTGATCCATTTCTGCAGATGTCAAATAACGCCATTTACCCACGGCCAGGTTACCCAGTTCTATGTGCATGATGCGGATGCGCTTGAGGGTTTTTACTTTGTATCCGAAAACTTCACACATCCGCCTGATCTGACGATTGAGTCCCTGTTTCAGGATGATGCGAAAACGCCTCGAGCCTTCCATTCGAACAAAACAAGGCTTGGTTCTTTCGCCCAGGATCCTAACACCGGCAGCCATGCCTTTGATCATTTCCTGGGTGAGTTCCTTGTCTACCGTTACGATGTATTCCTTTTCATTGTTGTTGCTGGAACGCAGGATCTTGTTGACAATGTCGCCGTCATTGGTCAGCAAAATCAATCCCTCGGAATCCTTGTCCAGTCTTCCCACCGGAAATATTCTTTTGGGATGGTTCATGAAGCGAATGATATTGGTCTTATCGCTCATATCGGTAGTGGAGGTCACCCCCACCGGCTTGTTCAACGCAATATAAATTGGCCTTTGTTTGTTTTTGATGCGTTCGCCGTCAATCGCTACCTCATCCCCTTCCAAGACACGGGCAGTGGGCAGCACAGGTTCCCCATTGATGGTGACGCGCAACTGCTCTATCAGCTTATCCGCTTCACGCCTTGAGCAGAAACCGGAATTGCTGATGTATTTGTTGATCTGTATGCCTTCTTCCTTTATGGGAGATTTCATCGGCACGAAGATAAAAATATGGCGATTAAGGAAAGGAAATTGTGGAATTTCGTTTACGGATTGACTCAAAAAAATATCAATTTTGGATATGGCTAATGTGAAGGCATTTATCGTTTGTATTTTTTTATCGTTTGTAACAGGTGTTCAAGCGCAAAAAAATAAAAAAGTTCTGGTTACTTATTACAGCAAAACCAATGCTACCCGGTTGATGGCAAATGCTGTTGCCAAGGGAGTAGAAAGCAACAAGGATGTTCAGCTGATCTTCAAATCCATAGAGCAAACTAGTCAAGAGGATTTATTGCAGGCAGATGCCATCATATTAGGAAGTCCGGTTTACAATGCCAATGCAGCACCTGAAGTTTTGGATTTTATCCGAAAATGGCCATTTGAGAACAAAGCGTTGAAAGATAAAGTAGGAGCTGTTTTCGTGACAGCAGGAGGAATTTCTGCAGGCGAGGAACTCGTTCAGGTCAACCTGCTGCATGCGATGATGATTTACGGAATGGTAGTGATGGGGGGAGATGAATGGACCGCTTCATTTGGGGCATCGGCAATCACGCACGAAAATCCTTTTGAAATGGATAAGACAAAAAACATAGATCCAATTTTCCTGAACAAAGGTTTTGCACTGGGCAAACGCGTTGCTGAATGGGTCAAGCGGATAAAATAACGCTCTCAGTGTAAGTTGTCGTTCAAACTTCCATATGCGCCGGAACAACCATTACCGGGCAATGAGATTTCTCAAGGAGCTTTGCCGTATTGCTTCCCATCACCAGGTTTTTCAGTTTTGAGGTTCCTTTTTGTCCCATCACGACCATGAATGGGTCCAGCCGCTTGATGGTATCTAAGATGCCCTTGTAAGCAGAAGCACTTTGGATGATCTCTCTATCCGGAACAGGCACAACGCCCAGTTTACCAAAACAACGAAGGATATATTGATCCATTTTTTGCATGACCATGGCTTCGCGTTCATCAAGGGTTTCAACAGGATCTTTCCCTTGCAATTCTTCTCTTCCCAACGGCATCTCGATGACATTCATGATCAGCAATCTCGTGGTGGGTATATCGAGAAAATCGAGTGAAAATTTCAATGCCTTTGCGGCGTTGTCTGAAAAATCAGTTGGATGTAGGATGATTTTGGTATGTAGTTTCATGAGGCGAAACTAATATCCGTACATCCGTCAAACGATGATTGCCTTTATTGTGAAACATGAACTTGGTCAGTACGCCTGGTACCGGCATACAATTCATATTCCAGCAAACGACAATCTATCTTGGCATTCAAAAACTCGATACGCCTGGATGGTTTCAGTCGGATGGACTTGGCCATGTCAAGATTGCCCGTGAATATATATCCCAATTTACCCTTGCATTGCTGTTTGAGAAAATCCCCCATTCGTGCATAGGTGGCCTGCAAATCCTGTTCTTCTCCCAGGCGTTCACCGTATTCCGGATTGATGATCACGATACCCTCTCCATCGGGGACAAGGGTTTCCTGAAAATCACATACCTGAAAATCGATCAAGTGTTCCACGCCTGCTGCAGCGGCATTGATGCGGGCAATGCTGATGGCTTTTTCGCTGATGTCGGATGCAATGATCTTGCCAAGCCCATCATCCGAGTATCTATTATCCAACAAGGCTTTTTCTTTTTTATACACCTCCCTTTCGTATCCCTCAATATGCATGAAGGAATAATTCTGACGGATGAGCCCTGGTGCCCTGCCGCTGGCAATCAATGCGGCTTCAATGGCAAGCGTTCCCGAACCACACATGGGATTGATAAATGGACTCTTTCGGTCCCATTTTGTAGAAAGAATGGTTGCTGCTGCCAAAGCTTCCAACATGGGGGCTTGCCCGGGCAACTTTCGGTACCCATGACGGGCCAAACTTTCCCCGGATGTATCAATGAAAACCTCCGCTTCATCATGTTTCCAAAAAAGATGGAATACTGCCCCTACAAGATCGGAGCCCGAACTTGGCCTGATCGCAGAGATGCGACGCATGCGATCCACAATCGCATCTTTCACCCGAAGATTGGCGAACAAATTGGTGGAGATGGTAGGATGAAAAACATTGCTGGTCACGGAAAAATAACCATTGGGTGCAAGCAGTTTTTCCCATGGTATGGACAAAAGGGATCTGTAGAGCTGATCCGGATCTTCACAGGAAAAAGACCGAAGTGAATACATGACCTGACTGGCTGTACGCAGGTGGAGGTTTAATTTGATGCAGTCCTCAACTGTACCTGTCAATTCAATGCCCGTCTGAAAGACCCGCTGGGGGATGAAGCCCAAGTCGACCACCTCTTTTTGCAAGGCGGGCGACAACCACTTGTTACAAGTGATGATGATTTTACGGGGCTGGGAGAAAACATTCATGAAGAACAAACTTAGTTCAAACCTTCCTGACCATCGATAAAAAAAACAGCCATGAATTTGTTGTTCATGACTGTTTCCTTCTGTGGGCCCACCTGGGCTTGAACCAGGGACCCTCTGATTATGAGTCAGATGCTCTAACCAACTGAGCTATAGGCCCTTGGACATTGCTGTCCGATAAAGGACTGCAAATTTAATGAAATTTTGTTTCCCTTGTCCCTCGTCCCTTGTCCCCCTTATCCCCCCTTGTCTTTTCCCTTTCCTGCCTTACCTTCGCAGCCTTAACCTTAACCTTTCCTTAACCCGATTGGGGATACTTTTGAAACCTCAAAACAGATCATGAAGAAGATACTCGGATTGTTGCTACTGACACTGACCCTTACCGCTTCCGCTCAAGATAAAGAGGACAAGGGTAAAGCCAAAGCCCCCAAGGAACCAAAACCAGCAAAAGTAGTTGTACCCAAGGAGGAAAAGCCCAAACCCGACTACAGCAAGCTGGACCTTTCCAAAAGAGCCTCAGACCACCTGATGCTGCAATTTGGTGTAACCGGCTGGAGCAAACCCGATAACATTACCATCAAAGGATTCAACAGAACCTTCAACGGTTATTTCCTGTTCGATTTCCCCTTCAAATCCAATCCCCGTTACAGCGTAGCAGTGGGTCCCGGCATTGGAACCGATAATATGTATCTTGAAAAAATGGCAGTGGACCTGAACGACAGGAACGGTGTACAGTTCACAAGAGATACCATCACCCGATACAAAAAGAACAAATTCGCTACCGCCTACCTCGAAGCTCCTCTCGAACTGCGGTACTCTACCAAGCCAGACAATATGAACAGCGGCTGGAAATTGGCAATCGGTGTGAAAATAGGTACACTGCTGGATTCAAAAGTAAAATCAAAGATCGACTTGGATGCAACCGGCACTGGCGGTTATTTCGCCAAGGAAAAAGACAAACGTTTTCTCAATACCACCCGCGTAGCCTTCACTGCAAGAGCGGGTTTGGGCAATTTTAGTTTTTTTGGAAGCTATCAAGTGTCTACGGTATTCAAAGAGGGACTTGGCCCTGTACTTCGTCCCTGGACCATTGGTGTGACTTTAAGCGGACTCTAATGAAACCTTGGATGTCAGCATGGAGACATCCCATATAAAACGTGCTTGATAAAACCTCCTTATTCAACGAATCTGAAAAAGCCATCCTGGTAGGGGTCTCCATCAAAGGAGAATCCGACCGATTGGTCCAAGATTATCTGGATGAACTGGCATTTTTAGCCACAACCGCCGGGGCACAAACCGTCAAAACCTTCACCCAAAAATTGCAGCATCCCGATTCCAAAACCTATATCGGCAAAGGAAAACTGGAAGAGATACGCAACTATGCGGCAGGTAAAGACATCCGCATCCTGATCTTTGATGATGAACTGAGCGGTGCACAGATCACCAACATTGAAAAGGCGGTTAACATCAAGACAATCGACAGAAGTGATCTGATCCTCGACATATTCGCCCGTCGCGCCAAAACAGCTCAGGCCAAGGCCCAGGTGGAACTGGCACAATATCAATACATCCTCCCCCGTCTGCGTGGTATGTGGAAACACTTGGAAAGACTGGGCGGTGGTATCGGAACAAGAGGACCGGGTGAATCGGAAATCGAAACCGACCGCCGTATCGTTCGCGAAAAGATCGCCCTCCTTCGCAGAAAACTCAATGAAATTGAAAAACAAGCCTTTACCCAACGCAAGGAAAGATCAGAATTCATCCGTGTGGCCCTGGTAGGATACACCAACGTGGGCAAATCCACGCTGATGAACCTCCTGAGCAAGAGCGATGTGCTGGCTGAAAACAAACTTTTCGCCACGCTGGATACCACCACCCGCAAGATCGTTTTTGAAAACACCCCTTTCCTGCTGAGCGATACCGTTGGGTTCATCAGAAAACTTCCCCATCACCTGATCGAAAGTTTCAAAAGCACTTTGGATGAAGTGAAAGAAAGTGATATACTGTTGCATGTGGTAGACATATCTCATCCGCAATATGAAGACCAGATGAAAGTGGTGAATACGACCCTGGCTGAATTGGGTTGCGCCGACAAACCCATGATCACCGTCTTCAACAAAATGGACCTTTACGAAAAGAACACTTTTGATGAATGGCTGGATCCGGAGGTAAAAGAAAATATGCTTTCAGAACTGCAAAAACGTTGGCAGAACGAGACAGCCTCAAGATGTGTATTTGTTTCCGCCACAGAAAGAAGAGAGATCGACAAACTAAGAGAAACAATTCTCAACCAAGTACGTGACCTCTATGCCAAACGATATCCATACAGAACCGGTTACCAGTCGTACAACCATGAGCAATAACATTGAATATCAGTGGCATTTCGTTGCTGAAAATGAGGAAGCACTTGGGTTCGGCAAATATGATATGGTTCAGGCAGAAGTTGCCGGCAAGACCATTTGCATAGCTCGCTTCAAGGAAAAACTTTATGCCTTTCAATCCCTTTGTCCGCATGCCGGTGCCAAAATGGTCATGGGCTATATTGATGCACAGGGCAATGCAGTATGCCCACTGCACCGTTTCAAATTCGCTTTGAAAAATGGATTCAATGTGACGGGAGAAGGATACAACATGAAAACCTACCCCATAGAGATCAGACCTGAGGGGGTTTTAGTAGGATTTAGGGGTTAATGATCCACGATTAAACCTTTCCCATTATTGTCCGTCCTAGTTTGCAAATCATCATTTTTCATTAACCAGCTTAAAAAATAGAAAATGAAAACAAAAGGAATCTTTGTACTCGGACTTGCGCTCTTGTCTTCGGCTGCAGTGTTGGCGCAAGGTGGTCGCCCCGGTGGCGGTCGTCCCGTTAATCCCGGACAGGAAAGGGCTGCAGAAGTAAAAATCAGGAATACTGAAAACAAGGCTGCAAGAGCGGAAAGCCATGCAGCTAAACACCAGCATGCTGAAGCCACTGCACAATCACGCGCCCATGATAAAGCGTTGAAAAATGCCAATGAAAATGCTGCCCTGAAAGGATCTGGTAAAACAGGTGCTGAAGGTGATCACAAGGAACATGCTGAAAAAAGAAGAGAAGGTGAAAGAAAGAAAGATGGTGAAATGAGAAAAGATGATGAGGGAAGAAAAGGAGGAGAAAAGAGAAAGGATGGTGAGAAAAGGAAGGGTGGTAACAAACCTGAGGGAAAGGGAACAAACGGTTGATCTAGTCAAATACTAGCTATAGGAGCTGCCAATTTTTGGCGGCTTTTTTATTTTTCTTGCAGATATTCGCTGCATGAAAGACACAAAGCTCATGACGGTTGATGCCTATATTGCTGCCATTGCTGAGGAGCATCAAAAAGGATTTTTGGAATTGCACCAAACCATCCTGAAAGCTGCTCCCTCAGCTGAATCCTGCATGAGCTATGGGATGCCGGCCATCAAATCCAACGGCATTGTGGTGTACTATGCCAACTGGGAAAAACATTATGCCATCTATCCCATGCCTTCTGCATTGAAAGCGTTTGCTAATCAGCTACATGATTTTGTTACATCGAAATCAACGATACAATTTCCTCATGGGAAAAAACTACCCAAAAAGCTGATCAAGGATATTGTGAAATTCCGACTAGAAGAAAATTTTTTGAAGAGGGGCAAGAAAACAGCAAAGAAATAGTAGCTAACAAATTATTTGCGCTGCAATACCCAATACAATCCTCCGATCACAAAGAGCAAACCGAAAAGGGTATGTAGTCCCAAGGGTTCGTCGACCACAATATTCGAAGTGATGAAGCCGAAAATGGGACAAAGAAAAAGCCAATAGGAGGAACGGGTACCATGGTGTTTGAGCATGTAGATCCAGCATTGGACTGCGAGAATCGAAACCACCGTTGCCAACCAAATGGTGGTGAACCAAAAAGAACCATTGAATTGATTGGCTTCCGGTCTCCAGGTCAACACCACAACCGGCAGGATGAACACTCCCCCCAACAGGGTTTGCCAGCCATTGATGGTCAGCAAATGTAATCCCTCCCAGCTGTTCCGCTGAAAATACAAGGTACCTGCAGAATAGACAAACATGCTTGAAAACAGGATCAGGATGCCCGTCATGGTCGCATAAGCCCCCTGCACCAAAGGATAGGCTGCAATGGCCACTCCGGCAACACAGAGCAAGAGTGACAAGACCGTTCTTGCCACAAGCGCTTTGCGATCCCATGCTGCAGCCACTACCATGATGATCACAGGGTTGATGGCCACTGCCAGGCTGCCGAGTCCGGGTGATACCTGTTGCATGGCATAAACATAGATCCCCAGGTATAGACTGATGTTGAGCAAACCATATACCGCAATCTTTCCCCATTCCTTCCCCTTGGGCAATCTTTGGCGAAGCATCGCGTGGGAAATAAAAAGCATCAGGATACCAGCCATGAAAAAACGTACCACCGAAATCACGAGCGGTTGTGCCACGGTTAATCCGATCTTGGTGACAGTCGATGCCGATGCCCAGCAGATGGCGAACAAGAGACCAATGGCAATGAATTTCCAACCGGACGAACCCTTTTCAATACGTTGATCCATTTTTCAAGATAACCATTCATACCATTTTCAAACATAATTTTATTAACTTCCCTCTTATCAATAGATCCAACATGAAAAATATTGTCACTCTCTTAATCCTTGTCCTGTTGATGGGTTGTTCTCAGAAGAAAGATCAACTTCTGACGGAAGCCGAAGTGCTGGCTTGCATCGGAGCATTCGACAAAGGATGGGAAAGCAAGGATCCCAAATTGGTGGATTCGGTGTTATCAGAAAAATACATGTACTATACCCAGTCCGGCAATCCCTTTAACCGCGAGAACCTCATCGCAACAGCAGGCTCGGATATTTATTTGTTGCAAGACATGAAAAGAGAAAGCCTGACCATGCAGATCGATGGAGATGCTGCCGTGGTCAATACCATCTGGAGTGGTAAAGGAGTTTATCATGGGGAAGCATTCGATGATCGTCAGCGATGCAGCATCACCATTGTTAAACACAAGGGGATCGTGAAGATCCTGGCAGAGCATTGCACATCCATCAAGTCACCCTCCACATCGATCCAATAAACATGATTGCTCTCTTCTCGCTGACCGACTGGCTGCTCATTCTCTCTTCTGCTTTCATCATCGGCATGGGCAAAGCAGGCATCAAAGGGTTGGACATGCTAACGGTCACGTTCATGGCCATCGTCTTTGGCAGCAAATCCTCCACCGGTGTGGTACTGCCCTTGCTGAGTGCGGCCGATATCGCTGCTGTGATCTATTACAACCGACATGCACAGTGGAATCATTTCTGGAAGATCATTCCCTGGATGGCCGTGGGCGTATTGCTAGGGGTATGGATAGGAAAGGACATGAATGAACATGTTTTCCGTTCAGTGATGGCGGGCATCATCCTGGTCACGATTGTCATTGTGTTGGTGATGGAATACCGCAAATCCACCAATGTGCCAACGCATCCGGCCTTTGCGGCTTCAACAGGTCTGGCAGCAGGGTTCACAACCATGATCGGAAACCTTGCCGGTGCCTTTTCAAATCTGTACTTTCTGGCCATGCGTGTAGACAAAAACAGCTTCATCGGCACAGCTGCCTGGATCTTTCTGATCATCAACCTCTTCAAACTTCCTTTCCAGGTCTTCTATTGGAAGAACATCACCACCAGCACTTTGGAAGTGGACTTTTACCTGTTACCCGCACTGGCATTGGGTTTCTGGGCAGGAGTGGTTTGGGTGGGAAAGATAAGAGACGAGCAATACAGAAAACTCGTTATTGTATTGACGCTGATCGGTTCCGTGATGATGCTCTTGAAATGATCAGCTGAACCATTCCTGCAGATCAGACAATTGCAATGATTCTTTTGCATCCTTGCTGAGGTCGCGGATGATCTCACCGCCATGGAACATGAGCAGTCGATTGCCATAGGTCAAGGCATCTTTCATGCTATGGGTGATGAGCAGAATGGTGATGCCCATTTCTTTGTTGATCTTGTCAGCCAGTTGCATCACCACCTGTGAAGATTTGGGGTCGAGTGCTGCCGTGGGTTCGTCCATCAACAAAATATCGGTGTGGTCCATCACCCCCATCAGCAAGGTTAGGGCCTGTCTTTGTCCTCCTGACAAACTCCCCATCAACTGGTCCAGCTTGTTCTCCAGTCCCATGCCAAGAGTGGTAACCTTATCCGCAACGGTCTTGCGGAAATTTTCATTGATGCCGATTGTCAATCCTTTTCTTCCTGCGCGCAAGGCAGCCAAGCGAAAATTTTCAAGGACCGTAAGATCAGGAGCTGTGCCATGCGCAGGATTTTGAAAAACCATGGAAATCCATTGGCTTCTCTGGTGTTGCGGCAAGGAAGTGATGTTAGTATCGTTGATGAGTATCGATCCTTCTGTAGGCAGGGAGACGCCGAGCAACATGTTGAGCATTGTGGATTTGCCACTGCCATTGGTTCCAACGATCACCACAAATTCTCCCTTGTCAATCGCAAGATCAACCTGGTGCAGTGCCCTGACTTCATCTTCCTGACCCTTGTTGTAAACCTTTGATATGTGTTGAATCTTGATCATCCTACTGCTTCGAAAATGTTTTGCTGAGTTTAGGAATGGCTACAATGGTCAATACAAAGAGGGCTGTCACCATCTTGAGCAGGTTGGGATCAACACCCACTGATAAAGTAAAAGCCAATACCGCCTGAAAGATCATGCATCCAAACAAGACCAGCATGATCTGTCGTCCGATCTTCCTGATGCCGGTCCACAACCTGATGGCATCTGCGATCAACACCGAACCCAATCCTGTGATCACGATGCCGATGCCCATGTTGATATCAGCGAAGCCCTGGTACTGTGCCACCAAAAATCCACTAGTGGCAGTAAGCCCGTTGGCCATCGCCAATCCGATGATTTTGATGCGATCGTTGTTTACGCCCATGGCCTTGGTCATCACTGGGTTGTTGCCTGTCGCCCTCATCGCTATGCCAAAATCTGTTCGCAAGAGATAGATGATGAGGAAGAGCAAGATCAAAACAAAGAGAGCAGCGATGAGCAGTGCATTGAGTGAACCAGCAAAAGGCAGTGAAAGAAGATCAAAAATACTGGCTGTTCCAATCAGGGGAATATTGGAGCGACCAAGAATGATCAGGTTAACAGAGTAGAGTGCCGTCATCACCAGGATACCCGAGAGCAAGGCATCGATGCCCAGCTTGGTATGGATGAATCCAGTGATGGTTCCTGCAAGAGCGCCGCAGAGGATGCTGAGCGGCAATACAACCCATAGCGGAACATTGGCTGATAACAATACTGCCGTGACCACTGCCCCCAGGGTATAACTGCCATCGGTGGTGATATCAGGAATATTGAACACCTTCATGGTGATGAAGATGCCCATCGCCATAGGACCCAGGCACAATGCCATCTGCAAAGCCGTGAGATAAAAAACACCCATTACATTGGTTTGAATCCTTGGGGAATCACAATCTTATATTGTTGGGCTTTTGCCTCATTGTAAACCCTGTTTCTTTGTTGCACCATTTCCCAATGCAGGTCTTTGGTGCTGCCATTTTTCAGAAAGGTTGCAGCCTGCAATCCTGCCTGATAACCCCATTGATAGATATCGGCTCCAAAAGCGGCCAATGCACCCCTTGCCACCAATCCTGCCTCACTCGTGAGAATAGGAACCTTGGCAGCTTCGCAGGATTTGAGAATGGACTCAAAAGAAGAGAAGATGGTATTGTCGGGATTGGCGAAGAATACGTCAATCTGTTTGGATAGAAGGGACTGTGTCACCAATTGCACATCTGCCGAGGCATTGACAGGAAGCGAGATCAGTTCCATGTTGCCGGCAATCGCCAGTTTCTTGATTTCTCCCATGGATTCAACCGATTGAGGCTCGGATTGATTGAAGATCATTCCCACCCTGATCTTCGGGCCTTTGGGTTTGATCAGCTGTGTGATGAGTCCGAAGGAAGTATCGATGTATCCAACATCTTCCCCCACACCATAGAGGTTGATAGGGTCCTTGCCCGCTGCATCCTTTAGCTTCATCAGCTCCGGCGTACCAGATACCATCATGAACACCGGAATGTCCTTGGTATTCTGAATCGCTGTGATGGTGGAAAGCGTTGGATTGGTAGCGATGAGATCCGGCTGTTGAGAGATCATGTAACGGGTGATCTGGGTGAGGGTGGGAATATCACCCTGCGCATTGCGGTAGATCACATTGAGTGTACCCTTTTTTTCATCATACCCATTGGCTGACAAGGCATCAAAAAAGCCTTGCTTGGCCATGGCGATGGTATTGTCCTGAAAGGCATCCATGAAAGCAACAGTCGGGACTCCTTCTTTTTTGTCCTGACAAGCGGAAAGAAGAAAAAGGACAGCGACAAACAAGAAGGATTTATGCATCATCAGGTTGGTTTCTTGGTTTAACAAACGCAAAGCCATTTGGTTACAGAATCTCCCTTATTTCTCCTGCAACAGAAGCTTGTAAAAACTGATCATCCTGTTCAGGTCGCTGATACCGATCCTTTCGTCAATGCCATGAAAACCCTTGGCATCCTGCATGGGTGTGAAATTCAGGACCGCATCGCTGAAGCCTCGGAAATACCTTGAATCCGATGCACCGATCAACAGATAGGGAGAGATGAGTGCATTCGGTGCTGTTTTTTGCACGATGGCAGACAATTGTTTAAAGGCAGGATGTTCGGTGGGTGTGATGGGTGAAGGCTCAATCAGGGAAATGGTTTGCTTGGTCACCTGCACCCTTTCATCATTGACGGCCTGCTTCACAAAATTGAGTACATCATCACTGGTTTGACCGGGCAGTATCCTGCTGTTGAAAGTAGCTTTCGCAATGGTAGGAATCACATTGTCCTTGATACCCGCTTTCACGATGGTCGGCACGAGTGTGGTATGAACCATGGCATTGGTCTGCTTGTTCTCTTCCATCTTGCCCACTACAGCCCCTTTGAACAACCAGAGATTAGCCATGGCCATGCGGGTGGTGAAAGACCCAATGGAAGTGCGGCTCAACAATTCCTGCACCGGTGGTGTGATCATTGCCGGCATCTGCTCCTTGCGCACATTCACAATGGCTTTGTTCAAAATATCGATGGCTGTTTCTGGTAAAGGCTGTGATGAATGTCCCCCGGGAATCTCCACTGTCAGGTCAATATTGGTATAGCCTTTCTCACCGGTACCGATGACGGCCACGGGTTTGCCTAGATCTTTAAACCGCTGCGTATCAATCATGCCTCCTTCGTCTACTACCAATGCTGGACTGATCTTCTGTTCTTTGAACCACTTGGAGAAAACATTGGCCCCTCTCTTTCCGGAAATCTCCTCATCATGTCCGAAGGCAAGATAGACGGTACGCTCAGGAACAAAACCATCGCGCAGCAAGGCTTCCACGGCTTCCATGATGGCGATGGCAGAGGACTTGTCGTCCACCGCTCCCCTTCCCCAGATGGTATCTTTTTCAATCTTTCCGCTGAAGGAAGGATAGGTCCATTTGCTTTCTGCAACGGCTTCCACCGGCACCACATCAGTATGGGCCATCAGCACATAGGGCTTGGCCACTGTATCCTTGCCTTTCCATTTGAATACATAGCTGAAAAGGTTGAAGGATTGCTTCTCCAAATGGGCATGCATCAAGGGATAAGTGGTCTCCATGAAAGCCCTGAACTTGAGGAACTCTGCTGTATCGATGGGCAATGTATCGCCAAAAGAAACGGTTTTGATCTGCAAAGCCTGGCTCAGGTGGATGGCAGCCGTATCATATTTCCCAATCTCCACTGCCTGCACGGCAGCAGCATCCTGATCTCCTGCTGAAAAGCGGAAGGTATTGAAAAGCACAACGGAGGTGAGCAGCAAAACAGCTGCGAGCAAAAAGATAAAAATACGCTTGATCATACGGTATAATTGAAATGCATTACAAGGTAAGGATTTGGATGGATTTTGGTCATCCTGAACGAAGGTTTACCTTTGGTGCCTTCAGCAATCTGCACTGAAAAAAGTTTTGCAAATGAAAAAGCTCCTCTTAGTCGCAGCCAGTATCTTCTGTATTGTACTGCTCTGCACCAACACAAAGGCACAAGCACAATCATTCGAGCAGGAGATCGAAAAAATGATCCAGGACAACAAAGCAATGGGGCTTTCTGTGGCAGTGGTCAAGCATCACAAGATCATCTATTCAAAGAGTTTTGGGTGGAAAGACAAGGAAGCACAAGAACCGCTTAAGGAAGATCATGTTTTCAGGATCGCTTCCATCTCGAAATCTTTTTCCGCCACCTCCATCATGCAACTGGTGGAAGCCAAAAAGATTTCACTGGAGGATGACGTGAGCAATCTCATCGGGTTCAAGGTCCGCAACCCAAAATTTCCGGAGACGGTCATCACCCTACGGATGCTGCTCTCGCATCTCTCATCGATCAATGACAGCGAAGGGTATTTTAGTTTGGATTTCATCAACCCCGCCAAAAATCCCAATTGGGCCAAATGTTACAGCGATTATGAACCCGGAAAGGGCTATCGCTATTGCAACCTGAACTTCAACATGGTGGGCACCATCATCGAAAGGGTATCCGGAGAGCGGTTCGATCAGTATGTTAAGCATCATGTGCTGGATCCACTCGGATTGTATGGCGGCTATTGTGTTGACTCTCTGGATCGGAATCGCTTTGCTACCATTTATGAATATGGCAACAATGGACAATATACCGCTGCGCCTGCGGCCTATGCATCCCGCAGCGAAGAACTGCAGAAATACATTAGCGGATACAGCACGCCGATTTTTTCTCCTACCGGTGGCATGAAGATCAGTGCAAAAGACCTGGCGCAATACATGATCATGCACAGCAGGATGGGCAAGTACAAGGGCAAACGCATCCTCTCCCGCTCCAGTGCAGCAAAAATGCAAACACCCCTTTCATCTGATGAAAATTACGGATTGGCCATCGAAACAACGGATAAAATGATTCCGGGTAAATCGATGAAAGGGCATACCGGTGTGGCCTACGGACTCTTCAGTGCCATGTATTTTCATCCCAAAGAAAAATTCGGGATCGTGGTCATCAGCAATGGTTGTGACCCTCAATACGAAGAAGGTTACAATGCTGTCATCAGGAAAACCATCAATTCCCTTTACAAGGGACTGATCCAATAATATTAGAATACAATACCCATGTTTGTTTTTTCAGAAGAAAAGATCCATTGTGCGCATGAATCTGAACTGGAAGCCATTTTGAAACTGGTCAACAGCGCCTATCGTGGGGAAAGCTCGCGCGCGGGATGGACCACCGAAGCCGATCTGATCGCCGGCGAAGTAAGAATTGACATGCCTTCCCTACAGGGAGTATTTGCCATGGAAGGAAGTTATGTTCTTGCCTATCAGGAGAATGATCAGATCATTGGATGCGTCAACCTTCAAAATAAAAAAGACCATCTCTATCTGGGTATGTTCAGCGTTTCACCGGCATACCAAAATGCAGGCATTGGAAAAAAGTTGCTGAAGGCCGCCGAAGAAGTTGCTGATCAGCTGCAACTATCCAGGATACGGATGAGTGTAATAGCCGTCCGTGATGAACTGATCGCATGGTACAAACGAAATGGTTACGTGGATACCGGCGAGCGAATCCCCTTTCAGGAAGATGGCATGAGCGGAAAGCATCTTCGCGTATTGGAATTTGCTGTACTCGAAAAAACGCTTTCCGCCTGATTCCAACTATTGTTGATCATCATTGCTTGGCTACCACATCCATGCCCACCATTTGTATCAGGGTCTGGTTGCCTTTTGCCTTTTCGTTGACAAAGACAAAATAGAGATCGTGTTTGCCTTTTGTATCGGCAATGCCAATGTTCACAGTGGATTGACCCCGTTGCGTTGAATTGATCATCTCAGATTTACCAAGCAAAGTACCCGTTGGACTGTCTGCATGGATCTCAATGATACCACCGGCAGCAGAGCCACGGAAATTGCCCATCACTTTTACTGCAAAAGCTGAAACACCCGTCAGGTCAATACCCTTGTATCCAAGATAAGAACCATTGCCCTCCATGTTGAGCGATTTGGAAGGTGTGATCATGCGATTGAATCCTTTGGTCATGTCCGCCAACTCAGGATCCAGGCTGGGATGACGCAGCAGGATTACTTCCTCTCCCACCAAAGGTGTCATGGCAGCCGTTCCTTTATCACGGTAAGAAGCCCTGAGCACATAGGTTCCTTTTTCTTTCAACTCGGCAGAAGGTTTGATGTCGAGCGTTCCTTTGACAGGAGCTGATGCTACCGTTGGCTTTTTCTCACCGGTGGTAAGGATGTATTCAACAATGGCCCTTGCATCGCCAACACTCAATTGGGGATGGGCACTCATGGCATGATCGCCCCAAACACCTACTCCTCCTTTGATCACTTTCTGCGCCAGTGTTTCAACAATACCGGGCTTGCCCTTGTAGCGCTGTGCCACTTCGAGGTAGCTGGGTCCGATGGAACGTTTGTCGGGCATGTGACAGCTCTTGCAATCACTCTTGTTCATCAACAATTGTCCCGTTGAAGCCATTGCTTGCATATCGGCACTGTGCTGAGCAGAAGCGATCTCAATCTGATCATACCCCAATGCCATGTATTCCAGGCTGACAGATACCTGCGCGGGCAATATTTTCCCGGCTGCAAGAGAGCCATCTTCCTTGTCCTGCACATTCACAGCATAGTTCAGTTTTGTGCCGGGGAAATAAAATGTCTTGTTGGCATTGGCCAAGTCGATATTAACAGCAGGAGGCTGGTTTCCGGCTTTCAATAGAATGGTCTTGCTGTCTTTCGCACCCTTTGCATCTGTTACCGTTAACGTAGCCTTGTAGGTTCCTGCCTTTGCCAACGTCAGTTGTGGCGCGGCTTCATTCAAAATTTTCGTTACACCACCGCCCACGATCTTCCATTCATATCTCAAGGCATCCCCATCAAAGTCTTTGGTTCCGGTAGAAAGCAATTGGGTTTTGAATGGGATGGCACCGCTGCTCACACTGGCTGAAGCCTGCACCGAAGGCTTGCGGTTACCGGCATTGTATTCTATCCTTACCAGGTGTGCATTGTTGTTGCCCTTGAACCAAGCAGATCCGTATTCGATAACGTAGAGATCCCCATCAGGACCGAAATCCATGTCAATCGCAGAACTGAAACTAACATCAGGAAGAAAACGTTCCATGCTCTTGTAATCACCTTTCTCATCCATGGTTACAGACATGATCCATCCCCTCATGAACTCTACGATCAACCACTTCCCTTCGTAATAAGATGGGAAAGGTCTTTTGGCATTGGGGAAATCAGTTCTCCTGTAGACCGGTCCGCCTGTTGCACTCCTGCCGGCAGCTCCCAACAAGGGAAACTCATCTGACAATCCATAAGGATACCAAATCATCGCAGGTTGAGGAAGAGGAAGTTCGGTTAAGCCTGTATTGTTGCGGGATTTGTTGACAGGCTTCTTGGGATCAAAAGGCTGACCATAGCTGCTGTCCTCATGATGAAATTCAACATAAGGGATATTGTTTCCTATGAAGTATGGCCATCCGAAATTACCGGGTCCTTTGGCTTGGTTGAATTCATCATATCCTTTAGGACCCCTGCGGGTATCGGTGGAAGCATCAGGACCCACTTCACCCCAATACAAATAACCTGTTTTGCTGTCGATGGTGGGCCTCCAAGGATTGCGGTGACCCATGGTATAAATTTCAGGACGCGTCTTGGGCGTGCCTTTGGGGAAGAGGTTTCCTGCGGGAATGGAATAGCTGCCATCGTTCTCTGGGTGGATGCGCAAAATCTTTCCCCTCAGGTCGTTGGTATTGCCGGGTGCCCGCTGGTCATCGTTGGGTTCAAAACCCGGACGATCATCAAGGTTGGAAGTACCGGAACGGGGATTGACGGTGTTGTTTCCAACTGTCAGCAAAAGATTGCCCTGCTTGTCGAACACCATGCCACCGCCGGTATGACAGCATTCTTCGCGTTGTGTGGGAACTTCCAATACCACTTTTTTACTGGTGGCCACCAACTCATCGCCCACCAGTTCCCAACGGGCCAATACGTGTTTGGTATCGGTGGGATCGGCATAATACATGTAAATCCAGTGGTTTTGGGCATATTGCGGATGCGCGATCACGCCCATCAGTCCTTCTTCTGCCTCTCTCACTACCCCTTGCTTGTTTTTGTATTTGGTGTTGACGGGAATGGTCGCAACCAACTTGACGGCTCCGGAATTTCCGTCTACGATCTTGACACCGCCCTTGCGTTCCACGAGCAAAATGCGATTGCCCGGGAGGAAGGTCATTTCCATCGGCTCATCCAACTTACCGGGTTCCGTCAGCACCACCTTGGTGAAGCGGTTGGGGTCTGGAGCAAGACCCGGATCATCGCCGTTCGCAAAAGAGCTGATGATGAGGTAAGTAGCAGAACCGATGGCAACCAAGAAGAAAAATGCCATGATCCTGATGAGACGGGAAGTAGCGTTGAACCGATTCATGTAGACTGTTATTTTGGTCAAAATAGAAAAAAAGAACAAGCATTGGATGCTGAAGACCAAAAAAACTTTTTCTGATAAGATGGATTTGGCTTATCAGGAAAAATCGGGATTGCCTACGTTTATGGACAGTAGAACTTATACCGTGATCTCATTCGCCTTCAATTGCGGCAGGAAAGGTTGCTCATAGAAGCGCTTCCCAGTAGCCTTGTACAATGAATTCGCCAAGGCGGCAAAGACAGGCGGGAACAGAGGTTCGCCCAAACCTGTGGGCTCCATTCCATTGTTCACAAAATGTACTTCTATTTTCCTGGGCGCTTCCTTCTGGCGGATCATTTTGTATTGATCGAAATTCTTTTTGTCGGGCACACCTTCATTGAAACTCAGTTCACCAAATAAGGCATTTCCTACGCCATCTACAATTCCACCTTCCGCCATGTTGATGGCTGCATCCGGATTCACCACAATGCCACAATCTACGGCCGCCACTACTTTCTCAACAACAAGTTTGTTGTTCTTCAAAGAGGTCTCCACCACTTCTGCTACATAAGAATTGTGACAGAAGTAAGCGGATACACCTTTGTGGGTTCCAGTGTTAGCGGGACTGTTCCAATTGGATTTTTCTCTTACCAATTCCAATACACTAGCATAGCGCTTGGCATCATAATCATTGTTCTTGCCAACGGGATTGGTCATGGCACGGTTCAACAACTCCAATCTGAACGCAATGGGATCCTTGCCCATGGCTTCTGCCAGTTCATCCAGGAAGGATTGCTCTGCACTGGCAATGAAATTGGATCTCGGTGCACGAAAAGCCCCGATGGTGATGTTCGAGCTTTTCTCCCAACCTTCTGCCAGGTAGTTATCGATTGCACCCGCAGGGAATCGGTTCTGGTGCAAGGGTGATTCTGGAATACCACCAGCTTTCACATGCAGGGCCAGCAAATTGTTTTGCTGATCCAATGCTGCACGATAGGTGGCAGTATAGGTCGGACGATAAATACCATAGGTCATATCGTCTTCTCTGGTATAGAGCATTTTGATAGGGGCTCCGACTTTCTGTGAAATCACAGCGGCCTCCACCATGTGATGGCTGTAGGCCCTCAGTCCAAATCCTCCTCCCATCCTGGCGAGGTTGATCTGTATGTTTTCTTTGGGCATGCCCAAGCGATCGGCAATGGTGCCCACGATGAATTCAGGCGCTTGGGTAGGGCCATAGATCAGGGCCTTGTCTTTGGTCACATGCGCAAAGCAGTTGACCGGCTCCATGGTATTGTGCGCCAAAAATGGTGCAGTATAGGTACGTTCAATGATTTTAGCTGCCTTGCTGAAAGCCTCTTCCGGATTGCCATCCTTTCTCAAAATGCTTCCGGGCTTCTTGCGCATTTCTTCAAAGACCTTGCGATGACCTTCTGTGCTTTCCAATCCACCGGGTATGGTTTGGGTGGTGGAATTTCCCTGGAATCCTGCCATTTTGAAGGTAGTGTCAGGTGCTACTTCCCAGGTAGCATTGAGGCTCTTTTTGGCCTGCATCACTTCCCAGGTTGAATTGCCCACAATGGCAACCATCTCAATGAAAGTGGCGGTATCAAAGAAGTTGCGGAGGTATTCCTCGTTCATGATCTTGATCGGAAATACATCCTTGATGCCGGGCATCAACTTCACGGATGCTGCGTCCACAGATTTCAGTCGCATGCCAAAAGCAGGAGGATGGACGATCATGGCATACAACATCCCAGGAACTTTGTGATCAATACCAAACAGGGGCTTACCGATGATGATATTTTTGAGATCGACATTCTTCTTGGATTTGCCGATGATGCTGAACTCGCTTTCTTTTTTCAGTTGCACATTTTTGGGGACGGGTAAAGTGGCCGCCAAAGAAGCCATCTCTCCAAAAGAGGCCGACTTGCCTGAATTTTTATGGTGCAACATGCCATTGGCAGAACTGATCTCAGCAACCGGCACGCTCCAGTTTTGGGCAGCTGCTTCGTGCAACATCTGACGGGCAGTGGCACCTGCAGTGCGCAAGGGTTTCCAACCCTGGCGGATACCCTGGCTACCTCCAGTGAATTGCCTGTTGAAGCGCTTGGGAAAAAAGTCAGCCTGTTCAACGGTCACCTTTTGCCAGTCCACATTCAACTCATCCGCCAGGATCATGGGCATGGATGTTTTCACGTTGGATCCAAATTCCGGATTCGCAGAATACAAAGTAACGGCGCCATTAGCGGCAATCTTGACAAAACTGTTCAGTTCAAACCACTCTGCTGGCATTGCTGACAACTCCTTCGGTGTCAGGGCTTGTCCTGCCAACCAGCTGAAATTCAGCAACAGTCCACCGCCGGCGATACCCGTTGCCTTGAGAAATTTTCTTCTGTTATATGAAGGGATGGAAGATGACATAAAGCTGGTTTTAAAGATTTTTGGATGCGGTTTTGATGGCCTCTTTGATGCGCAGGTAGGTTCCACAACGGCAAAGGTTTCCGTTCATGGCATCCTCAATGTCTTTGTCGGTAGGTTTTGGTTTTCTTTTCAGCAAGGCAGCAGCAGACATGATCTGTCCCGCTTGGCAATAGCCACATTGCGGCACATCGTGTTCTTCCCATGCTTTTTGCAATACATGATCTGCGTTTTGTGAAAGTCCCTCGATGGTGGTGATGCTGCCGGTACCTATACTGGAAACAGGCAATGAACAAGAACGCACAGCTACACCATTGAGATGAATGGTGCAGGCTCCACAGGCGGCAATGCCACAACCGTATTTGGTCCCCACCAGGTTCAGGTGATCACGCAAAACCCAAAGAATGGGCGTATTAGGATCCACATCCACGGTCTGTGTTTTACCGTTTATCTTCAATTGAAACTTGGCCATAATGTACTTTTGCTAAAATTACAGCTCTTGTGGCGGATATGAGTTGCTTGTTTCAATGAATTAATTGCAAAAATCAATCCATGGTCATGGGTTGTAGGGCAAAAGAATAATAAAAGAATGGAGCATTTAGAGGTAAAGATTCACCAGGCAGGCATTGATGAGCTGGAGGAATTGCAGCAGATCAGCAAAACAACATTTACGGAAACCTTTTCTGTCCACAATTCTGAAGAGAACATGAGGAAGTATCTCCGTGATAACCTCTCGCTCGAAAAACTGGGAGAAGAGCTGAATAACCCAGAGTCCTCCTTTTATTTTGCTGAAATGAAAGATCAGGTCATCGGCTACCTCAAGCTCAATGTGGGTGCAGCGCAAAATGAATGGAAGGAAAACAATGGTCTTGAAATCGAAAGGATCTATGTACTGAAGGAATATCACGGACTTACAATCGGACAACTCCTTTTGGAGAAAGCCATCGCGATTGCAAAGTCAATGGAGATGCAATATGTTTGGTTGGGGGTATGGGAGAAAAACGAAAGGGCCATCGCCTTTTATACCAAAAATGGATTCAAAGTAGTGGGCCATCATCTTTTCAAACTGGGAGATGATATTCAGACGGACTACCTGATGAAACTGGCATTATAAAAACAGGTTAATTAATAGTTAAAGCACAGAGATAGCAACAGTAATGCTAAAATAATAGCTTCTCTTGTGCAATGAAGAAGATTCTCTTATATAAGAATGCCATCGCAAACCCCCAGGAATACCTTGAGCTGCAAGCGCATTTTTATGGAGATGCCTGCATAGAATTCACTGACTTTAGATTATTATCAGACATCATTGCCGAGGAAGAAAATCCGGTTTGCATCATCAGGCTAGAACAGGTCCGAAACCTCGAAAAAAAAATGTTCAAGGTATTGGTAGATCAGGTTGATAAAATAAAATATATAAGCCTGATCAACCCAAATGATCTAGATGTAGTACCAAGGCTTCTGAAATCAGGAACAAAAAGTGTCCTCTTCACAAACGATCCTCTACCATTGGTCATTGACTGCATCGAAAAAACACAAATCTATGGCGGCTATCTTTCCCCCAGGATCATTGCCGAAATCAACAAATCAAATCAACACATGGTTGACGTTCAGTACAAGATCACTATAAGACAAAGACAGGTTCTCCAGGAATTACTCAATGGGAAAAGCGATAAGATGATCGCAGATAAACTTAAGATCAGTTATCTAACATTAAAATCTTACCGGAAAATCTTGTACAAGCTTTTCAATGTCAGCAGTCAAGGAGAGTTGTTTGCATTGCACAGTTTGTAGATGACCGATAGATTTCACTATGATGCTTGTTCTCTTTTCAACAGCAGCAATGCAATCAGGCTGATCACAGCAGCCCCACTGAGATAATACCCAACATATTCCAATCCGTATGACGTCGCCAAAGATGTCGCGATATAAGGTGCAAGGGATGCCCCGAGGATTCCGGCAAAAGTGAAAGACAGAGAAGCACCGGAATAGCGAACCGTAGTAGGAAAAATTTCGGAAAGCGCCGTACCCAATGGACCATAGGTGAACCCCATCAGCAGCAATCCAATGGAAAGGAAGATTGTGGTGAGGGGTAAGTTACCCGCTTCAAAAAAGAGTTTGAAAGTGAGTCCGAACATCAAGATCAATATAGTAGCGATGATCAGTGTTTGGAACGTACCGATCTTATCAGCTAGTTTTGAAGAGATGGGAATACCTATTGCCAGGAAAAGAATGGCGATGAGCTGCGCCAACAGAAAGGATTCCCTTTGATAGCGCAGGTGGGATGTTCCCCAACTCAAAGTGAAAACGGTCATCAGGTAAAAAACAACAAAGGTTGTGGTAGAGGCCAAGCTGCCCAGTACAAGCATTTTGGTATGCTTTCTAAATACTGTGAACATGGGTACTTTCACCTGCCCCTTGGATGCAATGACTTTCTGAAAGTCCGGTGTTTCCTCAATATTGAGCCTGACATATAGTCCCACAAAAACCAATATGGCACTTGCAATAAAAGGTATTCTCCATCCCCAGGATAAAAAATCCTCATTGCTCAGAAACTTTCCCAGGATCAAAAAAGAACCATTGGACAACAGGAAACCCAAAGGAGCTCCCAATTGAGGAAACATCCCATACCAGGCTTTCTTTTTAGGAGGGGCATACTCTGCAGCCAATAATACTGCACCTCCCCACTCTCCTCCCAAACCCAGACCCTGACCAAAACGGAAGATGGCCAGCAGCAATGGAGCAGCAACGCCAATGGATGCATAACCCGGAAGCAGTCCAATGGCTACGGTTGAAGGACCCATGGTCAGCAATGCGGCAACCAGGGTAGCTTTTCTGCCAATGCGGTCACCGAAATGTCCGAACAAGGCAGCGCCCAATGGACGGGCGAAGAATGCCAGTGCGAAAGTGGCGAGGGATTCCAGTGTGGCAGCAGTCGGGCTCGACATCGGAAAGAAGAGCTTAGGGAAAACAAGTACTGCTGCAGTAGAATAGATATAAAAATCAAAATACTCGATCATGGTGCCAACCATGCTGGCCAAGAGCAGTTTGCGGGGTTTGGTTGTGGGATGGGTCATGGCTAAAAGATAAGGTAAAATGAGGGATCTAAACTTTCAACCTCATTTCCTTAGAATAAAATCCGCAATATGCTCAATCAATTCAGTTGAGATCGGAACCTCCCCCTTCGTGTAAGATTCCATGTTGGCTTTTCTGTCGCCTTCAATGATTCTCAAGATGTGATTCATGTTGTTGATCAGAGCCAGTTTTGCTTTGGGATTGGCTTCAGCCAGATATTTTGCATCTTCTACAGTGACCTGGATATCATTGGTTCCCTGAACAATCAATGTGGGAATATTCAATTTAGATATTTCAGTTTGGGGATCATGCTTAAACCAAGAAATCATATAGGGTTGCACAGAAGGCCTGAACAGGGAGTAAATCATTTTGGGTACACTGTCGACAGTTTTTTCTTTCTTAAGGCTATCGATGATCGGAAAGCATATGTTTTGAATCATGGGAGGTTGATTCATTAACTGCTTTTTTAGGATCAGATCAGCGGATTGACCAGCCCCTGCAAGGGAGATAAACTGATTGGCCTCTTTTGCTGCCATCATACCTATTAATGAACCCTCACTATGACCAATGATGATAACTTTTGAAAATCGCTTGTCGGCTTTCAACAATGCAACCCATCCGCGAGCATCATCTACAAGGTCGTCAAAACGAAGATCGGCTTCACTTTTTCCAGCAGGGCTGCTTTTGGCAATTCCCCGCTTATCATATCGCAAACTAGCGATCCCTTTATTGGCCAATGCTGATGCCAGCATTTTCAATGAATTGTTTTTCATCGAAGGATTGTTCCCATCCCTGTCGGTTGGTCCGGATCCAGCAATGATCAATGCTACAGGGATCTTCTTGAAATTGGCTGGTGCCAGTTGAGTACCATAGAGATCTCCTGAACGGGTGTGCAAAATCAATTCCGTTTCAACAAAGGGATTGACTTCAGTTGTTTGTGCTTGTATGCTGTAGAAAGCAGGTAAGAGTAAGAATAGGAGGGGTATGCATTTTTTCAGTTTTGCTGCATACATAGAAACAAGTGACTTGGATATCATATAGGGTGGGTAATTAGGATGACTGTGCAGTTGAGTCTTTTTCGTTTTGCAGCTCGATGCCTCTTTTGAATATTACTGCTATTATATAAATCACTGCCGCCATCAAGATATAAGCCTGACTGTCTACCCAGAATTTATCCATTTGGCTGATTGGATATCCTTTGTATTGTAGCTTTTGTGATATTTTTTGGACCAAGAAGCTAAAAATCCCAATGAATAAAGTGATATAGCTTATTCGGCTAATTTGTATTGAAATAAAATTGCTGAAAGGTCTATCCAGATCAAGTTTGTCGAGCAATTTGATCACGGTATAAAACAGAATGGCTTTCATGAACCCAATGATCAGCACAAAGGAATAAACGAAGAAGTAAACATTCTTACTTCTGTTGTACAAGTCACTTAGATCCAATTTTTGGTAGAGATTTTTTAGTCCGAGTGGATTGAAAAAACTGTAAATAAAATTGAACAACAGAGCACCTGCTTCAATACAGATTCCGAAAAATATCGCCCAGGCTATAATCGTCAAGATCTTGAATACAAAATTGTTTTTATTCTCCATGGTTTATCTTTTGAAAGCATGCTCATTGCTTTGTATTGGCCAATATTAATTTCTATGGCATTTACTTTTTTTGAAATTGATTCATGTTTGGTTCAATACGTTCAAAATAACAGACGGAACATTACTTATCATTTTGACCTATACCAAAACCAAACATTGCTGCAACCAAGGCAAGGTGAAGGATTAAAACCGCCTTTTGCCAGGTAGGTCTTTCATTCCATTTTTGTTCTGGCTTAAATGGATCAAAGGCAAGTCCTATTCCCAAAGAAGCGGCTGCTTGGATATAATCTTTTGAAAAAAAAGCCTGATATAGGCCTAAAAGCAAAAATCCAATGTAGAGGTATTTACTAAAGGGCGAGTTCATAATTGAGTCTTATAGATTAAAAATTTATTTCCCGTTCCAACCATCAATGATGGCTGATTTTATCTCTATGTAATTAGAGACCAAAAATATCACCAATACAATCAGCAGAATAATCTTCCAATTATTTCGAAAAAGCGTTTTCAGGTCATTGAGTAGCTGCTTCATATCTCAGATTTAAATGGTGAAATAAAATTCATGGAGGGCAGTGGATTTGAATGTCAACAAAGCAATATTTGTAGGCCGTTTTACTATCGCAAGACAATATTACAACCAGAAGGTTAAAAATAAATATTTGGTAGCTGATTTTGTTGTACAACCATTGTTTTACTTCAAAGACACTTAACTTAGAAGTTCGTTATGACAAAACTCAAAAACCGGTGGTACGGGAATATTCACAAAGCCTCAAAATACTTATTCATTATTCTCTTTCTCAATTTTGTATCAATTGCTGTAAACGGACAAAAACTAAAAGAATTCATCACTGACAAGAAAAATTACTTTTTAGAAAAATTCGAAGACAGTTCGGGTAAAGCGAACTTTCTTGTGTATCCAACGCTCGCTTATACTCCTGAAACGAGAACAGAAATGGGGCTCGTGAGTCTTTTCCTTTTTTATGCCAATAAAAACAAGCAAAACAGGCTCAGTGAGATCAATACATTCAGTTTTTATACTGCAGAAAAACAATACGGGGTTTGGTTGGATCATGCTATTTATGGTGAGGGCGAAAAATGGTTCTTCCTTGGCAGGGGTAAATTTCAATACTTCCCCATGAAATATTATGGCATTGGGATAAGAGCACCTGAACAGGGATATGCCGTTGTAAACAATACCAATCTTCAACTTCGTGAGAGAGTGCTCAGAAAAATAAAGGAAAATCTCTTTGCCGGAGCAGAATTTGATTTTCAAAAAATATACAACATTGGATTTACAAAAATTGATCCGGTAGGATATGACTATCCTTCCGGATACAAGGGCGCGAGTAATATAGGACTGGGGATGGGCTTGGTATATGATAATAGAAAAAATGTAATGAACGTGAGGGAGGGATTGTTTGCAGAACTTGCTTTCCTCAACTATCCTGCATCGCTGGGCAGCAGCCATTCTTTCAGGAGCACACAATTTGACCTTCGCTATTTTAGAAAAGGAATTAAGCCGGGAGATGTAATTGCATTACAGGGATCCGCCCTTTTGAACAAGGGTGATGTTCCATTCAACCAAATGGCCATGATGGGAGGCGAGAGCATGATGCGGGGATATTACATCGGGAGATTCAGGGATAAGAATATCCTGGCTTCACAAGCAGAATACAGGTTTCTACCGTTTGCATTCAGCAAGCGATGGGGAGCAGCCGCATTTGTTTCCACTGCCACAGTAGCGCCAACTGCAAATGCTTTATTGTCAACACAATTTAAAATGGCAGGAGGTCTGGGGGCAAGGTATCTCATCTTCAAATCAAAGGATATTTTTGTGCGTTTTGATGTAGCCTTCACCGGTGAGGGAAATGGTTACTATTTTTTCATTGGAGAAGCATTTTAAACCAGTTTCTTTACTAATTGAAAGATGTCCGATCATGCATAGTGTATTTTATCAAAATAATTAATATGCATTCAGCCGTTGGCAAGATATTCTTAAATCACAAGTTTAATCTGGTAAATAAACCGAAATTATCTTTCCCCATTTTCTTCGGTCCATAATAATCAAAATTGGTACCAAGGCCAATCGTAAACTTAGAAAAACTAAGTCCTGCACGCAACATCAATGCACTCCGTGCATGATCGCCTTCACTCAGATTGTGTACATACAAAACCTGCGTTCTTGAGTAAAAAGAAATAGCCTTAGAAATAGCTGGTTTAAATTCCATAATCCCGATGGTTGACAAGGATCTGGAAGGTTGAAAATTGAAACTAGGATTTAAAAGAAACAACCAAGTTCGGTTAGCTTTAAAGTATTGTAAACCAATTTGAGGTACCAAGCCTAATTTATAATGCCATTCAGCCCCAGCTGTAGCCCGAATATTTTTAAAAAGTGAATAGGTCAAGTTGTTGACAATAACCAACTCTGTCTCGGTAGCTGTATTTGAATAATCAACCATCCCCGTACTCAAATTGAAATAGCCTAACCGACCATCTGCTGTAACAGGTCGATTCAAGACTCCAATAAACTGAACACGATTATTGCCGAACATCGACTCAACCGGAATGGGAGGCAGTGGAGCGTGGTTATCTTGAGCATATATCCCTGGAGTCAACAACAGGGCATAGAGGAAAATGAAAGAAAATAACTTCTTTGAAAATTGACCACGAAGGGATGAGCTTAGCATTTCGGATATCATAAAAATAAAAAACTTTAAAATCGCTGGGGCACTATTTGGTGGAACTAAAATATGATAAAATAAACCTCACTATTGAGATAAAACTAAAAATATGTTAGAAATTTAAGTTCCATATAGCTTATCCAAACTTACCTCCCACGCATGAAAAACTTACTGAAATCTTGCATCCTTTCACTTGGAACTCTTTTTTTACAGGATTTCTCAAGTCCTCTTTTTGCTCAAAATCAACTCCTGACCACAGCATTCCGGGAAGAGATTTTCCCCCGACAGCCCCAACATGTCCACGGAAGCAGTTTGGTGGCTCTGCCGAATGGCGACGTACTTGCTGTTTGGTTCCAGGGTTCGGGTGAACGCACGGCTGATGATGTGGTGCTGATGGGATCCAGAAAGGACAAAGCCTCCACTACCTGGTCTGCTCCCTTTTTGATGGCAGATACCCCGGGAATTCCGGATTGCAATCCAGTGCTTTTCCTCAATGGGAAAAATGAACTCTTCCTCATTTGGATCGCTGTGTTGGGTAATCGATGGGAACAATCTATACTTCGGGTTCGGCGAAGTTTGGAGTATTTGTCTCCAGGGCCTCCTACCTGGCACTGGCAAGATAATATCCTGTTGAAACCAGGAGATGATTTTGCGGAGGAGGTGAAGTTGAAATTCAAAGACCTCCCGAATTCGGATCTGGCTTGGGCTGAATACGCACCTTCCTATGAGCGGATGATTCATGAAGCCAGCATGGACACAAAAAAAAGAAGTATTGGCTGGATGACACGCATCAAGCCTTTGGTGGAAAACAATCGAATTGTACTGCCGCTCTATTCTGATGGCTTCAATTTTTCGTTGATGGCCATCTCTGAAGATGATGGAAACACCTGGTTTCCAAGTAAACCTCTTGTTGGCAAGGGCCCTATACAACCCGCTCTTGCCCGCAGAAAAAACGGGGATATCGTTGCCATGCTGAGGGATTCGGGAGATGGACCTGCAAGGATTCAGCAGAGTATTTCCAAGGACAATGGTATTTCCTGGACAGCAGCCCAAAAGACTGAATTTCCCAATACGGCCAGTGTGGAACTCTTAGCCCTCAAGGATGGACGCTGGTGGATGGTTGGAAATGATATTTCCAACGGCAGGTATAGGCTTGCGCTCTGGATTTCTTCTGATGAGGGAAAAAGCTGGTCGGTCCCGCGTTATCTTGAAAATGATCAGTCCAAATCCGGAAGCTTTTCTTATCCTTCACTCATCCAAGATTCAAGCGGGAAAATTCATCTCAGCTATTCCAGCCATTTACCCAAAGGCAAAACCATCCAATATCTTCAGCTTGATCCTGAAAAAATTTACTAGTAGCATGACACGAAAATCGCTTCATCTTTTTTTGATAGGAATCCTGTTTAACGCAGCAACAGTTCTCGCCCAGCAAAGTCCGCAGATCCATTCCGATAAACCGTTCAAGCAGGATTTTTCCATCAAGTATCCAGGTAAGGTTGAGGCTAGCGAACGCTTCAGTCTAGCAGTCGAAAGAAATGGAATCGTTCAGTTGGTTGAAAACGGAAAACTGATCCGGCCGACTTATGGAGCATTCCAGCAGGACGGCAAGCTTGTACCCGATCAGTCCTACCTGCCCATGAAAGACAAGCAAATCCTCGCAATCAACAACCATGAAGGCCAGTTGGTGTATCTGAGTGACAAGGTCATCATGAGTAATGCCTGGGCAGGTGACTTGTATCTTCCGCATGGATTAATGAAGGCCTATGCTTTTGTAGGCGGAAAGCAAATGGATTTTGTGGCAGTGGGATTTGGACAGATCCACTACTTGAAAAAAGATTTAAAAACAAGCCCATTGCAAGTCAAGCAACAAATCATTGATCTTCGGTATGATGAAAGAAGAAATCGTTTTTTGCTTCTACACAAAGATGGGATCTTGGGATTTACTCCCGAGGGAAATAAAGTGAGCGAACTTTTTACAGGCCAAGGTTTAAGCTCCTTTGATTTAGACCCGACGAAAGATTTGGCGGTCGTAGGAACACACAATGGTTTCTTTACCTTGGATTTATCAGACTTCAAGTCTTCTGCACGAATCACTAAGTTGCCATGGCCGGAAATCTCTGCAGTGGAAGTGGACGGTGACGACTATTGGTTTGGCAGCAAGAAAGGAGCATTCCGCCTAAAAAAATCAGGAGAAATATCGTACTACTTCGGTGAGCGTTGGCTACCGGGAGAGCAGGTATTGGATTTAGCTATTGAAGGAAATGAAGTACATATCCTAACTGAAAACGGATTGGGTACGATTATTTTTCAGGAAATGACGCTGGCTGAAAAAGCAAAGCTGTTTGAAGATCAGGTTCGGAAGATGCATATTCGGCATGGGTTCAATGCCTCCCTTCTAATGAGTGAAAAAGGAAAGCTTCCCACAGGCAGGCTCAAGGATTCCGACAATGATGGGTTGTGGACTTCGATGTATTTGGCAGGAGAGGCCTTTCGGTATTCAGTGACAGGCTCTCAGGATGCCTTAGCCAATTGCAAAGAATCTCTTCTTGCCATGGAGCGTCTGTACACCGTCAACCCGTTAAATGGTTTCCCTTCACGCTCCTTTGAACGAAGTGGGTACATTGAGAAATTAGATGATCCGGATCGCTGGCAGCATGCTACTGATCCCGAGTGGGACTGGAAAGCGACCACCAGCAGTGACGAAGCGATAGGACATGTTTTTGTCTTTGGCGTTCTGGCCGAACTCGTGGAGGATGCCTGGATCAAATCCAAATCCATTGAATTGTTGGAAAGCCTGATGGATCATATTGTAAGAAACAACCTGTACTTAATTGATTTTGATGGAAAGCCCACCCTTTGGGGGAAATGGCATCCTGACTATGTTAATGGGTTTCTCCCACAAATTGGAGACCGAAAACTAAATTCTTCCAACATTGTTGCCATGCTGCAGACGGCATTTCATTTTACAGGAAAAAAAATCTACAAAGACAAAGCCTATGAGTTGATGGAAAAATACGGATACCTTGAAAATCTGATGCGCCCTATGTCAGAGATTGGTGAGGCAGGTGATGGAAGTGGAGATTTGAGCAAACTACTCTCTGATTCTTGGAATCATTCCGATGATGAAATGTATTTCCTAGGTTATTGGGGGCTGTATCGATATGCGTTTACACCAGAGTTGAAAGAACAATACAAAAAAGCGATTATAGATCATTGGCAAGCAGAGCGTCCTGAAAAAGAGGCCCTTTGGAATATGTTTACCGCCATGGTACAGCCGGAAAATTTTGATCTTCATGAATCGATCTGGTTTTTGGAAAGACATCCTATAGACCTGATTGATTGGCAAACGCAAAACAGCCACCGACAGGACCTTGAACTTCTCTCTCCAAATTTTAGAACGCAGACTACAAAGAGTGTTTTGCCACCATCAGAAACAAGGATTGCCCGACACAATGCCAATCGATTTACTTTGGATGGAGGAAGTCAAGGTTTAACTGCCTACAGTGCGGGTGACATCTGGCTCTTACCCTACTGGCTTGGCAGGTACCTCAAGGCGATTCAATAAGCATTGAATAATAAAAAAAGAGCTATGTTATTTCACAACTCTTTTTTTATGCAGCTCCCCTTTTCAACGAAAGATGCAATTATAATAATATGATTGAGTTTGTGAATAAGGAAATTGAAGCGTTGAACTTCCTGCAATTTTACAACAAGGACTTAATTGTATCTCTGAAAATCAAGAAGAGAAAGACAAGTACGCCCACGATAATTTCATTTCGGTACTTTTTAAGAAATTGAACTAGCTTATTCATAAAACATAAAAAAAGGTTACACTATAAAAGTATAACCTTTTTATCAATACAGCTCCCCTTATTGACGAAAGATGCAGCTATAATGCGATGATTGAGTATGTGACAATCTTTAAAATGAAGGGTTAAATTTCTAGAAAAGTGACATAGAACTACACATTTAATAGGGATGTCTACTACTTTTAAAGTGACACATTTTTACCATCATTGCCTTTCCATTGCTCCATAACTTCAGGGGCTGGTCTTGCATTGATTCCTTCTCCATAAACTGTGGCAGTACCGTGGGTGTAGAATGCTTCCCAATCAACACCTTGTGGGTCAGTTATCCAACTCTTTTGAGATTTTGAATAGCAACAAGTACATTCACCTTCTTCTCTAACTGTACCCTTTGCTTTTTGCATATTTTTATAGACTTCTTGCAATTCTGCTTCGTTCTCTAATTGCAAACCCAAATGCTCAATCCCGTTTTCGCTGTGTCCTGTGGAAATCGCATAATTTATTCTAGGGTCTTCCAGCATCCATTTTGCATAGTCTGATTTTACAACAGTTGGCTGTGTGTTAAATAAAGCATTATAAAATTCAATGCTTTCATTAAGGTTTTTTACTCTTACGTGAACGTGAAATCTTTTCATTTTTCTGCATTTAAATAGTGAATAATTTTAAATTCACAATCAAGACGCAGATGGTATAAAAAAGATGCAAATTATTTTTGTAAATCTTTTTTAACTTTTTGCAATGGCTCGCAATTGTCTTTAATTTCGAAGGAAATTAGATTACCTAGTTTGTCTGTTTTAAAATGGCAACAAGTAATAAACTCAGCTTTCAGTAATTGCCTTGCTCTTTGTAGTCTTGATTTTGTTGCCGGTAAACTAAGGTTTAGTTTTTGAGCAATATCTGCCTGTTTCATATTATCAATATCCGCATATTTTAAAGGGACTGAATATTCCTTGGGCAAAAAGTTAAGCATTGGTAAGATATAGTTTGCAGCTTCGCTAAAAGCGATATTTGGGTCTTCATTTTCAATTTCAGTCAAATTGTCTAAGTTGATAAATTTTGAGTGTTTACGATAATGGTCGGTTATGGTATTTTGTGCAATTTGAAAAAGCCAACTTCTTATATTCTTAACTCCTGATTTTGAAATACAAAAATTGTAAACTTTCATTAAAACATCTTGCAAAATATCATTTGCTAAGTCCTGTTCTTTAACTCTTTTTAAAATGAAGTTTCTCAACTCGTTTTTATGCTCTTGCCAAAGTGCAGGAACATCACAATTTGTCTTTATTTCTTTTTTTATTGTCATTGAAACGCTGTGTCTGTTAAACTTGCCGAAAACATTTTGGAGCTGACCTCTTTCATTTATTTTATTAAAAATAAATAAAATGATGAAGCACACCTAACTCAATGATGGACAAAGAAAAAGCCATCATTTCTGATGGCTTGTCCAGTGTGGCTCCCCTTTTCAACGAAAGATGCAACTATAATGCGATGATTGACTATGTGAATATCAGGAAATTGAAGGGTTGAAATTTAGTGAAAAATTGCAGAAGGTAGTAAATTACTTAGCCTGCTGTTCAATAAATGAAAGTTTATCCCAATATCCCCTTTGATAAGCTATTTTGTCATTCTCCATCCAAAAAAATCCACAGCCCCTGAGACCTTTCGGGTCTTTCCACTCTAACATTCCAACATTGCCCTCTTCAAAAATGTTTTCTACAATACAAACCATCTCAAATTGCTCAAACTCATTCTTGAACATATTTTTGATATTTTCCTTTCCTTGAACTATTCCATTGGGTGTTTGATGATTTATACAATCCTCTGCATACAAATCAGCTAAACGCTCATAATCGTAAAGGTTAAAGAATTCAACCCACTTTTGTAAAATTTCTTTTGGTCTCATAAAACATAAAAAAGGTTACACTATAAAAGTATAACCTTTTTATTATTATTGCTCCCCTTTTCAACGAAAGATGCAACTATAATGCGATGATTGAGTATGTGACAATTAGGAAATTAAAGGGATGAACTTCGTGTCAAGTTGCAGGAAGTTCAACTATGAATTTCAGCTTGCACTTTCCTTTTCAAT
>Ga0315907_10001311_pt1 | contig 33888 bp, 29 predicted proteins | sample LakEriMetagenome_3_FD_203525 | JGI IMG/M metagenome (GOLD analysis project Ga0315907, IMG submission 203525) | Freshwater fungal communities from buoy surface, Lake Erie, Ohio, United States - Buoy 12 MA123 | ecosystem: Environmental > Aquatic > Freshwater > Lake > Lake biofilm | place: USA...
TGCGGAACCACATCAACGTTGGCCTACTTGGTATTGCTGCGCGTAGAGATTGCCCGTTTCACCCAAGTCGCGTTCCGCGCCTTGGGCGGCTATGGGGCTTCAGGCTTGCGCCTGAGCGTCTGGCTTGCGCCAGCCGGTGCCAGCTTACGCTGACTCCCCCATAGAACACCCTTGGTGGCAAAAAACGACTTGACTCGTCTCTGTTGCTCTGATCCTCACCTCACGGTGGGCAGCCGTTAGCTGCTACGCTGTCCTGTGCAGTCCGGACGTTCCTCCAGTGCCTGGTTTCCCAGATTGCACCAGCGGCGGTCTGGCGTGCTTCACGGGGTGGATTATCGCCGCATGTACCCAAGTGTTTACTCAGGCTGCAACTCAATCAAGCTGCGCTTGGCTCACGCGCTCCCAGTCCAGTCCATACTTGGCCAAGTATCTGCGTAGGCGGTCTGCGTCATTGACCACGCTACGTTGGGTGCGTGATGCCTGGAACAAGGTGCGCCCTGCATCCGACAAAGTTCGGGCATTGCTGCATACGTTGACCACCGCGGCCAATTGCAGCTGGTCAAACAAATCCATAGCGTCAACAGCCAGGGGCCCCATCAGCTCTACCAATTGCTGGCGACCTACTGTGCCCGGTGCGGTGGCCATTCCGTGCTGAGCATCGCGCATGGGCTGCCACAACCAGCGCAGGCGGGCGATCTCGGCTTCTACCAGGGGCAGGCCAATGCGACCGCTGTCGGCCAATGTGGCCAGGCGCGTCACGCTGGCGGCTAGGTCACGAAAGTTACCCGTCCACAGCGCCTCGGGCGATTGGGCAAAGCGCAGGTAGGCCTGCCGCGCCTCGTTTACAAAGCGCACGCTGCGGCCCAGCTCTGTGCCTGCTCGGGCCAGCAGGTGCTCTACATTGGGTTCAATGTCTTCGGGACGCTGGGCCAAGCCGGGCAGCACATAGCTCCAGAGGTTGATGCGTGCAAACAAGTCTTCGCGAAAGCGCCCTGCAGCCACTTCGGCACGCAGGTCTTTGTTGGTGCCAGCCACCAGCTGAAAGTCGCTGTCTACCTCGCGGTCGCTGCCAATGGGGTAAAAGCGTTTTTCTTCTACGGCCTTGAGCAGCATGGCCTGTTCGTCCAGCCCCAGCTCGCCGATTTCATCCAAAAACAATACGCCTTCGTGCGCTGTGCGCAGCAGGCCGGCCCGGTCTGCCGCTGCGCCGGTAAACGCACCTTTTTTATGGCCAAACAAGGTTGATGCAGCGCCCTCACCATGCAGCGTGGCGCAGTTGACCTCGACAAAATCGCCCTCTACTTGGTGCCGCGCCTTTTTCAGCTCGTACATGCGCCGCGCCAGGTGCGACTTGCCTGCCCCCGTGGGGCCAGTGAACAAAATGGGTGCACGTGATCGCACCGCCACGCGTTCTACCTCGTCGATCAGCGCATTGAACCGCGCGTTGCGCGTGGCAATACCGCTTTTAAGAAAATGCACCGCATCGCGTTGCTCGGCATCAAAGCGCTGGGCGATCACGTCATAGCGCGACAAATCCAGATCAATCAAGGCATAGCTGCCAGGGTTGCCCGCACCCTGGCGTTTGGGCGGCGATGTTTGCGCCAACACACCCGGAATGCGGCGCGACTCGACCAATAAGAACAGGCAAATTTGCGCGACGTGGGTGCCGGTGGTGATGTGTGTCCAGTAGTCCTCGCGCTCAGTATCAAAGCGGTAGCTGCTCGTCCAGTCAAACAGCTTGGCATACACCTCGCCAAAGTCCCATGGGTCGGTAATGGGCATGGGCACCAGGTTGACGGTGGTCTCGGGCGAGGCAAGACTGATATCTGCACGTACCTGCTGTGCCAAGTCTTGGTGGGCGGTGGTGTACAGCAGCTCCAGGCGGTCAACAACCAAGTCTTCGTGCTGCACCAGCGACACGGTGGGCCGCCACTTCTCCCACCGCCCTGCGCCCCTGCCGGAGTCCAGTTGTGTGCCTAAAAAGCCAATTACCACCTTGTTTTTGCGCATAGTTTTTTATCTATTTAACTAGTTTTTATTCTATTTATTTTTAGCATTCTCGGCACAAGCAATTTTGCAGATAAATTTTTTATTCAATCAAATCAATGGGTTAACGCAAATTAAAAGGCATTGGCACAAGCTGGCACGTATCTGGCAATACATAAGGCACTTAGCGCAAGCGACGACCGCTTACAGGCCGGGGTTAGGACAAAAGTCCGCCCCACCGGTGCAACAAGTCCTAGGCCCCTAGGGGTTTTGTTGATGTGTTGCATGCCGCACGTTGCAAACGCTGGGTAACGGCACGGTTGTGGAAACCACCCTTCGGGGTGTCTGGTTCGACTCCAGGCGTGCCACCACTGGTAGCTCAGTCTGGTAGAGCAATCTCCTCATAAGAGATCTGTCGCAGGTTCGACTCCTGCCCACGGTCGCAAGACCATGACTTGGAAGTACCGGTCGAAAGACCACCCGCCGAACGCGGGGAGTTGCCCAAGGTTGCACAGCAACCGCAAAGCAAGGCCCCGTCAGCCGGTGGCGGTTTGTGTCAGTACCCGGCACAGCCCGCGCCCTTGGCCAGCCCACGGTGCCGCCCTTGAACAAGGCAGCACCCACGGCGCACCAAACGGCCCTGGCTGTGCCCCCTGGCACCCTGCCATCGCTGTAACGGCACCCTGATGTTTGCAAGCGATAAAAAAGAGAGGACAACAAAATGCTGAAGATCCAACGTGCCACCGTAAAGAAAAACGAACGCGCCCTGCTGCTACGCAACGGCAGCTTTGACCGTGTGCTGCACAGCGGCACCCACTGGCTGTTTGCAGGCATGGACAAACTGCGCGTAGAAACCTTTGTCCTTGAGCAACCCGCCTTTACCCACGGCTTGGCCGACTACCTGATGGCGCAAGAGCCCAGCGTGGTGGAAGCAGAGTTTGTGCAGGTCAACCTCTCAGAAACCCAAGCTGGCCTGCGCAGCGAAAACGGTGTGTTGGTAGAGATCTTGCCCCCTGGCACCCGCCGCTTGTATTGGAAAGGCTTGGTCAACGTGGCCGTGCAAGTCATCGACCTACAAGCGGGTGCAGCCCTGCCCGCTGACCTGGTGGCCCGACTGACGCAAACCCAATTGCGCCAACGCAGCGTGACGGGCCTTAATGGTGTACTGCAAGTGCAGGTGCCTGATGGCCAGTGCGGTTTGCTGCAAATTGACGGCAAGGTGCACCAACTGCTGGCGGCTGGGAGCTACGCTTTTTGGAAGTATGGCCGCACCGTGGCCGTGGACTTGGTTGACCTGCGCCTGCAAGCCCTGGAGGTTTCGGGCCAAGACATCATGACCCGCGACAAGGTGAGCCTGCGCCTGAACCTGAGCGCTACCTACCGCTACACCGATGTGCTGCGTGCCTTTGCCCAACTGCAAAAGCCTGCCGACCATCTGTACCGCGAACTTCAGTTTGCGCTGCGTGCTGCCGTGGGCACACGCACGCTGGATGAGCTGCTGGAGAACAAAACCGTGATCGACGAGGTGGTCACTGCGCACATGGCGGCCAAGCTGGCGCCTTTTGGCATGGTGATGGAGAGCGTGGGTGTAAAAGACATTGTCTTGCCCGGCGAGATGAAAACCATCTTGACCCAGGTAGTGCAAGCCGAAAAGCAAGCCCAAGCCAACGTGATCCGCCGCCGCGAGGAAACTGCTGCTACACGGTCGCTGCTCAACACTGCCAAGGTGATGGAGGACAACCCCATCGCCCTGCGTATGAAAGAGCTGGAGACGCTGGAGCGTGTGGCCGAGCGTATCGACAAGATCTCGGTGTTTGGTGGCTTGGATCAGGTGCTGAACGGGCTGGTGAAGATGCGATGAAAGAGAACAACCATGAAAAAGAAACCAACGACTGCTGCAACACCTCTGGAAGCGGCTATACAGGTGGCTTATGAGACCTTTGGGGCCTACCAAGCACCACAGGGCCCGCTGGACGTCTGCACCGATTGCTGCATGGATGCGGATCTGGAGCGCGAGATGCGGCACCTGCCACTGCGCCAACTGACCGAAAAACACTTCTACCAATACAACGACTCTGCCAAGAGCGAGGTTCAGCCTGCTGACGAAATCAAGTATTACCTGCCTCGCATGCTGGAATTGCTAGCGCAAGGCGCTCAGTTGCACCACTCCACCGAGATCTATCTCGACCGTGTGGGGCGCTGCGAGGCAGGTGCGTACTCATCTGACGAAAAAGCTGCACTGCTGGGCTTTGCACGGGCATTCTTTACTCAGGGGCTAGCGCAATGGGCGCCCGATCAAGAAAGTCTTTTTCAATTTGAGCGCGCCTTCAGCATCCTGCTCATGTGGGACTACGCCGGAGTACCCATACAGCCCATGCTGAACGATTGGCTGGCCGACGACCGCGAGGCGGCAACACTGAACTTTGTCGACTCGTACTACTGGGAATACTGGATGGACGGCTCAGCCATCTCCAATGCTTTTGCAGAACCACCGTTTCAGGCGGCCATGCAAAACTGGTTGAGCAACCGGGATATCAAAGCTGCATGGTCACAGAAGGTGCTGAAGCTGATTGAAGAGAGACCACCCAGCGACTGGCGCCCCGCCTGCAGCACCTGTGGATCGACCCACCATCCGCTGGCAGAACGCATCAACACCGTCTTTGATGCACTGACCAACGAATGATGAATAACTGAGCAACAAAAATCATGAGCAAAACTTACGAACAACTAGATATACCCAATGGCGTCCCCGTCAAAATGTGGACCAACGGCGTCCCCGTAGAAGAAGACGCCAAGAACCAACTGCGCAACATTGCACGCCTGCCCATCGTGTTCAAGCACGTGGCGGTGATGCCTGATGTTCACTTGGGGATCGGTGCCACCATTGGATCGGTGGTGCCCACACTCAAGGCCATCATTCCCGCAGCGGTGGGGGTGGACTTGGGGTGCGGAATGATGGCGTGCAAAACCACGCTGACTGCCAGCGACCTGCCCGATAACCTGGCTGGTGTGCGTGCTGCCATCGAGCGCGCCGTGCCTGTGGGCCTGACGCCCAAGCACTTTGGCCGCGATAAAGGAAGCTGGGATACACCCCCAGCAGAGACCGACCGCGCCTGGGCGGGGCTGGTAGATGAGTTCAAGGAAATTTGCGAAGCGCACCCGCGCATCGAAAAGACCAACAATTACAAGCACCTGGGAACGCTAGGTACGGGTAACCACTTCATCGAGGTTTGCCTGGACGAGCACCAGTCGGTGTGGGTGATGCTGCACTCTGGGTCGCGCGGGGTAGGTAACGCGATTGGTACGCACTTTATTGAGCTGGCCAAAAAAGACGCCGAGCTGAACCAACGCAACCTGCCAGATAAAGACTTGGCCTACTTTGAGGAAGGCGCACGCTACTTTGGCGACTATGTAAAAGCCGTGGGTTGGGCGCAAAAATTTGCCGCAGCTAACCGCGAGGTGATGATGGGCCGCGTGATTGCCGCGCTGCGCCAGGTCATTGCCAAGCCTTTCGAGACGCACATAGAAGCCGTGAACTGCCACCACAACTACGTGCAGCGCGAAACGCACTTTGGGCAAGACGTGTTTGTAACCCGTAAGGGCGCAGTGAGCGCCGAGCAAGGCAAGTTGGGGATCATTCCCGGAAGCATGGGGGCTAAAAGCTTCATCGTGCGCGGTAAAGGTAACCCCGAAAGCTTTAACAGCTGCAGCCACGGCGCAGGCCGAACCATGAGCCGTACCAAAGCCAAAAAGCTGTTTACCGTAGCCGACCACATTGCGGCTACCCAAGGGGTGGAATGCCGAAAGGACGCCGATGTGATTGACGAGATTCCGATGGCGTACAAGGACATCGACGCCGTGATGGCTGCGCAGCAGGACTTGGTGGAGGTGGTGTACACGCTCAAGCAAGTGGTGTGTGTAAAAGGTTGACCCCCTGAGCCGCTGCGCGGCTTCCCCCAAGGGGGACGACGCCTTCGCTGCGGGGCGGCCCTTGCTTGGTGTCTCTGGCCTGGGCCGCGCCTGTTACGAAGGGCAATTGATTTACTACATTTTTTATAGCGATAAACGCATGCCAATAAAGCGGCAAGGTCAATTTTTATGCAAATAACAAAACAACAAGAAATGTATCGCTCTGCCCTCTGTGGGCTGAGCGTGGCTGACTTAGAGAACTGAGGAGGGTATGCCATGAGCAGCGACACGCATGGGTTTGCTGAAGATTTCTCGCTCAAACCCAACAGCGTTCTTCAAACCTTTTCTAAAGCGCAAGCCCTGGAATGGGTTGCACGTTGGCGTGACGTTTATGCGTCTGAAAAACGAGCCTCCGGCTTGTCGCGGTTTTTATGGCACACCTTCAGCGAGGGCATGTATCCCAGCGTTGCGGGACAGGCTGCGGAAACGCTGTACCAGGAGCATCACTTTTCACACGTGATCATCTTGTCGAATGACCGAAAGACTGCGTTTCTCAGCGCTGAATTGCCTGTTTGTAAGTACGTGTGGGACTTCTATGTGTTTCCACCCGATTTGGCCTGGACCATGGCGTTCACCCACGAAGACGGCTGGCTGGGCCCTTATTTCGCCAAGCACCCCAACTACGAGGCGTTAGTGCAAAAGGCCAAACAACAGCGACAGGTGGCCGACCGAAAGGCCCAGGAATTGCAGCGTGCAAAACAACAAGGCTGGGCATAAAGCCCGCTATACAGAACACCCCATGAATACAAAAGAATTCCTCCAATCCGCCCACCCCATAGACCCCACCGTGCGCGAGCAAATCATGCACGCGCTGCGCACCATCGAGGCCACGCACAACGTGACCGTGCTGTTTGCCTGCGAATCTGGCAGCAGGGGCTGGGGCTTTGCATCGCCCGATAGCGACTATGACGTGCGCTTTATTTACGTGAACCGGCAGCCCTGGTACCTGACCGTGGCACCGGGGCGCGATGTGATCGAAGTGCCGATCAGTGGCGACCTTGACATCAACGGCTGGGACTTGCGCAAAGCGCTTGGCCTGATGCGCGAATCGAACCCCACGCTGCTCGAATGGCTGGGCTCGCCCATCGTGTACCGCGAAGATGCCGAGACTATGGCGCAGTTTCGTGCGCTGGCAGCGCAGGTGTTCTCTAACGCCAAGGGATGGCACCACTACGCATCTATGGCCAAAAAGAATTTTCGTGAGCATTTGCAGGCCGACGAGGTACGCTACAAAAAATACCTGTATGTGCTGCGCCCCTTGCTGGCTGCGCGGTGGATACGCACCCAACCCGGCGTGCCCCCCATGCGCTTTGCCGAGCTGGCCCAGCACACCCTGCACCCCACACACGATGCTGCGCTGATCGCAGAGATCAACGCATTGCTCGACGTGAAGATGCGCGCTGGCGAAGCCGCAACCAGCCCCCGCTGGCCTGGCATCCATGCATTTATCGAGGCCGAGCTGGCCCGCAACGCAGCCGAGCCTGTACAACCCCTGCCTGTGCCTGGGCATGCAGGGCTGGATGCATTGCTGCACGACACGGTGCTGCACTACAACGCCCCCCACAACAGCACCCCAACAGGACCCGTGGAGGCGTCGCCATGACCGTTGTGCAATGTGCGCCCATCACCCTCGATGGCTCCAGCGGCGAAGGCGGTGGGCAGATTTTGCGCACGGGCTTGGCGCTGGCTATGGTCACAGGCCGGCCCCTGCACATCACCCGCATCCGCGCGGGGCGGCCCAAACCTGGCTTGATGCGCCAGCACCTGGCCTGCGTGCAGGCCGCCATGGCGGTGTGCGGTGGACAAGCGCAAGGGGCAGAGCTGAACTCGCAAACGCTGCTGTTTACACCGGGAGCGGTGCAAGGGGGCGACTACCGCTTTCAAATTGCCACCGCAGGCAGTTGCCTTTTGGTGCTGCAAACTGTGCTGCCCGCGCTGATGCTGGCCAGCAGCGAAAGCCGCGTAGAGCTGATGGGCGGCACCCACAACCCCATGGCCCCGCCCTTTGACTTTTTGGAGCGTGCCTTTGCCCCGCTGGTGCGCCGCTTGGGCGTGGGGCTGGCGCTGCAATTGCAGCGGCGTGGGTTTTTTCCGGCTGGTGGCGGGCAGTTGTGGGCGCACATTACGCCCGCAGCACAGCCCTTGCAGCCATTGGATGTGATGGAGCGAGGCCCTTTGCTAAACGCCTGGGGCGAAGCCATGGCACCCGGTTTGGCCCGCAGCGTTGCCAGCCGCGAGCTAGAGGCCCTGGGCCAACGCATGGGCTGGACAACAGACGCCAACCAACTGCGCCACACGCCTGCGCGCCAAAACGAAGGCCCCGGCAATGCGCTAATCGCCACGCTAGAGCACGCACATGTCACCGAGGTATTTTGCCAACTGGGCGAGCGCAATCTGTCTTCCGAGCAAGTCGCCCGGCGGCTGGCGGACGAGGTACGCGCCTACCAGCGCAGCATCGGCGCGCTGGGTCCGCACCTTGCAGACCAATGGATGCTGCCTCTGGCCCTGGCGGTGTGGCGCAGCGGGCAAAGCGCACGCTACACCTGCACCGAGGTCACGCCCCATACCGCCACCAATGCCCAGACGATTGCGCAGGGCTTGCCCGTGCGTGTGGACATTAGCGGCACCCCAGGGGCCATGCAGGTCAGCATTGCACCGCTGGAGTAATAAACGTAAGCGCCGCTGCCTAGAGGGCCTGTGCATCACCTTCGCGGGGTTATATAGATATGGTCAGCGCTGTAGAACAAGTGGTTCAGAATGCACGGCACGTCATTCACTGCTTGTTATCAGCACTACAGGAGACACCATGAAAGTTGACAACATTCTTCAGACCATTGGCAACACGCCCCATGTGCGCATCAACCGCCTGTTTGGCGCTAGTGCCAACGTGTGGGTGAAGTCTGAGCGCAGCAACCCAGGCGGCTCTATCAAAGACCGAATTGCACTGGCCATGGTGGAAGACGCCGAGCGCTCGGGCGCACTCAAGCCTGGTGGCACCATCATCGAGCCCACATCGGGCAACACAGGCATAGGCTTGGCACTGGTGGCAGCCGTTAAGGGTTACAGGCTAGTGCTGGTGATGCCCGACAGCATGAGCATTGAACGCCGCCGCCTGATGCTGGCCTATGGCGCACAGTTTGACCTGACCCCGCGCGAAAAAGGCATGAAAGGCGCCATTGCCCGCGCCCAAGAACTGCTGGCACAAACCCCTGGCGCCTGGATGCCGCAGCAGTTTGAAAATCCCGCCAACATCGACATCCACGTGCGCACCACCGCGCAAGAAATCTTGGCCGACTTTCCTGAAGGGCTGGACGCCATCATCACCGGCGTAGGCACAGGCGGCCACCTGACGGGCGTGGCACGGGTGCTGAAGGCCAAGTTTGCACAACTGAAGGTGTATGCGGTGGAGCCATCGGCGTCCCCCGTGATCTCTGGCGGCCAACCATCGCCCCACCCCATCCAAGGCATAGGCGCAGGCTTTGTGCCCAAAAACCTAGACACCAACGTGCTAGACGGCGTGATCCAGGTCGATGCCGAACCCGCCCGCGAATACGCCCGCCGCGCCGCCCGCGAAGAGGGTTTGCTGGTGGGCATTTCATCCGGCGCCACGCTGGCCGCCATTGCACAAAAGCTGCCCGAGCTACCCGCAGGCGCCAAGGTGCTGGGCTTTAACTACGACACAGGCGAGCGGTACCTGTCTGTAGAGGGGTTTTTGCCCGCTTGAGGGCGGTTTTTTTGAACAAAAACAGGCCTTATCGCAGTAAGCACGGCCTTTTATGCTACTTATTTAGTAGCATTCAATGTGCAAGCTAGACAACATGCAGCTTGGTGCAAGTCCAAGCTGCAGTAAAGCTCAGTCAAGTGATAAGTCTGAACCGCGCAAGCCCTTTGTCGTCTAGTTGATTCCGTAGGGTACCGGGTCATCCGGCTTCTTGTGAGCTGGCACTTGGCTAGGATTGACGTTGCGGTAAGTGAGTTTTGTGCCGGGTGGCATGGGGATGATTTGAATGATCCCATGGTTGCCCCCCAGGGACGACGCATTCAGCTGGTACACGCGACCAGCTTCAAATACCGCTGCATGTTCCCCTTGGCCAGTAGCCCTTGAACCGCGGTATTGCCATCCAAGCGTATGTGTTCCAGGCGAAACGTAGACCACATTTGCACACCCCGGGCGTTCGAGCGCTCGGCCATCGACTGTGCAAATGAAAGTCACGTCCCAGCGAGGTCGAGTGTCTGTTGCAAAAATGGTTGCGACTTCTGCCTCTGGTCGTTCAGGACCAGGGTAGCCCTTAGCGCGAGCCATGAACCCGACACTGGGTGTCGGTGTGGCGCAGCCCATCAAGATTGCCGCGATCAATAGGCAGGTAAGTGATGTCTTTTTCATTGTGCAAGGTGTTTTATAGGGGTTTGGCAGGCAAACGAATTACACGCTAAGAATTGGCCAGCACTTCGATATACAGCAGCACATGGACTGCGAGATAAAGCCCAGTCGGAACAGATACAACCAATGCAGCAGCAATTGCCATGAATGACGCACCTACGGGAAAACGCGGCTTAAGGTGCTGTTCAAGTTTGCGCGCGCATAACAGTGCAGGAATCACTGGCAGCAGTACCAAGTTCATAAAAAAGAAGTCTAGAAGCTCTTTTCTGACGCCAGTTGCACCGCTCTTCGCATAGCCAAAGGCGGCGAATACAACCGCGAGGCCAGCCCATAAGACTAGCGAGTGGGCGATTGAGCGGCTAAATGCGAGAGTACGGGTCGGCTTTTTCACACGCAAGCGTTTCATGATGACCAACGCCAAAGCAAACACATACGCCAATATTAAGCGCGGAAGGAACCACAAAAACAGCTTATGCCGGTGCGCTTGAATACGGCATCAGACCTCGTGCTCATAGTCATCAACGTAGTAAAAATCCAGATCAAATGCCAGCCCCAGTTGCGCAGCGTGCCGCACTTGATCGCGGTTGAAATGCACGCCATGCCCTGAAGCGGGGAAATAGCCTACGCACTGCAGCGTCAGCTCGTAGTCGACCCAAAGTGCGCGAAGACTATCGGCCCGTGTGTTGAGCAGAAGAAAAAGATTCGCAATATGTTGTGCGAGCGGTTGGGTGTCGTCTAGCCCACTGCTTAAACGCCAACTCATCAATCTTCGGGGTTTTCCGTTGCGAGCATTGGTATCACCCACATTCCAAGCCTCGGTAGGTTTTATCCCCAGCGTCTCGGTGATGTACTCATGTGTTCCAGGCCCGGTGATATGTAAGTACGCATACTCCCGAGTAGTCAGTGGCGGAGATGTCATATATTTTTAACGTGGAGGCCAATAGTGCAGCGCAGATAGGTGCAGCATTTGCTGACAGAAATTGTTAGAGCAAAGGTCACGTATTCGCTTTCTTTTTCAGATTTGAAATGACAACACTCACGCTCTTGGTTTTGCGATTGACGCGTGCGGAACTAATGACAACGGCATCGGCAGGGCGTGCGCCTGCAATTTAAAGCTACAGGTCATGAAAATGCCGAAGGCATGGCTGTAGTGGCGTCCGCGTTGAATGACAAGATTGGCGACAACCGTCAGCGAGCCAAGGCTACCCGTATTTTGGCAATACCATTCTTAAGCTCCGAGCAGAGGTTTGCGAAGTCACTAGAGTACGAACGATTCGATGCCTGTGGGTCTAGGATTTTGTGATCCGCTTCGATACGAAGCTTTGCGACTTTTTTCAACGGACCGTTAAAAGCTCCAGGCAGCCCGAGATTGGACTCAAGCAAGCCAAGAAGTTGCAAGCTGCTTAGCGGTCGCATCGACTCGGGATGGATGAAGTCTTCTTGCGTGTGCCCGAAGCGATCTTGTAGCAAAGCCTTTAATGCGGGTTGTGACAGCGCATCAGGCCCTACAACTTTGTACAGTTCACTCGCGCAGTCGCAGTACGACTTATAGGTTTGCTCCACAGGCATTCGAAGATGGACGTTATCTGTGCGAGTGAAAAGCGACAATGGATTCAGGTCTGAGTTTGCGCCAACAACTTCAGTCAATAGATCGCGAATTGGATCAGGGTACTCAACCCATGCGCCTTCATATGTGCGATCAAGGAACCGTTGGAAGTTGTCATCTGAGGTATTTATCGAAGGGTCGCGGATTTCATGAGCATGCCAGTAGCGCTGCTCTGAAGCTCCCATGTGCGCGAGATCTTTGTGAACTGCGCTCACTGCAATGCGTCCTGTTTTGAGCTGGCACTTGCCGTACCTTATGTACAAATGTCGATCCTCACCCGCGTCGGAATTTGTCGTAATGGACCCACCTGCGAGAGAGTCTTCAATTTCGTAAAACTCTGGGTGTTCAAAATATCTGGCAAGTACTTCTTCGTCGAAGAAGACTAAACCGTACTGATGTGCACCGAGGTGAAGCCTGAGGACGTACTCTGGCAAATTCTGCCTCGGGAGTTCCGACCCATAAAAGGCATCCGCTAGGACTTGCTTCGATGGGAAGAAGACGTGGGTCCTAAGTGGGGTGAACGTAAAGCCCGCTTGAGGATTTTCCAAGTCGAGAGATAGTTCAGTGAACTCGGCGTCACGATTCATCTCTCCGTAACCCGCTTCGCACAAAAACTCAACTTCTTTGCAGGCCTCTTCATTGGAAATGCCAAATTTCCTCCCCAAATCGGAGGCAGTTATCCCAGTAGGATTATTAAACCACCTGTCGGCACACTCCGATAGGATCGCTTTTTGAATCTCATTCATGCTGTCGATCGATCGTGTTTTATTGTTGCCTAACGTTTGAGCCAACCGGCACATTGTGGTGTGGCGGCATTTGACCCAGAATGAAATGGCGGGGCAAATGACGGCACGCCGCAATGTGTCCGGTTGAGCGAATGGTTAGGCGCCACCGGCACTAATCTATGTCCGGAACCGCAGGCCACATTGGGCGATGTAGTTTCACCCAGTTTTTCAGCTTGCGTCTCGCAGAGTCACCGGCGGTGTCGATTTTGAGCATGTCGCATATGGCTTTCCAAGTGTGTAGCCCCCTCTCGCCCTTCAGTTCGGGGACAGTCGCAACCCACTCGATTGGACTTGGTGTTGGCGCCTTCTTTGGTTCTGCTTTGGCCAGGTACGTCGGGTGTGCAAGCAATGCATCCAGCTCATCCACGTTCGCATCCGTAGCAACAGCGGCCGCTGGCGCCTGCAGGACACGTCTGAGCGCTGCACTGAACGATAGGACCTCAAAGGGCTTTGGCTTGGCTAGCTGCCACACCAGGGCGGCAAGATCGTCATCAACGGTGAACTCCGGCATAGAACCTCCTGTGAAAGAAGCCCTAGTGTGCCACTAGAATATACTAGTGTCAATCGAAATCACACTAGTGTCTTCTAGTGCGCTCTAGTGCTGCAAGCGGCTTAACGTTTGCCTGCGAGAAGGTTGACTTCAGTTACTGAGGTTCAAATTCGAGACGGCTGGAATTTGTGACGCCTAACTAGTATTAGAAGACCAAGATGCTAGCGTCGGCGATTCACCTATGCAATTTCGTCTTGGTTCCATCCCGGTTAGGTCCCATGCGGACACCATTTAGGCAAACCTAAAATTTTCCGGTTGGAAAACACCCTGAAGACACCCACACCACCTGCCCCACCGCTTGCGCTAAACCAGCAAGCCAAACTCTCGCAGAGCATGCGTAACGATTTGCGGGCAAAGTAATGACACCAAGGCGTCTAGAGTTGGCGCTAACGTTAGCCGTGGTGCATTGCTTGCTTTTACATGGGCGCGACGTTACATCATGGCCTGCGCAGTTTCTCTACAGCACAGCAGCGCCTAACAAGCCATCCAACAGCCTCCAAACAGCCATTTTCAAGCCAAATTGGCACTATGCCTTAGTAATACAAGGCAGTACAGCTATTAAAAATATAGCATCAATACCCCGCAACCACAGCCCCCGCTAAAATCCCGCCCACTTACCACCACCGCCCGATAACCACGGGCCACTCTGGTCATGATCCGCATTACAGAAATCCGCCTGCCCCTGTCGGCAGCCGAATCACCCGACGAGCCTTTGCGCTCTGCCGCTGCCCAAACCCTGGGCATTGCCCCAGGCGACATTGCTCACCTGCACATCTTTAAGCGCAGCTTTGATGCCCGCAAGGCTGATTTGCTGGCGGTGTACATCGTGGATGTGACGCTTGCGCAGCCCGAACGCACTGCCGCCCTGCTGGCACAGCACGCCAAGCACCCGCACATACTGCCCACGCCCGACATGGCTTGGCAGCGTGTGGGGCATGCGCCTGCAGGCGGGCTGGCGCAGCGGCCTGTGGTGGTGGGGTTTGGCCCCTGCGGTATTTTTGCGGCACTGGTGTTGGCGCAAATGGGGCTGCGCCCAATCGTGCTAGAGCGGGGCAAGCCCGTGCGCGAACGCACCAAAGACACCTGGGGCCTGTGGCGCAAGCGCACGCTGCATGCCGAAAGCAATGTGCAGTTTGGCGAAGGCGGCGCAGGCACTTTTTCAGACGGCAAGCTGTACAGCCAAATCAAAGACCCGCGCCACCTGGGCCGCAAGGTGATGCAAGAGTTTGTAGATGCAGGCGCACCGCCAGAGATTTTGTGGGTGGCCCACCCGCACATTGGCACCTTTAAGCTGGTGAAGGTGGTAGAAAACCTGCGCGAGCAGATAATTGCCCTGGGCGGCGAGGTGCGCTTTGAGCAGCGCGTGACCGATGTGCTGATAGACACCGACCGCGCAGGCAAGCGCCATTTGCGGGGCTTACAAGTACTGAACCAGGCCACTGGCGAAACCACCGAACTGGCCGCCACGCAGGTGGTAATGGCGCTGGGGCATAGCTCGCGCGACACTTTTGCCAAGCTGTACGAGCGCGGTGTGGCCATGGAGGCCAAGCCGTTTTCGATTGGCTTTCGCATAGAACACCCGCAGGGCGTGATCGACCGCGCCCGCTGGGGCCGCCATGCGGGCCACCCCTTGCTGGGCGCTGCCGACTACAAGCTGGTACACCACGCCAGCAATGGCCGCGCGGTGTACAGCTTTTGCATGTGCCCCGGCGGCACCGTGGTGGCCGCCACCAGCGAGCCCAACCGCGTGGTAACCAACGGCATGAGCCAGTACTCGCGCAACGAACGCAATGCCAACGCTGGCATGGTGGTGGGCATAGACCCGCGCGACTATCCGCAAGACCCACAAGCCTTTGAAACCCACCTGGGCCAAAGCTATGGTGTGGAGCGCCTGGCGTCGGGGCAGTTTCACCCCCTGTCGGGCAGCGTGCTGCAACGCCAACTCGAATCGAATGCTTTTGTGCTGGGCGGGCGCGACTACAGCGCACCGGGCCAGTTGGTGGGCGAGTTCATTGCGGGCAAGCCGTCCACGCAGCTGGGGGGTGTAGAGCCGTCTTACAAGCCAGGGGTTGCTTTGGGCGACCTGCATGCCGCGCTGCCCGGCTATGCCATTGAGGCCCTGCGCGAGGCACTGCCCGTGTTTGGCCGCAAGATCAAAGGCTTTGACATGCACGACGCGGTTTTAACGGGCGTTGAAACCCGCACCTCATCACCCATCAAAATCCCCCGCGGGGCTGACTACCAAAGCACCAACACCCAAGGCCTGTACCCCGCAGGCGAAGGGGCCAGCTACGCCGGCGGCATTTTGTCGGCAGGTGTGGATGGCATCAAGGTGGGTGAGGCGGTGGCGCGGCAAATGCTGGGCGTGCCCCACCCTGCTGGCTAGTACGCCTGGTTAACGCCACTTTTGAAATCAGCGGTGCAACAAAAAGCCGCCTGCGCATTGCTGCGCGGCGGCTTAGAAGGTTAAAAAACTTGGCCCGTCTTAACCCGCTTGGTTTTGCAAGGCAGCAATGCGCTGCTCAATGGGTGGGTGGGTAGAAAACAGCTTACCAATGCCCCCGGCAATGCCCATGGCGGCCACGCTCTTGGGCAACTCGCCAGTGTGCATACCACCCAGGCGGGCCAAGGCATTGATCATGGGCTGGCGGCGGCCCATGAGTTGGGCAGCACCCGCATCGGCACGGAACTCGCGATGGCGGCTGAACCAGGCCACGATCATGTGGGCCACAAAGCCCAAGACAATGTCCAGCACGATGGTGGTCACGTAGTAACCAATACCGGGGCCAGAACTGCTCTCGTCGTTCTTGCGCAAAAAGCTGTCCACGGCATAACCAATCACGCGCGACAAGAAGATCACAAACGTGTTCATCACACCTTGGATCAAGGTCATGGTCACCATGTCGCCGTTGGCAATGTGGGCCACTTCGTGGCCAATCACGGCCTCGACTTCTTCGCGCGTCATGCCTTGCAATAGGCCGGTAGACACTGCCACCAGCGCATTGTTTTTAAAGGCCCCGGTGGCAAAGGCATTGGCGTCGCCTTCGTAAATGCCAACCTCTGGCATGCCAATACCGGCTTGGTCGGCAAAGCGGCGAACGGTCTCCACAATCCAGGCTTCATCGGCGTTGCGGGGCTCGGTAATGACGTGCACGCCAGAGCTCCATTTGGCAACCGGCTTGCTGATCAACAAAGAAATAATGGCGCCGCCAAAACCCATGACCAGGGCAAAGCCCAGCAGGGCCGTCAGGTTCAAACCATTGGCCGTGAGAAATTTATTGACACCCAGCAGGCTGGCCACGATGCCCAGCACCGCCACCACGGCAATATTGGTCAACATAAAGAGAAAAACGCGTTTCATGGCTGGTCTCAAGTGTCAGCCCCACCCCGGGGGCCGTTGCGCTGAATGTTAGGGGCTAAGGGCCAAATTCAAGGCACTAGCCCGACAAACCCTGCGGGTATTCTGGCCTTTGCGGCTTAGTCACCCATATGGTTTTTTACGCGATGCGCCACAGGGCGGAAAACGCTGGTGTCCTCATAAAAGCCCGGGTGCTGGTTGGCGGGCCAAAAACCGGGCACGCCCAGTATGGGCAAGGGCACAAAGGGTTTGCTGGCCAGTTTTTCGGGGCTGAGGTCTTGCGCCAAAACTGTGTCTAGCGCGTGCAGGCAGTCCCAGGGCTGGGCCACCCGCCATACATGCGCAGTGATAGATTTGTACGGATGCACCAGCTTTTCTAGCAGTGCATGGCCCCAGACCATGCACTGTGCCTGCTGCCACAAGGGGCGCAGTGCACCAAATAAATGCACCCACTGGCGCTGCTCAAGCGCTTGCCACAGGGCATCTGGGGCATACAGCAAAGCTGCGTTTTCATCAAAAACCGTGGCGGCGTCGCGCACGGGGCCACGGCGTGGGCCTATGCCGGCCTGCGCAATTTGCTGCATTTGCAGGGCATTGAGCCGCCGCTTGGTGTGCGGGAACTGCAGCCAGCACAAGCCATTAAAAAAGTCGTGCAGGTTGTCGCGGCTGGGCACACAGCCTGTTTGGGCAATATGCGATTCATAGGCCGCCCCGGCAGGCAAGGCGTCTTGCGCCACAAACTGCACTGGGGCGTTGCCTGCTTGGTTGAGCGCCTGGTGAACCGAGCCGCAATCCAAAGCCCGCTGGGCAATCGGCTGACCCAGGGCCTGCCAAGGTGACAGCCAAGGCTGGCTCCAGTCAATGTCTGTCAGGCTGGCAGCAAGCGCCACGGCAAGGCTTCTCCTGCTCGCAGGGGCTTGAGCTGGGCTTCGCCAAAGGCAAAGCTGTCTGGGGGTGTCCAGCTTTCTTTGCTCAGTGTGACTTTGCTGGTGTTGCGGGGCAAGCCGTAAAAGTCGGGGCCATGGTGGCTGGCAAAGCCTTCTAGTTTGTCGAGGGCACCTGCATTGTCAAAAGCCTCTGCATACAGCTCAAGGGCCGCATGGGCGGTGTAGCAGCCCGCACAACCCGATGCGTGCTCTTTTAAATGTGCCGGGTGCGGCGCACTGTCGGTGCCCAAAAAGAACTTACTGCTACCGCTGGTGGCCGCTTGCACTAAAGCCAGTCGGTGGGTTTCGCGCTTGAGCACGGGCAAGCAGTAGTAATGCGGGCGAATCCCCCCGGTAAAAATGGCGTTGCGGTTGTAGAGCAAATGGTGCGCCGTGATGGTGGCGGCGGTATAGGCGTCAGCGCCCTGCACGTACTGCGCGGCTTCGCGCGTGGTGATGTGCTCAAACACAATTTTGAGCTCGGGAAAGTCGCGGCGCAGAGGGATGAGCTGTGTGTCAATAAACACAGCCTCACGGTCAAACAGGTCAATGTCTGCGGAGGTGACCTCACCATGCACCAACAGCAGCATGCCATTGCGCTGCATGGCTTCTAGCGTTTTGTAGGTTTTGCGCAGGTCGGTTACGCCTGCATCGCTGTTGGTGGTAGCACCAGCGGGGTAGAGCTTGGCGGCCACCACACCAGCATCTTTGGCACGCGCAATTTCGTCTGGCGGCAAATTGTCCGTCAGGTACAGCGTCATCAGGGGCTCAAATTCAACCCCTTGCGGCACTGCGGCCTTGATGCGGTCGCGGTAGGCCATTGCCTGCGCAGCGGTTGTAACAGGTGGGCGCAAGTTGGGCATGATGATGGCGCGGCCAAACTGTGCGGCGGTGTGTGGCACTACGGTATGCAGTGCATCGCCATCGCGCACATGCAGGTGCCAGTCATCGGGGCGGGTAAGGGTCAAAGTGGTGTTATCTAGCATGGCTGAAATTGTCGCACCTGTTGGGTGGCTGCCTTGATGATCCATAAACAGCAAACCCCACCAACACAGGCCATTACAGCCGCATGGGTGGGGTAAGGATTACGCACCGCATGGGTGCGCAGCCAACGGCGATCAGTGTTGCAGGATCTTGTTGAGGAAGTCCTTGGTACGCGGCTGACGGGCGTCAGGGTTGTTAAAGAACTCGTCGCGTGAGCAGTCTTCCAAAATCTTACCGCCCACGTCCATAAAGATCACACGGCTACTGACCTTGCGTGCAAAACCCATTTCGTGGGTCACGCACATCATGGTCATGCCTTCGTTGGCCAGGCCCACCATCACGTCCAGCACTTCGCCCACCATTTCGGGGTCCAGCGCAGAAGTGGGTTCGTCAAACAGCATGACGATAGGGTCCATCGACAAGGCGCGGGCAATGGCCACACGCTGCTGCTGACCACCCGACAACTGGCCTGGGAACTTGTCTTTGTGCGCAGACAGGCCCACGCGGTCCAGCATCTTCAAGCCACGCTTTTTGGCTTCGTCCATGCTACGGCCCAAAACCTTGATTTGGGCAATGGTCAGGTTCTCGGTGACAGACAGGTGCGGGAACAGCTCAAAGTGCTGGAACACCATACCCACGCGGCTGCGCAGCTTGGGCAGGTCAGTTTTGGGGTCGTGTACGGCTACGCCATCGACCGTGATCTCGCCTTTTTGGAAGGGCTCGAGCGCGTTGATGGTTTTGATCAGCGTGGACTTACCAGAGCCGGATGGGCCGCACACCACAACCACTTCACCCTTTTGGATGTTGGTGGAACAATCGGTCAGCACCTGAACAGGGCCATACCACTTGGATACGTTCTTGAGTTCAATCATTGCAAATTCCTAAACACATTCCGCTTAGCGGATGATGGCAATCTTTTGGTGCAGGCGTTTAACAGCCCATGACAAAGCGAAACAGATAGCAAAGTAAATCAGGGCCGCAGCAATATAAGCTTCAACGGTTCGCCCAAAATTCTTACCCGCCAGATCCAACCCTTTGAGCATGTCGTACGCGCCAATCGCATAGACCAATGAAGTATCTTGGAACAAGATGATGGTTTGCGTCAGCAGTACAGGCAGCATGTTGCGGAAAGCCTGTGGCAGTACCACGAGTTTCATGTTTTGGCTGTAGGTCATGCCCATGGCCTGACCAGCGTAGACCTGACCGCGGGGAATCGACTGAATACCAGCACGCATGATTTCGCTGAAATAAGCAGCTTCAAATGCAATAAAGGTAATCACAGCAGATATTTCTGCACGGTAACTGGTACCCAAGCCTCCTGGCATAGCGGCGTAAAACGACGCCGGCACCAGCAAAAAGAACCACAAAATCACCATGACCAAGGGAATGCTTCGCATGCCGTTGACATAGATAGTGGCAGGCTTATCGAGCCATTTTTTGCCCGACAAACGCATCAGGGCCAAGATGGTGCCAAAGAAGATGCCACCCACCGTTGCAACCAGCGTCAACAAAAGACTGAAGTACAGGCCTTTGAGTACGAAGCTGGAGAAGACTTCCCAGTTGTAAAAAGAAAAATCAAGATTCATATCAATGCCCTCCCCCGCCAGCGGCAATCAGACCAGGGACGCGCACACGCTTTTCAATAAAGGCCATGATGCGGTTAATAGCAAATGCAGAGATCACATACAGTAACGTGACCATAAGATAAATCTCAACACCACGGGCCGTTTCTTCTTGGGCTTGCATGGCAAACATGGTGAGTTCTGCAACCGACACCGCAAATGCGACCGATGAGTTTTTAAAGATGTTCATGGTCTCGCTGGTCAGCGGCGGGATGATGATCCGAAACGCCATAGGCAGCAAAACATAGCGATAGGTCTGTACGGTGGTAAAGCCTACCGCCATACCTGCATACCGTTGACCCCGGGGCAAAGCCTGAACACCAGAGCGAACCTGCTCGGCAATACGTGCCGATGTGAACAAGCCCAACGCAATCACTACCAAAACAAAACCGGAAACCCCTTTGAGGGCCGGAATGAAAGCAGGCAGGACGTGGTACCACAAGAAAATTTGTACCAGCAAAGGGATATTGCGAAACAACTCCACCCATGCATTCGCGAACCGAACAATCACAGGCTGGCCCTGCAAAGTGCGCAGCGTACCTATCAATGACCCTACAACCAGGGCAATGATCAACGCCAATACTGATACAGAAACAGTCCAGCCCCAGGCGGATAACATCCAATCCAGATATGTAATGTCCCCATCTTTGCCAAAACAACTCTGAACGATGTCTCGGTCAATGGTGTCCTGGCAGAACACCTGCCAATCCCAACTCATAGGATCACCCCTTAGTTTTATTCAATCTGACTGTGGCCTCGTACTATTGGTTACGAGGCCAACAAAAAAAGCCCCTTCGGGCCCTCAACAGGGCGAAGGGGCGTTTATCAAGCGTGATTACTTCTTGGCGTAATCTTCAGCAGGCTTGTTGTTGGGGTTAGCCCAAGCTGCCTTGGTGCCTTCAGACAAAGGCAAACCAATTTTGGTGTTTGCTGGAGGAATAGGTTGCATGAACCACTTGTCGTAGGACTTGGCCAAAGTACCGTCGGCGATTTGTCTCTTGATGCTGTCGTTCACAGCTTTTTCGAAGGCTGGATCGTCTTTGCGCAGCATGCAAGCGATAGGCTCAACAGACAGAACTTCACCAACGATCTTGAAGTCGGCAGGGTTCTTGGCGCGAGAAATGTTACCGGCCAAGATGGAACCGTCCATCACGAAGGCGTCTGCACGACCGCTTTCGAGCAGCAAGAAGCTGTCAGCGTGGTCTTTGCCCAGCACTTCTTTGAAGTCCACATTGGTGGCGCGCTCGTGCTTGCGCAGAGTTTGCACCGATGTAGTGCCAGTGGTGGTGGCCACATTTTTACCAGTCAGGTCAGCAACCGAGTTGATGCCGGAGTTGGCTTTGACGGCAATACGCACTTCTTCCACGTAGGTGGTCACTGCGAAAGCAACGTCTTTTTGGCGCGCCATGTTGTTGGTGGTAGAGCCGCACTCCAGATCAGCCGTACCGTTGGTGATCAGAGGAATACGGTTTTGTGGGGTGACGGGCTGGTACTTGATGTCCAGCTTAGGCAGGCCCAGTTGCTTTTGAATGTCAGCCGCAATGCGCTCTGCCATTTCGGTGTGGAAACCGACGTACTTGCCACCGCCAAGGGTGTAGCCCAGACCGCCCGATGACTCACGTACCGCAAGGGTAATGCTGCCAGAGCCCTTGATCTTGGCCAGGGTGTCACCGGCTTGGGCGAACGCGCTGCCAGCGGCCAGTGCCGTTACGGCAATCGCGAGAATGTGCTTCTTCATGTAAAAACTCCTTGAGGGTGAAACTATAAGGGAGGTTTTTGGTTACTTGCATCTGCATTACAGATACAAACATCCAAAACTGGGCGCTGACAAGTCAGCATGAACAAATCAGAACGGCACCTGATCTGTTGGATATTTCCAAAAGTCTCTGAGCAGATAGCTGGGCGGCAAGTTCAGAGGCTTGTTGGCTGGAGGAATCGGCTTCATAAACCATTTGTCATAGATGGCATAGATCTCACGGCTATTGATCAGTCGGCGCATTTCATCATCAACCGTCTTTTTAAACTCAGCATCATCTTTGGGCAACATGATGGCCAATGGCTCTGTGGTCAGAAACCTGCCCACGACTTTCAATGCCGAAGGGTTAGGGCGATTAGCGGCTAGACCATACAACAAAACATCGTCCATGACAAAAGCATCTGCCTCGCCTTTTTCCACCATTTCGACTGCACGGGCATGGTCAGGCGCTTCCACAATCTTGATACGCATCAAGCGCTCAAGGTTGGCTTGATTGGCAGCTTTCAAAGGCGTGGTGCCTTTGGTTGAGACCAAAGTTTTACCACCCAAGTCTTCCATACGCGTCATTTTGCTGTCAGAACGCACCAAAAAACGTGCCCCGGTGATGAAGTGCGGAATGGTAAAGGCTACTTTTTGGCGCCTGTCGGCATTGTTGGTGGTTGAGCCACACTCCATGTCAACCTTACCAGTTGCCACCATATCGATACGGTTAGCGGGCGAGACCATGACCAGCTCGACCGGCATGTCTTTGAGGCCCACTTTTTTACGCACCACCTCTGCCAGCTGCAAACATATATCCAGTGCGTAGCCAACGGGCTTTGCTGTCTTGGAGTCCACGTACGAAAAAGGAACTGAGGATTCGCGGTAGCCAATGCGGAACTTGTCACCAGACGCAACGCGTTCCAGTACTGGTTTAGCAGATACCAAAGACACACAGCACAAGGCTACGGCACCAACGATCTTTTTCCAGTGTTGAAACTTCATACCATGCCTCGGTTTAGTGAACGGACTCGTTATGCAAATGTTGTGCCACTTTAGATTTGTGTTGCACCCCGCTCCCGCTAACTATCGTCAGGTGCAGACTGTAGTGGTCAGCAAGATGAAATTCCAATGCCAAATGTACGCCCAACTATGCAAATCGTTTATGTCAGCATTTACCCTTAGACATTAACTGCCAAGGTTTGTAAGTAATTCCACAATGCCTGGGCTGTGCCTTTGGGCGCCTCGGACCCCACAGGGCGCTCACGGTAGGCACGTACATCCATCACCATTTGCAGGTCTTGTGCGCCCTCAGGAGCAGCACTGACCAGCTTGCGGTTGCGTAATTCGTTCTTGACCGCGCTATAAGGCAAAAAGGCAACGCCATGCCCTTCTAGCGCCATGGCCTTGAGGCCTTCTGCCATATCGGTTTCGTAAACACGGGCCAAGTGGATGGCAGTGCCTGATTCTTTCAAGATCAGCTCTGTCACACGGCCAAGGTATGCGCCGGGCGCATAGCCCAAATATGGCAGGGGGTAGCCAGGGCGCCCTGGCAGCCGAAACACGGGCTGGCCGTCCGCATCTACCTTGCTGTAAGGGGACAGAACCTCTTGCCCAAGGGTCACCATTTCGTAACGATCTGCATCCAACTGAAAGGGCTGGGAGGGGTGGTGGTAAGCAATGAGCAAATCACAACCACCTTCTACCAAGCGCATCACGGCGTCGTGCACATTCAGGGCGATCAAGCGGCTTTTAAAGGGCCCGAACTTGTCATGCAAGCTAGACACCCACGCAGGAAAGAACGTAAAGGCCAGCGTGTGGGGCACGGCAAACTCGATCATGTCCTTGCCAGCGCTGGTGTGGGCTCTGAGCATTGCACGCGTGTTTTGCAATGCCTGGAGCATTTCCAGTGCCTGGTCATACAAGGTTTTGCCGGCAGGCGTCAGGCGTGTGGGGTAAGAGCTGCGGTCTACAAGGTCTGTGCCTGCCCATGCCTCTAGGGCTTGTATGCGCCTTGAAAACGCGGGCTGGGTGACATGTCGCAACTGCGCCGAGCGGCTAAAGCTGCGGGTCTCTGCCAGGCTGACGAAATCCTCAAGCCATTTGGTTTCCATGGTGCTGATTATGGGGTGGGTCACAAAAAAATGCAGGGCTGTTCGATGCAGAGAAACCCTGCCCACAGGCACCCAACAGCTACTTTGGCACCTCTTGAAAACAAGGTCTTTAACGCTATTAAAAATATAGCGCAAACACCTTTTATCACTAAGGCTGATAGCCAAAAACACTTCAAACTATACGACAAGGGGGATTTTGCTGCCCCAGCGGCGTGGCAGGCCGTTGCAAAACACCCCCTTTGGCAGCAAGTGCCGCCAGCAAGCCAGCGACTGACTAAGCCTGCGGTGACTGCTGCAAGGCCCACATGGAGGCATAGCGCCCCCCAGCAGCCAGCAACTGGGCATGCGTGCCGCGCTCCACAATCTGGCCAGCGGCCATTACCAGTATCTCGTGGGCATCCACCACTGTAGACAAGCGATGCGCAATGACCAAGGTGGTTTTGTTGTGCGCCACACCCTGCAACTCGGCCTGGATGGCACGCTCGTTGGCAGAGTCCAGGGCCGATGTGGCCTCGTCAAAAATCAAAATGGGTGGGTTTTTGAGCAAGGTGCGGGCAATGGCCACGCGCTGCTTTTCGCCGCCAGACAACTTGAGCCCGCGCTCGCCCACCACGGTGTCGTAGCCCTTGGGCGTGCTGGCAATGAATTGGTGGATATGCGCCGCGCTGGCTGCGGCTTGTACCTCGCCAAGGCTGGCCCCAGGGCGACCATAGGCAATGTTGTAGGCCACGGTGTCGTTAAACAGCACAGTATCTTGCGGCACGATGCCTATGGCTTGGCGCAGGCTGGACTGTGTGACGTGGCGAATGTTTTGCCCTGCAATGGTGATGCAGCCTTGCTGCACGTCGTAAAACCTAAACAACAAACGCGCCAGGGTAGATTTACCCGAGCCCGATGGGCCCACTACCGCCACCGTTTTGCCCGCAGGAATCTCAAACGAAATGCCATGCAACACCGTGCGGGCTGTGTCTGCACTGGCCCCGGGTGCGGGGGTGTCGTAGGCAAAGTGCACGTTGTCAAAACGCACCGTAGGCGCATCCAGACCCACTAAGGGCTGGGCGTCTGGGGCATCGGCCACCTCGCGTTCACGGTCCATCAGGGTGAACATCTTGTCCAGGTCCGTCAGGCTTTGCTTGATCTCGCGGTAAATCACGCCCAAAAAGTTAAGCGGTATGTATAACTGGATCATGAAAGCGTTGACCATGACCAGATCGCCCAGCGTCATGCGGCCCTCCACCACGCCCTGGGTTGCTAGCCACAGCATTGCCACCAACCCCACTGCAATGATGCATTGCTGCCCCGTGTTGAGCATGGACAAAGTGGATTGCGCCTTGAGGCGGGCCAGCCGCAGGCGCTCAAGGCTTTCGTTGTAGCGCTGGGCCTCAAAGCTTTCATTGTTGAAGTATTTGACGGTTTCGTAGTTCAGCAATGAATCCACCGCACGGGTGTGGGCGGCAGAGTCAAACTCGTTGGCCTCACGCCGAAAGCGCGTTCGCCATTCGGTGACTAACACGGTAAACACCACGTACACCACCAGCGCTGCCAAAGTGATCCAGGCAAACCACATGTCAAACGTGACGGCCAGCACCGACAGCACCAGCACCACCTCCAGCAAGGTGGCAAACACATTGAACAAGGTAAACGAGATCAAGGACTCAATGCCGCGCACCCCGCGCTCAATGTCGCGTGTCATGCCGCCGGTTTGGCGCTCTAGGTGAAAGCGCAGCGAAAGCGCATGCAAATGCTCAAAGGTCGCCAGTGCAATGCTGCGCGCGGCCCCCTGCGTGGCCTTGGCAAAGACGAGTTCGCGCAGCTCGGTAAACAGCGATGTGCACAGGCGCAACCCGCCGTAGGCCAGCAGCAAACCCACCGGTACCACCAGCAAGGCGGTGGCATCTGTCGCCCGCACGCCCATGGTGTCTACCAACTGCTTGAGCAATACCGGCACCCCCACATTGGCCAGCTTGGCCGCCACCATGAACACAATGGCCGCCAGCACACGGCCTTTGTACTGCCACAAGTAGGGCAACAGCCGGCGTAGCGTGGCCCAGTCAGAGCGTGGCTGCGCTACAGCGGTTGAGGTGGGGGTGGGGGCGGTTTCTCCGTGGTGGCGCATGGCGCACAATCTGACGAGTTGCAACCCCACCGATTGTGCCCATGTCCACTTCTACCGAATCACCCCTGCACACCCCGCTGCCCACCGACAAAGAACTGGTGCTTAAAGTCATACCCATGCCCAAAGACTGCAACGGCAGTGGTGATGTGTTTGGCGGCTGGGTGATGGCGCAGGTGGACTTGGCTGGCGCGGTGCTACCCGCACGCTACGCCAAGGGGCGCTGCGCAACAGTGGCGGTCAATGAATTTGTGTTCAAACAACCGGTGCGCGTGGGCGACATTTTGTCGCTGTTTGCATCGGTAGTGCGCGTGGGCAATACCTCTGTAACCGTGCAGGTAGAGGTATTTGCCGAACGCTTTTTAGACCAAGGCCGCTATGTGAAAGTGACCGAGGCAAGGCTGACCTATGTTGCGATTGATGCGCAAGGCAAGCCCCGGCCCATTGAGCAGCCCAAGGCCTGAAAGACCAAGGGCTGCAGCAGCCTTTAAGCCGCCATGATTTCGGGTATTGCCAGAGTCGGTGCAGGGCGCACAGTGGCAGAAGTATTGGTGGCCATGCCTGCCACGATCTCACCTGCCAGTTGGCCGCCCTCTTCTACCACCAGCTTGCCGTAACGGATCTTGCCGTTGACTTTGCCGGTGCTAAAAATCACCAGCTTTTGGCGCACTGTTAAGGTGCCGTTAAATTCGCCACGAATTTCTGCCACATCAATGTCAGCAGAGCCTTTAAAGGCACCGTTTTCGGCAATTTGAATGACGCGGGAGTTCATGGTGGCCTCCACTGTGCCCTCTACCACCAAGGTGTCGCAGTCGGTGATCTCCACGCCCTTGAGCTTGATGTTGGGGCCTACCGTGAGCTTGCTACCTACAGACTCAGAAGACGTTTTGGCAGCAGGTACAGCCACAGGGGCCGCAGGAGCGGCATGGGCCCCCAGGGTGCTACTGGCAGCTGCAGGCGATCCACCCAAAACACCGGTGCTCCCTGTGCGATGTCCGGGTTGAAAAGCCTCTGCGTCGCGTTTGCCAAAAAACGGGTTCTGCACAGCCATGGGATACCTCCTTGCAATAAAAGGCACATGGTAGGCAGGCAGCACGCGCAAGAATGCGACTAAGCCGCAAGAGACGTAAGCAAACAATTCATTGGTTGCATGCGCTTGCAAAGCTTGCATATCGCACACATCCAAATCCAGCCACTGGCCCGCAAGCACGGCGCTTGCCAGCGGCTCCAATCACAGGCCACCAAAATCGGGCAAGCGCTTGTCGATAAAAGCGCCAAACGCCTCGCGGGCCGCAGGGCCGCGCAGTAACTGCACAAACTCGGCAGACTCGCGGGCCAGGGCATCTTGCACACGCTGGGCACTGGCCTGCTTCATCAGGCGCTTGGTCGCCTGTAGCGGGGCCGCGGGTTTGGCGGCCAGCTTACGGGCCTGGGCCTGGGCGACGGCATTGCATTCGGTAGGTGGCACCACGCGGTTGACCAAGCCCACCTCCAGTGCGGCCTCGGCCATGAAGGGCTCGCCCAGCAGCATGGCCTCGGCTGCGCGGTGGTAGCCCATCAGTTGCGGCACCAGCAGGCTGGCAGCGGCTTCGGGGCATAGCCCCAGGTTGACAAACGGCAGCGAGAACACGGCGTTATCGCCCGCATACACCAAGTCGCAATGCAGCAGCATGGTGGTGCCCACGCCCACCGCCGGGCCACACACGGCTGCTACCAAGGGCTTGGAAAATGCAGCCAGGGTGTGCAAAAACACCAGTACAGGCGCGTCTTGGGCGGTGGGCGGGTTGTCGACAAAGTCGGCAATGTCGTTGCCGGCGCAAAACACGGTGGGATCGCCCTGTATGAGTACCACGCGCACGGCGTCGTCTGCCTGGGCGTGCTGCAAGGCAGCGGTAAGCGCTTGGTACATGGCCGCTGTGAGCGCGTTTTTACGCGCCACGCGGTGCAAAGTGATGGTGCAGACACCGGCTTCGGTGTGCAAAAGAATGTCGGGGTGGTTGGCAGCAGTCATGGGGCCTATTATTGACGGCCCGGGGAGCCTTCAGCAGCGCTGGTCAGGGCGTCAGACCCTTTCAAAAATGCCCGCAGCCCCCTGCCCCATGCCAACGCACATGGTCAACATGCCGTAGCGCAGCTGGCGGCGTTGCAGGGCATGCACGATGGTGGCCGCGCGTATGGCTCCCGTGGCCCCCAAGGGGTGGCCCAGGGCAATGGCACCGCCCAAGGGGTTGACCTTGCTGGCATCCAGCCCCAGGGTGTTGATGACGGCAAGACTTTGGGCGGCAAAGGCCTCGTTCAGCTCTATCCAGTCCATGTCTTGCAGTTGCAAGCCCGCGCTGCGCAAGGCAGCCGGAATGGCCTCTACCGGGCCTATGCCCATGATGTGCGGCGGCACGCCTTTGCTGGCAAACGATACAAAACGCGCCAGGGGCTTAAGGCCAAAGCGCTGTACCGCTGCCGCGCTGGCCAGCACCAAGGCACCCGCGCCATCGCTGGTTTGCGAGCTGTTGCCCGCAGTAACGCTGCCACGCGCAGCAAACACGGTTTTGAGCTGGGCCAGGCCCTCTAACGATGTGTCGGGCCGGGGGCCTTCGTCTTGCGCCAGGGTGTGGGTGCTGGTGTGTACCTGGCCTGTGGCAAGGTCGGGGCTGCGCTGGGTAACGCTAATGGGCGTGATTTCGCCCGCAAACTCGCCTGCGGCCTGGGCGGCCAGGGCCTTTTGGTGCGAGGCCAGGGCAAAAGCGTCTTGCGCCTCGCGGCTGACGCGGTACTGCTGGGCTACTTTTTCGGCGGTCAGGCCCATGCCGTAGGCAATGCCCACGTCGCCATCGCGCTCAAAAATGCTGGGCGACAGTGAGGGCGTGTTGCCCATCATGGGCACCATGCTCATGCTCTCAACGCCAGCGGCCACCATGACATCGGCCTCGCCCACACGGATGCGGTCTGCCGCAATTTGAATGGCCGACAAGCCCGAGGCACAAAAGCGGTTGACGGTAATGCCCCCCACGCTGGTGGGTAGACCCGCCAATATGGCACCTATGCGGGCGACGTTCAGGCCCTGGGGGCCTTCGGGTATGGCGCAGCCGCACACAATGTCTTCAATGGCGGCGGGGTCCAGGCTGGGCACTTGGGCCAGCGCGGCACGCAGGGTGGCGGCCAGCAAGTCGTCGGGCCGGGTATGGCGCAGGGCCCCTTTGTGCGACTTGCCAATGGGGGTGCGGGTGGCTGCGACGATGAAGGCGTCTTGGGTTTTGTGCATAGAGGCTTCCTTAGCAGCGTGCTCAGTTGCGCACGGGCTTGCCGGTGTTGAGCATGCCCAGAATGCGTTCCTGGGTTTTAGGGTGTTCAATGAGGCTACAAAAGGCTTTGCGCTCCAGGGCCATGAGGTATTCCTCGGTCACCAAAGTGCCCGCTTCCACGTCGCCCCCGCACACCACGCTGGCCATCAGGCTGGCAATGTGAAAGTCGTGTGGGCTGATAAAGCCCCCATCGCGCATGTTGACCAACTGCCCCATCAGGGTGGCCGTGCCGCTGCGCCCGGCCACCGCAAACGGCTTGCGGGCCGGTGGCCGCCAACCCGCATGGGCCAGAGCCTCGGCCTGCACGATGGCGACCTCTAGCAGCTCGTCTTTGTTGGGCACGATGACATCCGAGGGCAACAAGTAGCCCAGCTTGCGCGACTCTGCCGCGCTGGTGCCCACCTTGGCCATGGCTGCGGCGGTAAAGCCTTCAATCAAAAACGGCAGCAGGTCTTTGCCGGTGGAAAGCTGGGCGTTTTCTGCGGCGCGGCGGGCTATGTAGGTCAGGCCACCCGCACCGGGCACCAGGCCCACGCCGACTTCGACCAAGCCCACGTAGCTTTCCATGTGGGCCACGCGGCGGGCGGTGTGCACGGCCAGCTCGCAGCCACCGCCCAGGGCCAGGCCCCTGATGGCGGCCACCACGGGCACTTGGGCATAGCGCAGGCGCAGCATGGTGTCTTGCAGGGCGTGCTCAGCGTCTTCAATGGCGCTGACGCCAGCCACCATGAAGGCGGGCAGCAAAGATTGCAGGTCGGCCCCGGCGCTAAAGGGCTCATCGCCCGACCAGATGACGAGGGCGGTGTAGTCGCGCTCAGCCAGTTCTACGGCGCGGCACAGGCCCTCGGCCACCAGGGGGCTGATGAGGTGCATTTTGGTTTGGATGCTGGCAATGAGCACGGGCGCAGGGTCTGTGCCGGGCGGGGCCAATGTCCAAAGGCGCAGGGCATCGTCTTGGTGCACGGTGTGGCCTGCGGTGACAAAGCGCGGGGTGGCGTCGCCCAGCAGCCCTTCTGGAAAGTGCTGGCGCTGGTAGACAGGCAGGCTGCGGCGGGGTTCAAACTGGCCGGTGCTGGGGTTGAACGAGCCTTGCGCGGTGTGCACGCCACCGGCTTGGGCTACAGGGCCTTCAAACACCCATGCGGGCAGGGGCGTGTTGCTCCAGGCCTTGCCTTCGGCAATGTCTTGTGCCACCCACTGGGCCACTTGCTGCCAGCCGGCTTCTTGCCACAGCTCAAACGGGCCTTGCTGCATGCCAAAGCCCCAGCGCATGGCCAAGTCCACATCGCGGGCGGTGTGGGCAATGTGGGCCAGATGCACCGCTGCGTAATGGAAGCCGTTGCGCAAAATGGCCCACAAAAACTGCCCCTCGGGGCCTTCGGCGTTGCGCAGCAGGCGCAGGCGTTCGGCGGCGGGCTTTTTGAGCATGCGGGCATACACCTCGTCGGCCTTTTGGCCTGCGGGCACGTAGTCTTGTGCGGCGGCATCAAAGCGCAAGATGTCGCGGCCCACTTTTTTGAAGAAACCCGCTTTGGTTTTTTGCCCCAGATGGCCCAGGCCCAGCAAGGTTTGCAGCAGGGGTGGCGTGGCAAATTGGTGGTGGAAGGGGTCGGTGCTGGGGTCAAGCTGCTCTTGCAGGGTGCGAATGACGTGGGCCATGGTGTCCAGCCCCACCACGTCGGCGGTACGGAAGGTGCCGCTGCTGGCGCGGCCCAGTTTTTTGCCTGTGAGGTCGTCCACCACGTCAGGCGTCAGGCCGCGCTGGGCGGCTTCGTGCATGACAGACAACAGCCCCGCCACGCCCACGCGGTTGGCGATGAAGTTGGGCGTGTCTTTGGCACGTACCACGCCTTTACCCAGCACGCTGGTGGCAAAGGTTTCTAGCTGGTCTAACACCTGGGGGCTGGTGGCCGGGGTGGCGATCAGCTCTAGCAGGTACATGTAGCGCGGCGGGTTAAAGAAGTGAATGCCGCAAAAGCGCGGCCCCAAATCGGGCGGGAGCACGGCCCCCAGTTGGCTGATAGACAGGCCCGAGGTGTTAGACGCCACGATGGCGTGCGGGGCCACAAAGGGCGCGATCTTGCGGTAGAGGTCGTGCTTCCAGTCCATGCGCTCGGCAATGGCCTCGATGATGAGGTCGCAGCCACGCAGTAGCTCCAGGTGTTCTTCGTAATTAGCGGGGGTGATGAGGGCGGCGTCCTCGGCCAGGGCCAGGGGGGCGGGCTTGAGTTTTTTCAGGCCATCAATGGCACGCAGGGCAATGCCGTTTTTGTGGGCAGGAGCGGGTGCGCCGGGCTTGCCGTTGTCGGGCAGGTCAAACAGCACCACGGGCACTTGCACGTTGGCCAGGTGGGCGGCAATTTGCGCGCCCATCACGCCTGCGCCCAGTACGGCAACTTTGTGGATGGCAAATCGGGTCATTCGGGCTCCATTGGCGGTGCGGCAGCGGGGGGCTTATTCCATGTCTAAAGCATTCGTGTGCAGGCGCAAAGCCGCAGGCAGTGCTGGAGGCACGACAAGGCGAAGCAACAACGACAGAGATGATTGAGACATGGAATCAAGCCAGGGCGGCGTCGGTGTCCATCAGCACACGGCTGCCAGCACGGGCGGTGCGCATGAGGCTGGCGGTTTCGGGAAACAGCTTGGCAAAGTAAAAGCGGGCGGTTTGCACCTTGGCGGTGTAAAACGGGTCGGTGCTGCCTGCCGCAATGTGCTGCAGCGCCACCTGGGCCATGCGGGCAAAAAAGTAACCAAACACCAAATGCCCGGCCACGCGCAGGTAGTCCACCGCAGCGGCGCCTACTTCGTCGGGGTTTTGCAGGGCTTTAAAGCCGATCTCGGTGGTGAACTTGGGCAGTTGCTCGCCCAAAACTGCCAAGGGGTTGATGAACTCGGCCATGCGTTCGTTGACGCCCTCTTCTTCAATGAGTTTAGCCACCAGCTTGCCAAATTTTTTGAGGCTGGCGCCGTTATTGCCCAGCACTTTGCGGCCCAGCAAATCCAGCGACTGGATGGTGTTGGTGCCTTCGTAGATCATGTTGATGCGGGCATCGCGCACCAGTTGCTCCATGCCCCATTCTTTGATGTAGCCGTGCCCACCAAACACTTGCTGGCACATGGTGGTGGCTTGGTAGCCGTTGTCGGTCAAAAACGCTTTGACGATGGGGGTGAGCAAGGCCAGCAGTTCGGCTGCGTCGTGGCGGGTTTTTTCGTCGGGGTGGTGCAGTTCTTGGTCTACCAGCAAGGCGCAGTAGCAGGCCAGGGCGCGGCCACCTTCGGCGTAGGCTTTGGCGGTCAGCAGCATTTTGCGCACATCGGGGTGCACGATGATGGGGTCGGCCGGCTGGTCTTTGGCCTTGGCGCCGGTGAGGCTGCGCATTTGCTGGCGGTCTTTGGCATAGGCCAGGGCGTTTTGGTAGGCCACCTCGGTCAAGCCCAGCGACTGATTACCCACGCCCAGGCGGGCAGCGTTCATCATGACAAACATGGCCTGCAAGCCTTTGTGCGGCTGGCCCACCAGGGTGCCCACCGCGCCATCAAGCACCATTTGGCAGGTGGAGTTGCCGTGGATGCCCATTTTGTGCTCCAGCCCACCGCAGTAAATGCCGTTGCGCTCGCCCAGGCTGCCGTCGGCCTGCGGCACAAACTTGGGCACCACAAACAGGCTGATGCCTTTGCTGCCAGCAGGCGCATCGGGCAAGCGGGCCAGCACCAAATGCACGATGTTGGCGGCCATGTCGTGCTCGCCCGCGCTGATGAAAATTTTGGTGCCGGTGATGCGGTAGCTGCCGTCGGCTTGCGGCTCTGCCTTGGTGCGCAGCAGGCCCAGGTCGGTACCGCAGTGGGGTTCGGTCAGGCACATGGTGCCCGTCCATTCGCCCGTCGTTAAGCGCGGCAGGTACAGGGCTTTTTGCGCCTCGGTGCCATGGGCGTGCAGGCATTCGTAAGCGCCGTGTGACAGGCCGGGGTACATCGTCCAGGCCTGGTTGGCAGAGTTGAGCATTTCGTACAGGCACTGGTTGACCACAAACGGCAGCCCCTGCCCGCCATAGGCCACATCGCACGAAAGCGAGGGCCAGCCACCGTCTACATATTGCTGGTACGCCGCCTTGAACCCGGTGGGCGTGCGCACCGCATGGGTGGCTGCGTCCAGCGTGCAGCCTTCGGCGTCGCCCACGGGGTTGAGCGGAAATACCACCTGCGCCGCAAACTTGCCGCCCTCCTCCAGCACTGCGTTGATGGTGTCGGCATCGACATCAGCGTGCGCAGGCAACGCTTGCAGGGTGGCGGTGGCGTTGAGCAGTTCGTGCAGGACAAATTGCAGATCGCGCAGAGGGGGGGTGTAAGTGGGCATGTGCTTAACCTGTAGGCAGCGGATGGGCTGTTTTATCGTTGCAGGAATTGCGGGGGGGTGCAAGGGTTGCGGGGAGGGAATGAGGGGGTTTGAGGGTTTTGGAGGG
>Ga0315907_10001319_pt1 | contig 33768 bp, 28 predicted proteins | sample LakEriMetagenome_3_FD_203525 | JGI IMG/M metagenome (GOLD analysis project Ga0315907, IMG submission 203525) | Freshwater fungal communities from buoy surface, Lake Erie, Ohio, United States - Buoy 12 MA123 | ecosystem: Environmental > Aquatic > Freshwater > Lake > Lake biofilm | place: USA...
ATCACCTGCCGGAGACCTTCTTCCGGCTTTTTCCGGAGAACAAGGCGCAGCGCTGCCACTTTTTCTTCGACGAAATCCAGAACGTGCCGGGCTGGGAATCCTTCATCCGCCGCATGCTGGACACCGAGAACGTGCAGATCATGCTGACGGGGTCGTCGGCCAAGATGCTCAGCCGTGAGATCGCCACCACGTTGCGCGGGCGTTCGCTGGCCACCGAGATCTTTCCCTTCAGCTTCCGCGAGGCCCTGCGGCACCGCGCCCTGGACGACACGCCGGCCGAAGCAGCTGGCAGTGCGCGGCGGGCCAGGTTGTCGCATGAACTGCGCGCCTACCTGGAGGCCGGCGGCTTCCCGGAGGTGCAAGGGCTGGCCGCTCACCAACGCGTCGCCATCTTGCAGGAGTATGTGGATGTGGTGATCCTGCGCGATGTGGTTGAACGCCACGGGGTGGGCAACGTCTCCGCGCTGCGCTACCTGATCCGGCGCCTGCTCAGCGGCCCGGCCACCGCCTTCAGCGTCAATCGCTTTCACAACGACCTGCAGTCGCAGGGCCTGGCCTGCGGAAAGAACGCGCTGCACGAAATGCTGGCCCATCTGGAAGACGCCTACCTGGTGCAGGGCGTGGCGATTGACAGCCGCTCGCAGCGCCAGCGCCAGGTGAACCCCCGCAAGATGTACCCCATCGACACTGGCCTGGCACAGGCCTTCCGCCCCGGGCCGGACGCCGACCGTGGCCGCCTGCTGGAAACGCTGGTGCTGCTGTACCTGCGACGCCGGGGCTTCGAGGCCCACTACGTGCGCACCGAGGCGGGCTACGAAGTGGACTTCATCGCACGATCGCCTGATGAGCCACCGGCCCTCATCCAGGCCTGTGAGAGCCTGCGCGATCCCGCGACCCGAGAACGCGAGTTGCGCGCGCTGGCTGCTGGCATGAAAGAACGTGGCATAGCCCGTGGCACCGTCGTCACACTGGATGACGACGAACGGATCGACACCAGCGCCGGGCCTGTCGAGGTGGTCCCGGCCTGGCGCTGGTTCCTGCGCCCTGCGGGTTTCCTTGGCCCTCAAGCGGATGCCGCCTGATGCAAGATCACGGGTTTCCCCATCTCTCAGGAGCATCGCCTCATGAAGTTCTCCCGCCGCCTCGTTCTGGCCGCCGCCGCCCTGGCCCTTGCCGGCACCGCCGCACAAGCCCAGCAGTTCTTCCGCATCGGCACCGGCGGCACGGCCGGCACCTACTTCCCGGTGGGCGGCATGATCGCCAACACGGTCAGCCAACCGGGCAAGATCGCCTCCACCGCGCAGGCCAGCGCCGGCTCGGTGGCCAACGTCAACGCCGTGGCGTCGGGCCAGCTGGAGTCGGGCTTCTCCCAGGCCGACGTGGCCACCTGGGCGCACACCGGCACGGGCGTGTGGGAAGGCCGGCCGGCCGTCGCCGGCCTGCGCCTGATCGCCAACCTCTACCCCGAGAGCGTGCACATCGTGGCGCGCAAGGGCGCGGGTATCAGGACCGTGGCCGACCTGAAGGGCAAGCGCGTGGCGCTGGACGAGCCCGGCTCGGGCACGCTGATCAACGCCCGCAGCATCCTGGCCGCTTACGGCCTGAAGGACTCGGACCTGCGGCCCGAGTACATCAAGCCCAACCAGGCGGGTGACAAGCTCAAGGACGGTTCGCTGGACGCCTTCTTCTTCACCGGCGGCTGGCCCGCGGGTGCGATTTCCGAGCTGGCCTCCGCGGGCGCGGGCATCGAGCTGGTGGCGATTGACGGCCCGCAAGCCGACGCCATCCGCCGCAGTTCCAGCTTCTTCGCACCTGACACCATCCCGGCTGACACCTACAAGGGCGTGGCTGCGGTGAGAACCCTGGCCGTGGGCGCCCAGTGGGTGACCAGCGACAAAGTGGACGCCAACCTGGTGTACGAAATCGTCAAGTCGCTGTACTCGGCAGAGGGGCAGAAGGCCATGGGCGCGGGCCACGCCAAGGGCAAGTTCATCACCAAGGAGAACGCGGTGCAGGGTGCGGGCATCCCCTTCCACCCGGGCGCCGTGCGCTACTACCGGGAAGCCGGCCTGATGAAGTAAGCCCCTTGCGGGGATGAGACCACGGGCGGTCGCTGGGCCGCCCGTTTGCTTTTTCGAGATCGCCATGACCACCACCGCCCTGCCCGACGACAAGCAGCTCCAGGAACTGGAGCAGAAGTTCGACCCCGAGATGCGCTTTCGGCCGCTGGGCACTGCGGCCACCACGCTGGTGGGCGGCCTGCTGATCGCGCTGTCGCTGTTCCACTACTACACGGCCGGCTTCGGGCTGCTGCAGGAGATCACCCACCGCGGCGTGCATCTGGCCCTGGTGCTGGGGCTGATCTTCCTGGTGTTTCCCCACCGTGCGGCGCTGCTGGAGCGGGCCCGGCCGTCAAGCCTCTGGAACCCCGGGGGCCTGCCCTGGTTTGACTGGGTGCTCGCCGGCGCGGTGGCCACCTCGGTGCTCTACATCCCCTGGATCTTCCACGACCTGATGTTCCGCGTGGGCAACCCGCTGCCGCTGGACGTGGTGATGGGCACGGTGCTGATCGTGGCGCTGCTGGAGGCCACACGGCGCAGCATGGGCTGGCCGCTGCCCGTCATCGCCATCGTCTTCATGCTGTATGCGCTGTTCGGCCCGGCCTTCCCCGGCCTGCTCAAGCACGCCGGCTCGAGCTGGGGCCAGCTCATCAGCCACCAGTACCTCACCAGCCAAGGCATCTACGGCGTGGCGGTGGGCGTGGTGGCCACCTACGTCTTCCACTTCGTGCTGTTCGGCGTGCTGGCCACGCGGATCGGCCTGGGGCAGTTGTTCCTCGACGTGGCCTCCGCCGTGGCCGGACGCTACGCCGGCGGGCCGGCCAAGGTCAGCGTCTTCGGCTCGGCCATGTTCGGCATGCTGTCGGGCTCGTCGGTGGCCAATGCGGTGACGGTGGGCTCGCTCACCATCCCGGCCATGATCCGCGTGGGCTACAAGCGCGAGTTCGCGGGCGCGGTGGAGGCTGCAGCGTCCACGGGCGGGCAGATCACGCCGCCAGTGCTGGGCGCGGCGGCCTTCCTGATGATCGAGTTCCTGTCGGTGCCGTACCAGACCATCATCGCGGCGGCGGCGGTGCCGGCCTTCATGCACTTCTTCGGCGTGTTCATGCAGGTGCACTTCGAGGCCAAGCGCTTCGGCCTGCGCGGGCTCACACCCGAGGAGATGCCCAGGTTGCGCGAGTCTTTCGCGCAGCGCTGGCCCACGCTGATCCCGCTGGTGCTGCTGGTGTTCATCCTGGTGTCGGGCCGCACGCCTTACCTGGCGGCCTTCACCGGCATCACCTCCTGCGCCATCGTGGGCCTGACCACGCGCGTGGGCGGCAACACGGCGCGGCACTGGGGCCTGCTGGCGGGGCTGCACGCGCTGCTGCTGCTGATCGTGTTCGGCGGGTTCCAGAGCCAGGAGATCAAGCTGGCGATCTTCGCGGCCGGCGCGGCGGCCACGCCCTTCCTGCTCAAGGCGCTCAAGGTGCAGGGCCGCATCGGCCTGCCGGTGCTGGTGGAGAGCCTGGGCACCGGGGCCAAGTACGCGCTGGCCGTGGGGGCGGCCGCCGCCACGGTGGGCATCGTGATCGGTGTGGTCACGCTCACGGGCGTGGGCTTCAAGCTCAGCACCATCATCACGGGCGCCGCGCAAGCGGTGGCCGGCGGGGTGGGCACGTTGATCCCGGCCACGCTCGCCGACCCCAAGACGCTGACACTGCTGGTGGCGCTGATCATGACGGGCCTGGTCTGCGTTCTGCTGGGCTGCGGCATTCCCACCACGGCTAACTACATCATCATGGTGACGGTGGCCGCGCCCACGCTCACCCTGCTGGGCGTGGAACCGCTGGTGGCGCACTTCTTCGTCTTCTATTACGGGGTGCTGGCCGACATCACGCCGCCCGTGGCGCTGGCGGCCTACGCCGCGGCGGGCATGGCGGGCAGCGACCCCTTCAAGACCGGCAACACCGCCTTCCGCCTGGGCATGGCCAAGGTGCTGGTGCCCTTTGTCTTCGTGTTCTCGCCCAGCCTGCTGATCGTGGCCAAAGGCTTCACGCCGTATGACTTCGCCGTCACCTTCATTGGGTGCATCCTGGGCATCACGCTGCTGGCCGCAGCGCTGTCGAAGTTCTTCCTCGTGGAGATGACGCGCGGCGAGCAGCTGCTGTGCGGGGCCGCTGCGCTGCTGATGATCGCCCCAGGGCTGACACCCACCTTGATCGGCTGCGCGATGGCCGTGCCCATGGTGCTGCGGCATATGGTGGCGGCGCGGCAGCGCCCGGCAGCATCGGGTTGACGACGCCCTCGTGGCACAGGCCCCCGACCGCCCCGGCCCCAACGGGCTGAACGCCGACACGCTGGTCATCGCCTGCGGGGTGGTGGCCGCCCTGCACGTGGGCAAGCTGCCGCCCGCCCTGCCCGTGCTGCGCGACGCGCTGGGTGTGAGCCTGGTGCAGGCAGGCTTTCTGCTCTCGGCGGTGCAGGCCGCGAGCATGGTGCTGGCGCTGGCGCTGGGCCTGGGGGTGGCACGCCTGGGCCTGAGGCGCTCCCTCATCAGCGGCTTGCTCATCCTGGCCGCGGCCAGCATGGCGGGTGCGTTCGCACCCAGCGCGGGCGCCCTGCTGCTGGGGCGCGCGGCCGAGGGCGTGGGTTTCTTGCTGGTGTCGCTGGCAGCCCCGGCGCTGATACGCGCTCTGGTGGCACCGCAACGGCTGAGCTTGCGCATGGGGCTGTGGGGCACCTACATGCCCACGGGCATGGCGCTGGCCCTGCTGGCCGGCCCGCTGGTGATGTCACGCCTTGGCTGGCACGCGTGGTGGCTGGGGCTGGGCCTGCTGGCCGCCGCCATGGCCGCATGGGCCCTGCGGACACTCGGCTGGAACGACCCCGGCACAAGCCCCTTGCAAGCCACCCGCCCGCCCACGGCGGGCTGGACGGCGGTGCTGCGCCAGACACTCGGCCAGCGCGGCCCCTGGCTGGTGGCGCTGGCCTTCGGCAGCTACTCGTCGCAGTGGATCACGGTGATCGGCTTCCTGCCCACCATCTATGCCGACGCTGGCGTGGCGCAGGGCACGGCCGGGCTGCTCACGGCCCTGGCCGCTGCGGCCAACATCATGGGCAACGTGATGGCCGGGCGCTTGCTGCACCGCGGCCGCCCACCGGTGCAGTTGCTGCTCGTCGGCTTCACCACCATGGGTCTGGCCGCGTTCCTGGCCTTTGGCATGCCCGAGGCCATGACGGCCACCGGGCGCTACGCCGCCGTGCTGGCCTTCTCGGCCGTGGGCGGCCTCATCCCCGGCACGCTGTTCGCTCTGGCCGTGCGGGTGGCCCCGCGCGACGAGGCCGTCCCGGCCGTGGTGGGGTGGACGCTGCAGTGCTCGGCCTTCGGCCAGTTCCTCGGCCCGCCGGCGGCGGCCTGGTGGACCTCACACCACGGGGGCTGGTCGCAGACCTGGGTCACCACCGCCAGCGCGGCGGTGACGGGGCTGCTGCTGGCACTGGCGCTGGGGCGCGTGCTCAGGCGCTGAGACACCAGGGCAGCGGGGGTCTGCGAGAGGGCCTCAAGAGTCCGGCTCGCGATGGCGGTCCTGACGGCTGACGGCATGGGTGGCCACCGCATGGCCATACCAGGTCTCGAGGCCTCGGTAGCGCATGTGCAGCCGGACCATGACCCGCGCCGAGGCCAGGTTGTCCGGATGGCGAACGGCAATGAGCTCTGATGCGTCAAGGCTGTCGAAGGCAAAGGCGGCCATGCGCAGCGCAGCCTCGCTGGCCAGGCCACGGCCCCAGAAGTCCGGATGCAGGCGCCATCCGATCTCGAGCGGGTTGCACCTCAAGCTGTCGAGATCCTCGGGCAGCGCGGCCTCCCGGCGCGCATACTGAATGCAACCCGCCCCTGCGACGCGGCCACTCAGAGGTTCGATGAAGGCCCACCAGCTGGTGCCCCAGGCCGCCCAGCAACGCCCCACCCTTGCAATCCAGGCGGCGGTCTGCTCCCGCGTCGCAGGTTCACCGCTGATGTAGCGCATGACCTCGGGGCGGCTGTCCATCTCCTGCAGGCCGTCAAGATGGTGGACGGTGATGGGCTCAAGCCGCATCCGGGCCGTGTGCAACAGCGTCAAGTCAACCCCCAAGGCTGCGGCAGGAGCAGGCCCGGCGCGATGCAGGTGGTCGCGGACCTGCCGGGCTTGCGGCGCGCAGGCCGTTCATTGCGCCAGGAACCCGCCATCCACCGCCAGCGTGTGCCCGGTGACCATGGACGCCGCTGGGCTGGCCAGGAACAGGATGGCCGCCGCCACTTCTTCCGGCTCGGCCATGCGGCCCAGGGGCGTGACCGCCCGCACGCGCTCACGCACTGCATCGGTCAACTCGCCGATGAACCCGGTGCGGGTCCACGTGGGCGCCACCGCGTTGACGCGGATGCCGCGTGCGGCCCACTCCACCGCCTGCGAGCGGGTGAGGTTCACCAGCGCGCCCTTGGTGGCGTGGTAGGCCGGGTTGGGGTAGGGGCCGGCGCCCGACAGGCCCATGATCGAGGCCGTGTTGACCACGGCACCGCCTCGCGCCGGCATGGCCGCTGCGGCGGCCCGCGCACACAGGAAGCAGCCGGTCAGGTTCACCGCCAGCACCTGGTTCCATTCGGCCAGCGACAACTCCAGGCTGGACTTGCGGATGGAGACGCCGGCGTTGTTGACCAGGATGTCGATGCGGCCGTGGCGCTGGGCGATCTCGCCAAACACACGCTCGATGGCAGCGGCATCGGCCACGTCGAGTTCGGCCGCGTGGCTGCCGGGCAGGGTGGCGGCAGCCTGACGCGCGGCGCCCAGATCTCGGTCCAGCACCACCACCGTGGCCCCGGCCTCGCGCAGCGCCAGCGCCGCCGCACGCCCGATGCCCTGGGCACCGCCCGTGATCACGGCCACGCGGCCGTCTACCCGAAAGCGGGCAAGGGTGCTGGAAAACTCGGGCGGCGAGGTCATGGTGTCCATCAGGCGCGGCTCCTTGAAGATCGGCTGCATTCTGCGACGGACCCCGGTGCCCGCCAAAGGGCTATCCTTCCCCGATGCTCCACGGCCCCGCCTTGCACCAGCAAATCGCCGAACGCCTGGCCGCGTTCGAGCACCTGAGCCTGCCGGCCGAAGGTCGCAAGCGCGCCGCCGTGGTCTTGGGGGTGACGCAAGAGGGGTACGGTGGCGACGTGGAGGGCCTGCCGCATCACACTGGGTGGAGCACCGCGCCCGCCCTGCTGTTGACGCGCCGCGCCAGCGGGCTGCGCAGCCATGCCGGCCAGTGGGCCCTGCCGGGCGGCCGCCTGGACGAAGGCGAGACCCCCGAGCAAGCCGCGCTACGCGAGTTGCAGGAGGAAGTCGGGCTGACCCCAGACCCCGACGCGGTGCTCGGCCGGCTGGACGACTACGCCACGCGCTCGGGCTACCTCATCACGCCCGTGGTGCTGTGGCTGGGGGCTGCCGCCGAGCTGAGGCCCAATCCGCAGGAGGTGGAGAGCGTGCACCGCATCCCCACGAACGAGCTCACCCGGGACGACGCACCCATCATCAACCGGGTGAGCGCCACCCAGCGGGAGGTCCTGCGCATGCCGGTAGGGCAGCGCTGGATCGCCGCGCCGACGGCGGCCTTTCTGCTGCAGTTCCGCGAGGTCTGCCTGCTGGGCCGGCCCACGCGCGTGGCGCACTTCGATCAGCCGGCGTTTGCCTGGCGGTGACGGGCCTGCTCGTCGTGCCTTGTCAAGGGGCCGGCAGCAAGGCCCTGAGCGGCACGGCCTCGGTGCGCTCTGCCAACTGAAAGCGACGCTCTCCAGGGTACACAACGTACAGGGCATCCAGCCGCAAATCAGTCATCGCAGATCGCATCGACGACGTCAGGCGCGGAGCGTCCGTGCGCTTGATCTCGACGCCCACGCGACGGCCGTCCTTCATCAGCAGCAGGTCCAGCTCAGCGCCGCCGTGTGTGGCCCAGAACCAGGCCTCATCAGGCCGCGCGATGGCCAGAATCTGCTCGATCACGAAGCCCTCCCAGGACGCGCCGCACCGCGGGTGCAGCCACAAGGACGTTGCATCGGTGACCCCCAGCGCCTGGTGCAGCAGGCCGCTGTCACGGATGTAGACCTTCGGCGCCTTGACCTGGCGTTTTCCGATGTTCTCGTGCCAGGGCTGCAGCTGACGCACGAGGTAGAGCTGCGTCAGCCAGTCCAGATAGCGGCGCACGGTGCTTTCGTTCACGCCCATGGCCCGCGCCGGGTCCGCCGCATTCCAGACCTGTCCATGCAGGTGGCCGAGCATGGCCCAGAAGCGCTGGATGGCTGGGGATGCCGCATTCATGCCGAGCTGCGGCATGTCACGCTCGACCACCGTGCGCACGAAGTTGCGACGCCAGAGCAGACTCGCCTGGTCATCTTCGGCCAGCAACGCACGCGGGAAACCGCCTCGCAGCCACAAGTCGTCCTGCGACAAACCACCAAGCTCAGCCAGATGGAAACCGGCCATCTCCACGATCTCGACGCGGCCGGCCAGGGTCTCGCTGCTTTGTCGCAGCAGCGCCGGGGAGGCGCTGCCCAGAAGCAGGAAGCGGGCCGGGCAGCCCTCACGGTCGATGAGCACACGCAGGGTCTTGAACAGTCCAGGTGCCCGCTGCACTTCGTCGATCACCACGAGGCCGCGCATGCCCGACAACAGGGTCATCGGGTCCTCCATGCGGGCCTCGACGGCCGGGTCCTCCAGGTCGAGGTACTGCGCAGCATCAGCGGGCAAGAAACTGCGGGCCAGGGTGGTCTTGCCGACCTGGCGCGGGCCGAGCAGCACGACCGCAGGGCTTCGCCGCAGCGCATCGGTCACCTCGGTGGATAGCGCTCGACGTTCAATCATGCGGGAATTTTGCCTTGAAAAGCCCGCAGTGCCCGCGGGATTTTCAAGGTCTTCGGTTCACCATGTCCGAGTGAACGGTGGCCGCACGAAGGACGCCCGCTTGAAATCAGGTACCGCAGAAGGTGCGGTAGCACGCCGTCACCGCGGCCGGCGCCGGCTCAGCGAAGGGGGCGTCATCGGGGTGCTCGTCGAAAGGCCGGCGCAGTGCTTGCAACAGGCGCTCGAAGGGCGCCAGGTCGCCATGGCCAGACGCAGCGGCCAAGGCTTCTTCCACCCGGTGGTTGCGCGGGATGATCCAGGGGCTGGCGCGGCGCATGGCCTCAGCCGCCTGGGGCCGCGCCGCCTCGGGCGCCAGGCCATCCGCCTGCGCCAGACGGGTACGCCAGCGCGCCAGCCAGGGGTCGAGTTCCGCAGGCTCGCCAAACAGCGCGTGCAGCCGCCGGTCCGTGCCCGCGGCGGCATCGGCCAGGAAACGCCACGCCTGCGTGAAGTCCACGCGCTGGCGCTGCAGCAGGTCCAGCCAGTCGCCGGCCAGGGCGTCGTCGCCATCAGCACACGGGTCGGCCCAGGGGTCGTCACCGCCTGCTGGCTCGGCATGCGGCCCCGAACCCAACCCCAGCTTGGCCCGCTGCCCGCTGCGCAGCGCCGCCTCGAACCAGCCGGGAAAGGCGTCCAGCACCTCGGTGGCCCGCTCCACGGCGCGTTGCGGCTCGGCGTCGATCAGCGGCAGCAGGGTCTCGGCCAGGCGGGCCAGGTTCCAGCGTGCGATGTGCGGCTGGTTGGCGTAGGCGTAGCGCCCGCCGTGGTCGATGGAGCTGAACACTGCCTCGGGGTCGTAGGCCTCCATGAGGGCGCAGGGGCCGAAATCGATGGACTCGCCCGAGATCGTCATGTTGTCGGTGTTCATCACCCCGTGGATGAAACCCACGTTCATCCACTGCGCCAGCAGCGCCGCCTGGCGCCGGGCGACGGCGGCGAAGAAGGCGAGATAGCGCTCAGGGGCGTCGCGCAACGAAGGGTCGTGCCGGGCGATGGCGTAATCGGCCAACTGGCGCACCCGCTCGGGCTCGCGGCGCGCCGCGAAGTACTGGAAAGTGCCCACGCGCAGGTGGCTGGCGGCCACGCGGGTGAGCACGGCGCCGGGCAGCACCTGCTCGCGAATGACCCGCTCGCCCGTGCCGGCCACGGCCAGCGCGCGGGTGGTGGGGATGCCCAGCGCGTGCAAGGCCTCGCTGATCAGCACCTCGCGCAGCATGGGCCCCACGGCCGCCTTGCCGTCACCCCCGCGGGAGAACGGGGTGCGGCCGGAGCCTTTGAACGCGATGTCGCGGCGCTGTCCACGGCGGTCGATCACCTCGCCCAGCAGCAACGCCCGGCCGTCGCCCAACTGCGGCGAGAAGCCGCCGAACTGGTGGCCGGCGTAGGCCTGGGCGATGGGCTCGGCGCCTTCTGGCAGCGCGTTGCCGGCCCACAGGGCGGCACTGTCCGGGGAGGACACCTCCGCGGGGTCCAGGCCCAGTTCCTCGGCCAGGGGCCGGTTCAGGAACAGCAGACGCGGCTCGGGCACGGCCGCGGGCTTCCACGGCACGTGGAAGCCCTCCAGCTCGCGGGCGTAGGTGTTGTCGAAAGCGATGGCAGGCACGGCAAAAGCCCTCAGCGGGCACGGCGCCCGGCGGCAGTGTGCCTTGTCGAGGAGGCCCCCGCCGGTGCCAGCCGGCTGATGCAGGCCAAGCAGCAAAGGCCGCGAAGGAACTCAGGCGCCGATCTGGCGCGGGGTCAATGCCGGCTCCTGAGGCACGAAGATCCACAGCAGCAGGTACACGAGCAGGCCCGCACCACCGAACAGGGTGAACAGCGCGAAACCCAGGCGCCACAGCCAAGGCGCCATGCCCGAGGCCTGGGCGAGGCCGCCGCACACGCCGCCCAGCCAGCGATCGCTGCGGCTGCGGTGCAGCCCGTTGAGGGCCCCGGCCAGCGGGGGCTGCTCACGCAGCACACGCTCGTTCAGCACCCGGGCCTTGGCCTGCGCAAACTCGTCGTCGCTCAAGGCACCGCTGCGGTGCAGGTCGGCCAGGCGGGTCAGGTCGTCGGTGGTGGACATCTCGGGCTCCTTTCGGCGCAGGTTGATCGGACGGGGCATACATGAGGGCTGCAGCGTACTGCGCAAGACCTCCCGGGACCATGACCCTGCGATGAACGGCGACTTTCGGCCGCCGGACGGGCGCCTGGGCCGACAAGACGGTCTTCACCGGTCTTCACTGGTCTTCACTGGTTTTCACTGGCCTTCGCCTGCACCGGGCAGCACTGGCGGCGCTGCGGCCTGGCAGGCCCCGTGGCAAACACCGATCCCACCGCAGCCGCGCGCCCTCTACGATGGACGGCAGCCCCCCCACTCAGCGCCCCTCACCGCACCGGAGCCCCGCCATGCCCATGATCGACCCCGCCGCCCTGAAGCCCTTGAGCGCTGCCATCTTGAGCGACGTGATGGACAGCCTGGGGCTGATGCGCCAGGCCATGAAGCCCTTCGTGCGGCCGCTGGACGACAGCCTGGTCTTGGTGGGCCGCGCGCGCACCGGCCTGTACATGCCGGCCTACGAGGTGAAGGACGGCGAGAACCCCTACGAGGTGGAGATCGCCCTGGTGGACGACCTGAAGCCCGGTGACGTGGTGGTGCTGGCCTGCAACGGGCCCACGGACCGCATCGCGCCCTGGGGAGAGCTGCTGTCCACCGCCGCCACGGCACGCGGCGCGGCCGGCTGCGTCATCGACGGCCTGGTGCGCGATGTGCGCCAGATCCGGGAGATGCGCTTTCCCGTGTTCCACGGCGGCATCGGCCCGCTGGACACCAAGGGCCGCGCGCGCATGATGCAGCGCGACGTGCCCGTGGAATGCGCCGGCGTGGCGGTGGCCAGCGGCGACCTGGTGTTTGGCGACGTGGACGGCGTGGTGGTCATCCCCCAGGCGCGCGAGCATGAGGTGATCGAGAGAGCCCTGGCCAAGGTGCAGGGCGAGAACGACACGCGCGACGCCTTGCTGCGGGGCGAATCGCTGGCCAGCGTGTTTCAGCGCATGGGCATTCTCTGAATCAGCCGGGCGAGCACCGCCCCGACGATGGGACCGGGCCAGGTGGGGCGCTTCAGCTCAGCACGCCCCACACCGCCTGGCCGATCAGCCGCTGCGGCAGCAGGGTGAACAGACCCGTGATCACCAGAGCGCCGACGAAGATGGAGATCATGGTGATGCGGTGCGCCCGGATGTTGCGCCGCCGGGCATGCGCCACCCCGAACACCAGCGCCAGCAGGGTGTAGACCGACAGGCCGTGGATCCAGGAGAACCCGTTGAAGCGGATGGCGAAGGAGATACTCGCCACCGAGGCCATCAGCAACACCCAGATCCAACCCAGCACCCGATGCGAAGGCGTGCCCTTGCGCCGGGCCAGCACCGCACCACCCACCACCAGCGCCGCCCCGGCCATGGCGGCGTGCGCAGCGATCACGGGGGTCCATTGATAGGTGGTCATGGGGCGAACGCTTTGACCTGCGCCAAACACCTCAAGGAGTTCGGAATTTCATTCATCACCGATAGCAGTTTACGGCTGCGGACCCCGCGTCGAACCTGCCAGCGCCGTCGACGCTAGTACAGAACACAGGCTGAACAAGAGGCCTTCAGGCAGAACTCGCCAGGAAGAGCTCGACAAGGCTCACGAACCTTGCGGGCTCCTCCAGAAAGGGCGTGTGCCCGGCATCCAAGAACTCCACCTGCCTGCGCGGGATGAGCTCGATCGCCTGACGGTTGCGCGACCACCGCACCAGACGGTCCTGGCGGGCCCAGGTGACCAGCACCGGCATCTGCAAGCCGGGCAGATCGCTGCGGATATCGTTTTCCGGCTAGGCAAAGCCGTGCCAGGCTTGCGCCAGCAAGGGTGCAATCTCCAGGCCCGAGGCGACGATCCGCTGACGCTGCGCCCTGGCGGCCTCGCCAGTCAGCACCTGCCCGTAGTAGCGCGCGAACCATTGCTGGAAAGCTTCGGGGTCGCGGTCTGCCGCAGCGAAGCGGCGCGACATCCAGCGCGTGACCATGCGGCCCAGAAGGCCGCCCTCATCAAGCCCTGCGGGGTTGGCAACGACGACGGCGCGCACGCGCTGCGGGTGCCGGGCGGCGTAGCGCAACGCGGCGCCGCCGCCCACTGAATTGCCCACCAGGGCAAAGCGCGGCAATTCCAGCGCGTCCGCAAAGTTCTGCAAGAGGCAGGCGTACGCCTGCACTCCCGGTGCCCAGGCCGCGGGTCCGGAGCGCCCCTGGCCGGGCCAATCAGGGGCGACGATCCGGTACCGGCTGCGCATCGCCTCGGCCATCGCCTCGAAGTCTCCGCTGCCGTGGCCGATGGCGTGCAGGCACACCAGCACCGGCAGACCGGCGCCGCCTGTATCCAGGTAGCTCAGCTCCAGCCCTGCATGGCGCCAGGATTGCAGGTCGCGCGTAGCGCTTACCAAGTGGCGCAGGTGGGGTGATGGCGACACTTCAGATGTGTCCGCCGGTCCTGCTGTGGCTGCGGCTCGTCGAGCCCCCAGCGCCGCGGACCATGCGGCAGTCAGTTACAGCCAGCGCCGGCGCATCATGGGCCGTTCCCACGCTGGAGCGCGGGTCGGTATGGTGCCAGCAGTTCCGGCGCACACACCGGCCCCATGGCTGCGGTAGGCGGACCGGGCAGGGGGAGCCCATGCATGTTGTAGAGCCTCTTGTAGTAACTTGCTGCACCTTAGTGACGAAGAAATCATAAAACAGTTCAGATGCTGTTGCGCTGCGGGTCCAGGCCCTGGACGGTGCCCTCTCGGCGATGGTCACCTCCGACACGGCGTCGGGTCGGAAACCTATACTTTCGCAGTGAGCGCTGCGCAAGAAGAATCGCCCCCACCGCGCCGGCGAGGCCGGCCACCCAAGGCTTTGCCGCAGGGTACCGACTTGCGCGCGTCGCTGGTCGAGGCTGCCGCGGCCGAGATACTTCAAGCAGGCTGGTTCGCCACCTCGACAAACCGTATCGCAGCTCGCGCGGGCCTGTCTTCAGGGGTGTTCTACAACTACTTTTCCGACAAGGTGGACGTGCTGCTGGCCGTCTACGAGCGCTGGGTCGCGCAGGAGTGGGCCATGGTGCGCGAGGTCTTCGGCGAGCCCGGAGTCGGTCCGCGCCAACGCATCGAGCGTCTCGTTCCGCTGCTGATCGAGCACCATGCCGCCTGGTCAAGACTTCGGCACGCGCTTGCCGTGCTGGCCAGGGATGACGGGCGCGTGCGCGCCGCCCGCTTGCAGAGCCGGATCACGCAGATCAACGAGGTGGTCCGCCTGACAGGGCGGCGCAGTTCCGCCAAGCTCCGCGCGGCGGTGGCGATCCGGTTGATGATGTTCGAAGCGGTGGCCGATGCAATCGCTGCGGGCGACGCCGATGCCATGACCCTGGACCGCAGAACACTTTCTGAAGAGTTGGCCTCCTCGCTGATGGCCCTCTTGTTGAGCACCAATCCCAGCCGGGGCTGAGTCGCCCGTCTCACCAGCCTTCCCCGGACGGCTTTCGTCACCGGATGCGCGCACTCGTCCTCTGGCCGAGAAGCCCGGGTTCGGCCGCCCGTAGCGGCATGCGCGCCAGGCCTCACCCACGACCGACGGGCACTCCAGGTGGATGTGCCATTGACGTTCAGCAGGCCTGCTGCCTGGCGGAAGGCGTCACGTGACATTCGTCATTGCCTATGCGCACTCGGAGGACGAATCGACACAAGGCCCCACGGACTTCAAGACCAGCGTTCAATGAGACTTGTGTTAATGACGTGAACGTCATAATATGTCTCTCAGGTCGTGTCCTGGTACGGCTCTCGACGCGATCGTCATCCGAGCGTTGCTTCCACATCCCCGAAAGGATCACTCCATGTTTCAACTTCCGCGTATGCCCTTTGCTCCGTTTGCCCCCCTCGCCGCCATGGCCCTGGCCGTGAGCCTGACCGCCACGGTTTCTCCCGCAGCCCACGGCCAGACTCCTTCCGCAAGCACTGCGCAAAGCGGACCTTCCTCGGCCCAGTGGAAGGCGCTGGGCAAGACCTTCTCTTTCGACGGCCACTCCGTGTTCTACGTCGATCAAGGCACCGGTTCGGCCACGCTGGCCATCCATGGCTACCCGACGTCGTCGTGGGACTTCAGACGGCTGCTCGGGCCAATGTCGCGCGATGCGCGCTTTATCGCCCCGGACCTGCTGGGCTTCGGCTACTCCGACAAGCCTGCCGAGTTCCCTTACTCCATCGCCCGTCATGCGGATTTGGTGGTGGCGCTGGTCAAGCATCTGGGTCTGACCCGGGCACGGCTGATCGGCTCGGACATAGGCAACGCGGTGGTGCAGGAGCTGCTCGCGCGCGAACGGGCGGCCAAACTGCCCTTCGCGATCGACTCTGTGGTGCTGATCAACGGGTCGCTCTTCGCAGAGCAGTTCAAACCGAGCAACGCCCAGAAGGCCCTGCTCAGCCCGCTGGGAGGCATGATCAACCGCGGCGCTTCTGAGGACACCATCGTGACCAGCCTCACCCAGATTTCCGGACCAGAGCGCCGCATTCCGGCCAGTGAACTGTCAGAGGTGTGGAAGCTGCTGAACCACCCCTCCGACGCCCGACTCATGCACAAGACATTGCCCAGCGTGGAGGAGCGCGAGGCCCAGGACGCCCGCTGGACCGACGCCCTGTGCGCAACGAGCACGCCGCTGAAGTTGGTGGTGGGCGCCGCCGATCCTACGGCCGGCAAGGCGATGGCTGAGGCCACGACCTCCAAGTGCAAGGGCGCGCGCCGATTCGCCGCCCTGCAGCTCGACAAAGCCGGCCACTTCCCGCATGTGGAGTACGCCCAGGAAACCGCCCAGGCCATCCTCGCATGGAGAGAGGGCGGGTACTGAGCCTGGTGACGCTTCCCGCCGGTGCCAGCGCTCTGGAGCGGGCACGCCTGCGTCCTGGCGCGGCAAGTGCCCGCCAGATGGCAGGCGTGGGGCTGATTTGCACCCCATGGCCGCTGGCTAGGCCTTGCTTTGGCGAGGGCATGTGAGTGTGAGCAACATGCAGGAGCCCTGTCCTTGAGAATGGCGCCGCCGTCCGCAGATCTGCGGTGCTCGGCATGCCTTCTTTTTCACCTACCCATGACCCTACGCCGACGTTCCCTTCTTGCCGCCGCGTTCGCCGCTCCCGTGCTGGTCGGCATCGGCTTGGGCCTGCGCAGCGCACGAGCCCACACCGCCACTCAGACCCCAGGCCCGGCCTCAGGGCTGGAAGCAGGCCAGGAAGGCGGCATCCGCACCTTCGACCTGGACTGGGCGGACACCGCGCGGCAGCGCCCCGTGCCCGTGCGCCTGTACCTGCCAGCACAGGCATCGGCAGCCCGGCCCGTGCCGCTGGTGGTGTTCTCGCACGGCATTGGCGGTTCGCGCCGCGGCTACAGCTACCTGGGCAGCCACTTCGCTGCCGAGGGCTACGCCAGTCTGCACCTGCAGCATGTGGGCAGCGACCGCAGCCTGTGGAGCGCAGGCAGCCCGCTGGCGCTGGTGGGGCGGCTGCAAGGCGCCGCGCAGGATGCCGAAGCCATCGCCCGGGTGCACGACCTGCGTTTCGCGCTGAGCCACGTGCTGGGTGGCGAGTTCGGCGCCTTGCTGGATGGGCAGCGCGTGGTGGCCGCGGGCCACTCCTACGGCGCCAACACCACGCTGCTGGCCAGCGGGGCGAGGGTGGTGCGGGAGGGCCGGCCACTGGACCTGCGCGAGCCGCGCCTGCGCGCCGCCATCGTCATCTCGGCGCCGCCGTTCTACGGCGAGACTTCTCTGGAGCCCATCCTCGGCCCCGTGCGGGTGCCCAGCCTGCACGTCTCGGCCACCGAGGACGTGATCCGCATCCCCGGCTACTACAGCGGTCCGGAAGACCGCGTGGCCGTGTTCGACGCCATCGGCAGCCCGCGCAAGACGCTGGCGCTGTTCACGGGCGGCTCGCACAGCATGTTCACCGACCGTGCGGGCACGGGCGGCGTGCTGCTCAACGGCCAGGTCAAGGCCGCGACGAAGGAGCTGGCCACCGCGTTCCTGCGCCAGGTGCTGGAAGGCGACGATCAGCCCCTGCGCGACTGGCCGCAGCGCCACGCAGCGCTGCTGGCAAGGTTCGTCACGGCGGGGTAAAGGCCGGTTGATGCCCGGCCCGCGCGGCTGAGGCCCGTCTCTCAAGCCGCCAGTTCGGCCAGCCAAGCAGCAGCTTGGCGGATCTGGACACGTCCCAGGTCCTCCTCTTGCCGAAGCTCTTTCACTATCTGCACGGCCCGGGTCTGCGGAAGCTCAAGGGCAAACCGGGTCAGGGCGCGGTGCGGGTGGGCGTCTGCCCACTTGCACTCCACCAGTTGGGTGAGTCCCCCCTCCTCGGCCACCGCAAAGTCCACCTCGGCGCCGTCCTTGGTGCGTACGTAATGCAGGCTCGCCTGGCGGCCACGCGCATCACTGAGCCAGTGCACGTGCTTGAGCAGCATGGCGGCCACAGCGTTCTCGAGGCGAGGGCCGTCGCCCCCTCGCACCAGCCCCGTGTCAAAGAAGTAGACCTTGGGAGCCTGCAGCAGGGCGCGGGCGATGTTGCGGTGCCAGGGCTGGACTGTGAAGACGATGAACAGGGCCCGCAAGATGTCCAGGTAGCGCTGCAAGGTGGTTGGCGAGATGGCCAGGTCCCTAGCGATCGAGGCCAGGGACAGGGGCGAGCCCACCCGATCCCGCAACACTTCGACGAACAGCCGCATGGCACCGATCTCCTGTACGCGCGAGAACTCCAGCACGTCCTCGCGCACCAAGTCGGTGAGGTACTGGGCCCGCCAGCGCTCGGCCTGAATCGCATCATCCGCCAGGCAAGGTTCCGGGAAGCCGCCGCGCTGAAGCAGATGGTCCAGCGCCTGCTGGGGTGTCACCTGCGAGGCCTCACACCACTCGCGCACGGATACAGGGTGCAGCCGGTAGGCAAAGTAGCGCCCGGCCAGCGAGTCACCACTCTGGCGAAAGGTCTCCATTCGGGCGCTGCCTGTCACCAGCAATTGCTGACCCGCCGGGCGGCCGTCCACAACGCCCTTGAGCCAGCTCTTCCAGCCCGCCATCTTGTGGATCTCGTCGAACACCAGCAGGCGGCTGGAGACAGGCCAGGATTGCCGCTGCAGCACGGCCCGGTCCGCCGGAACATCCCAGTTGAGATAGGTGGCATATCCAGCCGCCTCCCCCAGATGGCGCGCCAGCGTGGTCTTGCCAACCTGACGCGGGCCCGTCAACAGCACCAGCTTGCGCGGCAGATCGGCCTGAATGAGCGGTGCTATAGAACGAAGCATCCGACGATCTTAACGCCGAATGGAAGAAAGTCGCGACTATCTTCCAGTATGCGTTGGTTTGGTCGGCTGTTGTGCCAGTACCACCCGCGAGTCAGACAGGAGCGTGCCGCGCGGCAGGCGCGGCCCGAGCAGCGCTCGCAGGCCCGCGGAGGCGTCCAAGCCCACGGCCAGGCTGGAGTGGAAAGGCACAGCGCGGTTGACTTGGTCGTGGCTTACCGCAGGCGGCGGGGAACCAGTCGGTCCGGCGCTCGAGCCGGCTCCCAACACCGCTTCCCCCCCAATCTATAGAGGACTCAGTAGAAGTCAGTGCGCACTCCAAAGCTGCAGGCTACGCCAGACCGTACAGCCTGAGGGCCCGCGCCAGGTCGTTGCCGATGGCCAGGGCGATGAGTTCCTTGTGTTTCTCGTCCAGCGCGCCGGGCGCCATGGCGGCCTTGGCCAGCTGGCCGAAGCCCTGCATCGCCTCCGGCTGCGCCTTGCGCAGGCTGGTCATCTGCTGGCCGATCTGCTGGACGAGGGTGGGGTGGTCGAAGGAGCTCATGGCGGTCTTTCCTTGGCAAGTCACAGCGCGTTCAAGGGAATCTTCACGTAGGCCGTGCCGTTGGCCTCCTTGGGGGGCATCTCACCTGCGCGGATGTTGATCTGCACGGCCGGCAGGATGAGCACGGGCATCTCCAGCGTGGCGTCACGCCGGGTGCGCATGTCGACGAACTGCGCCTCGGTGATGCCGTCGTGGACGTGGATGTTGCCGGCGCGCTGCGCCGCCACGGTGGTCTCGAAAGCAATCGGCCTGGCGTTCGGTGGGTAGTCGTGGCACATGAACAGGCGCGTCTCGTCGGGAAGGCTCAGGAGGCGCCGCACCGAGGCGTACAGCGTGCGCGCATCGCCGCCGGGGAAGTCGCAGCGCGCTGTGCCCACATCCGGCATGAACAGGGTGTCGCCCACGAACACGGCGTCGCCTATTTGGTAGGCCACGCAGGCCGGGGTGTGGCCGGGCACGGACATCACGCGGGCTGACAAGGCACCAAACTCGATCACCTGGTCGTCGGCCAGCAGCACGTCGAACTGTGAGCCGTCCACGGCGAATTCGGGCTCCAGATTGAAGAGGCCCTTGAACACCTTCTGCACGCCCGTGATGCGCGCACCAATGGCGATCTGCCCGCCCAGGTGCTTCTTCAGATAGGGCGCTGCACTCAGGTGGTCGGCATGGGCGTGCGTCTCCAGGATCCACTGCACGCGCAGGTCGTTCGCCTTGACGTAGGCGATGACCTGGTCGGCCGAGGTGGTGCGGGTGCGGCCGGACTTGGGGTCGTAGTCCAGCACCGAATCGATCAGGACACAGGCGCTGCCCGGGCCGTCGTGCACCACGTAGGTCACCGTCCAGGTGGCCTTGTCGAACAGGCCATGCACCTGGGGCTTGCGGGTGGCAGTGGGGATCACGGCGGATGAAGTGCAGGACGTTGTAGCGGATGAGGTGGGGGACAGGGCGTTCATGGCAGCTCCTTGCTTTCGTTCTCCATATTCTATTGACACATATATGATTCGTCAATAGACTGTGATCCATCGAAGTGTTGAAGCGCCCCAACCGCGCTGAAAGGACGCCCCTGCCATGACCACCGCCGAACTTGAAATCAGCGCGGACGCCAGCCTGGAGTTGAGCCAGATGCGCGAGGCCGCAGCCCAGGCCTGCAACCTGATGAAGGTGCTGGCCAACCCCGACCGGCTGATGATCCTGTGCCAACTCTCCCAGGGCGAATTGCGCGTGGGCGAGTTGGAGGAGCGACTGGGCATCGTGCAGCCCACCTTGTCGCAACAACTGACCGTACTGCGCGAGCAGCAGTTGGTGAGCACCCGGCGCGAGGGCAAGCACATCTTCTACACGCTCAGCAGCCCGCAGGCGCTGGCGGTGATCCAGACGCTGTACCAGGAGTTCTGCCAGCCCGCCTGCGCACCGGCGGGCCACAAGGCCACCAGCGCCGTGGAATGAGCGGCCGCAGGCCGACGCTTCAGTTCTGACGCTTCACTTCTCTCACCCACCCTTTCCACCACTCCCACCCCAAGGACCTCACCATGACGATCGACTGGACCCACTTCACGCCCTGGGCGTCGCTGGCAGGCGGCGTGCTGCTGGGCTTGGCCTCGGCGCTGTTCATCCTGGTCAACGGCCGCATCCTGGGCATCAGCGGCATCCTGGGCGGCTTGCTGCGCCCCAAGAGCGGTGACGCCGGCTGGCGCATCGCCTTCCTGCTGGGCATGCTGGCCGCACCGGTCACGCTGCAGTGGCTGGCGCCCGCGGGCTTTCTGAGCGCACCGCGCATCGAGGCAGGCGTGGCCGCCGTGGTGGTGGCCGGCCTGCTGGTGGGCTACGGCACGCGGCTGGGCTCGGGCTGCACCAGCGGCCACGGGGTGTGCGGGCTGTCGCGCCTGTCACCGCGCTCGCTCGTGGCCACCGGCACCTTCATGGCCGCGGGCTTTGCCATCGTCTATGTGATCCGGCACCTGCTGTGAGCGCTGCGCACGCACCGCGCCACTCGCACGCCCCACTCCAGACCCCGTTCCACAACCCTTGCCCGAACCTCTTCAAGGACTCGCCATGAACCGCACCCTCCTGCAACGCGTCAGCGAATTCGCTGTCGGCCTCCTCTTCGGATGGGGGCTGATGATCGCCGGCATGACCGACCCCGGCAAGGTCATCGGCTTCCTTGACCTGGCCGGTAGCTGGGACCCCTCCCTGGCCCTCGTCATGGGCGGGGCCATCGCCGTGGGCTTCTTCGCCTTTGGTCTGGCCAAGAAGCGCACGCGCAACTTCTTCGGCGGCGCCCTGCACCTGCCCACCTCCCGGGACCTCGACAAACGGCTGGTGATCGGCTCGCTGTTGTTCGGCGGGGGCTGGGGCCTGGCGGGCTTCTGCCCTGGCCCGGGCATCGTCTCCATGGCCGCGGGTGAGTTCAAGGGTCTGGTGTTCGTGGCCGCGATGGTGGCCGGCATGGCGGTGTTCGAGTTCACGGACCGCCGCGCTGCGCCACCGCAGCCCAAGGCCGCCTGAGGCCTCGCACACTCTCAACCCCCCACCTCCGCTCGCCCTGAGCTTGTCGAAAGGTTGCCCTGCGCATGTCGAAGCGACACCCTGAGCCCGCCGAAGGGCCTGCCCGCGCCACCGCATGACCCTGCTCGCCCGCGCCGCCGCCTTCCTGCCCGTTCTGGACTGGGGCCGCCACTACGACCGCGACACACTCACCAGTGACCTGGTGGCCGCGGTCATCGTCACGCTGATGCTGATCCCGCAGAGCCTGGCCTACGCGCAACTGGCCGGCCTGCCGGCCCAGGTGGGGCTGTACGCCAGCATCGCGCCGCTGGTGCTGTACGCGCTGTTCGGCACCAGCCGCGTGCTGGCGGTGGGCCCGGTGGCGGTGGTGTCGCTGATGACGGCCACCACCGTCGGGCAGGTCGCGGCGGCGGGCACGGCGCACTACGCCACGGTGGCCTTGACGCTGGCCTTCCTGTCGGGTGGCATCTTGCTGGTGATGGGCCTGCTGCGCTGGGGCTTTCTGGCCAATTTCCTCAGCCACCCGGTGATCTCGGGCTTCATCACCGCCTCGGCTTTGCTGATCGCCGCCGGGCAGTTGAAGGTGATCCTGGGCGTGAAGGCGGACGGCGAGCACTTCTTCGCCCTGGTCTGGAGCCTGCTGGCCCACCTCACGCAGCTGCACGTGGTGTCCACCGTGCTGGGCTTGTCCATGGTGGCCTTCCTGTTCTGGGCACGCAAAGGGGCCAAGCCCGCACTCATGCGCCTGGGCCTGCCACCCCGCCTGGCGGACGTGGTGGCCCGGGCCGCGCCCGTGGCCGGCATCGCCCTCACCGCCGGGCTGACCTGGCAGTTCCAGTGGCAAACACAGGGCCTGAAGATCGTGGGCAGCGTGCCGCCGGGCCTGCCGCCGCTGACCACGCCCCTGTGGGACCTCGCCCTGTGGAAGGAACTGGCCCTGCCAGCGCTGCTGATCAGCGTGGTGGGCTTCGTCGAATCGGTGTCGGTGGGGCAAACCCTGGCGGCGCGGCGACGCCAACGCATCGAGCCCGACCGGGAACTGGTGGCCCTGGGCGCCAGCAACCTGGGCGCCGCCTTCAGCGGGGGCTGTCCCGTCACGGGCGGCTTTGCGCGCTCGGTGGTGAACTTCGACGCCGGGGCGCAGACACCTGCGGCTGGGGTGTTCACCGCCGTGGGCATCCTGCTGGCGGCGCTGCTGCTCACACCGGCGCTGTACTTCGTGCCCCAGGCCACGCTGGCGGCCACCATCGTGGTGGCCGTGCTGTCGCTGGTAGACCTGTCGGTGTTCAAGCACACCTGGTCGTATTCCAAGGCCGACTTCGCGGCGGCGGCCGCCACCGTGCTGGTGACGCTGGGCGCGGGCGTGGAAGCCGGCCTGATGGCTGGCGTGGGCCTGTCGCTGGCCATGTTCGTCTACCGCACCAGCCGCCCACACATCGCCGAGGTGGGCCTGGTGCCAGGCACCGAGCACTTCCGCAACGTGGAGCGCCACACCGTGCAGACCGATGAGGCTGTGCTGGGCCTGCGCGTGGACGAGAGCCTGTACTTCGCCAACGCCCGTGCGCTGGAAGACCGCCTGAACGAGGCCGTGGCCCAGCGCCCCGCGCTCAAGCACGTGGTGCTGCAGTGCTCGGCCATCAACGACATCGACGCCAGCGCGCTGGAGAGCCTGGAGGCCATCGACGCCCGCCTGCGCGACGCCGGCGTGGTGCTGCACCTGTCAGAAGTGAAGGGCCCGGTGATGGACCGCCTGAAGGGCACGGCGCTGCTGCAACACCTGCGCGGCCAGGTATTCCTCACGCACTTCCAGGCGGTGCAGGCGCTGGGAGCGCAGGCTCCGCCGTCACCAGGCGCTCGCGAGGCGCGCCGTCCCGCCGCCAGAACGCGCCAGGAGTGAACGGTCCGGCCTCAGCGAGCATGCCCCTTGACTGTCGCGCCGGTCTAGATCTCGATAGCTTGCCAAGCTGCACTTGCGGGCATCACCAGATCCGCTTCGTGGCGTAGCATCTGACCTGGCGACATCTGCAACATCATGGATATCCCAGCCTACTTTCGACGCATTCGCCTGGCAAGCGCCCGTTTGCCGACACGCGCATTTCTGGACGATCTTGTCCAACACCACACAAGTTCCATCCCGTTCGAAAACTTGTCGGTCGTGGTGGAAGGTCCGCCCAGCCTTGACTTGAACGCAATCGAGACCAAACTGGTGCGCAATGGGCGAGGCGGATACTGCTATGAGCACAATTCGCTGTTTCAGGCGGTCCTTACGGGTCTTGGCTATGAGGTCACCGGATTGTCGGCGCGCGTGCTCTATGGCCTGCCGTCGGGAACGCTCTCGCCACGAAGTCATATGGTGCTCTGCGTTGACATGCCGGATGCTCGCATGCTCGTCGATGTGGGTTTTGGCGGGTTGACGCTGACTGCGGCGATCGACATGACAACCGAAGCCGAGCAGGACACCCTCAACGAAAAGGTTCGCGTCCTCAGTGTCGGGCCATCGCGCCTGGTTCAGGCCAAGCTGGGACAGGCGTGGGTCGATGTGTACCAATTTGACTTTGCCGAGCAATTGCGTCCTGACTACGAACAACAGAACTGGTACGCCGCCACGCGTCCGAACTCGTTGTTTGCCAACAATCTCATCGTGACGATGCCCACCCGGGACGGCCGTTACGCCTTATTCAACAGAGCATTGACGTTTCGAACCCAGGCGGGTGAGAAACAGGTTCAAGGCATTGCCAATGCGGATTCCCTGCGGACGGTGTTGAAGGACGTCTTCTCCATCGCGCTGTCGAACCGGGAACTAGAGCGCGTTTGGGAAGTCTCAGGCAACCAGCGCCCTGCTCACCCAGGTTTTTCGTGATCGCGTGAGGGGCGCTCTTCGGGTGGGGCAACTTGGGGAACCACAGGGATGTCAATACGCTTATCCTGGTTCACAGATTCATTTACTTGCCTTCAAGAACACCTCGGCCAACGCTAGAGGCATCGGCTTTCTCAGGAACGCAGGCCGGAGCAGCAAGCAAGACTCTGAACACTGGACCCCCCTACAGAAGCTCCCGCACTGAAGCCTCACCTAATGGGCCAAGACAGTCCGTCAGGCGGCCTTCGGAATCACGGTAGAAGGACATCTGTACGATTTCTCGGGCATGGGGTCGGCCCTTCAGCGCCTGCATGACGATGAAGGTCTTGAACAGGCTGCCGCAGAGCGGGCCCTCAAGACCTATTCGGCTGTCCGCTGCCCGCGGAGTGGGCGGGGCGGTGGTCGGCCTCCTTCATACCCTGCAATTAGTACACACGCTCAGGCGCGTGCTAGAAGACCGCCTGAAGGGCACGGCGCTGCTGCAACACCTGCGCGGCCAGGTGTTCCTCACGCACTCCAAGGCGGTGCAGGCGCTGGGGACACAGCCTGCAGAACCTTGAGTACCCCTGCTCAGACTTGCCAAGCGCTCACGCGGAACCGTCGTCGGGAATGACAGTGGATTGGATGCTCTGCGCCCACGCCATGACAAGGTCAACCGTGCTGGTCAGCTCGTCGCGCGAAACGGACGGTTCGAACTCGTCGTCATAGCGAACCTCCACCGCAAACGGGTTCAACAGCCGCAAAGATTCGAGCGGGCAGGGTATGGGGCAACCGGTGTCCCCCAAAGCCTGTGCAAGCGCGACCAAGTCATGTGTTCGCCGGGTCTCGACGCCGTGCAGGGTTGAAACGGCTTTCAAGGCTTTCTCGATGGCCTGCTGTGCATGAAAACCCACCGCAGACAGCGGCGCGTCGGGCAGCCGCGCCAAGAGCACAAAAGTGCTGCGGTCCCGTGCCGCCAAGCGCAAGAGCCGATGCGCTTCCTCAGCGGCGGGCGTCATGGATCAGCAGCCCTTCCTTGGCAGCCCAGTACGGAACCGTTCCTGGAACGTGGCGCCGACGGTCAAACTCTGCACGCGAGATGACGACGATGTCCACACCGACACCGACGTTTCCAACAGCCCGGTGAATCTTGAGGTACTCGCCTGTCTTGTCGTGCACTTCATCCTCAATGACCATCAGGTCAAGATCGGAGGCCTGATCCGCGTCACCCCTTGCGTAGGACCCGAACAACACCACTTCGGCAGGCTTGCTGGCAGCCTGCGCTGCGCGCCGCGCGGCCTCAACGATGGCTTGATGTGGAAGCATGGGCAGGCACTTCGATGGTGGGCGATGGCACTGAATTACTCAAGATTGTCTGAGGTTGGCCCAAGAGCACACGCTGACGGCAGTTGGCACCGTTCAGTCATTACCCGGGCCACGCGCGCCAAGGACATACACACGCATGCCGCCTCTTGAAAAGACCGTCACAGAGAATCCACCCTCATGGTAAACCTACAAAACTCCGACCCCGTTCTCATCGCCGGTGGCGGCATTGGCGGCATGGCGCTGGCGCTCACGCTGCACCAGATCGGCGTGCCGTGCCGGGTGCTGGAAGGCGTGTCCAGCCTGAAGCCGCTGGGCGTGGGCATCAACCTGCAGCCCAACGCCGTGCGCGAGCTGTACGACCTGGGCCTGGACGAGCGTGTGCTGGACACCATCGGCCTGCAGGCGCGCGAGTGGGCCTTGGTGGGGCGCAACGGCAACGATGTCTACAGCGAGCCCCGCGGCCTGCGGGCCGGCTACCGCTGGCCTCAATACTCGGTGCACCGCGGCCAATTGCAGATGCTGCTGTACCGCTCGGTGCTGGAGCGGCTGGGGCCTGATGCCGTGCAGCTGGGCCAGCGCGTGACGGGCTACCGCCAGGATGAGCACGGTGTCACGGCCCTCGTCGAGACGCGCGATGGAGATAGGCTGGAGCAACGCGGGCGCCTGCTGGTGGCCGCCGACGGCCTGCACTCGGCCGTGCGCGCGCAGATGCATCCTTCGCAGCCCCCCATCCAGTGGGGCGGCGCCATCATGTGGCGCGGCACCACGCCCGGCGTGCCCATCCGCACCGGGGCCTCCTTCGTGGGCCTGGGCTCGCTGCGCCACCGGGTGGTGGTGTACCCCATCACGCCGGCCGACCCGCACACCGGCCTGGCCACCATCAACTGGATTGCCGAGATCACGGTGGACAACTCCCAGGGCTGGACGCAAGGCGACTGGAACCGCCGCGTGGCGCTGGAGGACTTTGCCCATCACTTTGCCGACTGGACCTACGGCTGGCTTGACGTGCCGGCGATGCTACGCGGCGCGCAGGAGATCTTCGAGTACCCCATGATCGACCGCGACCCGGTGCCCACCTGGGTGGACGGCCGCGTGGCGCTGATGGGTGACGCCGCGCACGTGATGTACCCCGTGGGCTCCAACGGCGCCAGCCAGGCCATGGTGGACGCCCGCGTGCTGGGCGCGCAGATGCTGGCGCATGGCGTCACTGCGCAGGCCCTGACCGCCTACGACCAGCGCCTGTGCGCCGACATCTCCGCTCTGGTGCTGCGCAACCGCGGGGCCGGGCCTTTTGGCCTGCTGGGCCTGGTGGACGAGCGCTGCGGCGGGGTGTTCGACCACATCGACGACGTGATCCCGGCGGCGGAGCGCGAGAGCTTCATGGCGCGCTACAAGACCGCCGCCGGCTTCGCCATCGAGACCCTGAACGCGGCGCCGCCCACCATCCCGCCCGGGGCGCGGGTGAGCGCGGGCAGGTAGGCCGCGCTGGCTCATCGGATGAGCCCGTTGCATGCCACCATGCGGCCGATGTCGCCCTCGTCAACCTCGTCGCCCTTGCCTTCCTTGGCACCAGAAGAGCCCTTGTCCACCGGTCTGAGCCCTGGCTTCATGGTGGTGCACGGCAACCACCCCGAGACGCTGCGCGACCTGGTGCGCGACTGGATGCGCCGCCACCCGTTGGGGCCGCTGGAGGACGAGTGCATCCTGGTGCAGAGCAACGGCGTGGCGCAATGGTTGCGCCTGTCGCTGGCGCAAGACCCGGCCCGGGGTGGGCATGGCATCGCCGCGGCGCTGCAGGTGCAACTGCCCATGCGCTTCGTCTGGCAGGCCTACCGCGCGGTGCTGGGCGCCGAGGCCGTGCCGCGCACCTCGGCCCTGGACGCCGAGCCGCTGACCTGGCGCCTGATGCGCTTGCTGCCCGCTCTGCTGCAAGACCCGGCCTTCGCCCCGCTGCAGCGCTTTCTGGCGCAGGACGAGGACCTGCGCAAACGCCACCAACTGACCGAACGCCTGGCCGACCTGCTGGACCAGTACCAGGTGTACCGGGCCGACTGGCTGGCGCAATGGTCCGCTCCGGCCGGCTCGGAAGGCGGCCAGGACACCTTCACCCAGGGCCGCCAGGGCGTGCAGCCCGTGCCCGCCGAGCAGGCCTGGCAGCCGCGCCTGTGGCGGGCGCTGCGGGACGACGTGGGCGCGGCGGCGGCGGCCGGCAGTCGGGCCGAGGTGCACCGGCGCTTCATGGCAGCGGTGCAGACCTGGCAGGGCCCGCGGCCCGCGCGGCTGCCGCGCCGGGTGATCGTCTTCGGCCTCTCGGCCCTGCCGCAGCAGACGCTGGAGGCCCTGGCCGCGCTGGGGCGCTGGTGCCAGGTGCTGATGTGCGTGCACAACCCGTGTCGGCACGACTGGTCGCACACCGTGCCCGACCGCGACCTGCTGCGCGCCGCCCACCACCGCCAGCCGCGCCGCGCCGGTTCCGAGGGCCCGGTGCCGGAAGACCAGTTGCACCAGCACGCCCACCCCTTGTTGGCCGCCTGGGGGCGCCAGGGGCGCGACTTCATCCGGCTGCTGGACGCGCACGACAACCTGCAGTCGTATGCGGGGCGCTTTGCCGCCATCGGCCAGCGCGTGGACTGCTTCGACGAGAACACGGACCCCGCCCACCCCACGCTGCTGCACCAGCTTCAGGACGACGTGCTGGACCTGCGGCCCCTGGCCGAGACCCGGCTGCAGCAGCGGGTGCTGCGCCCGCAGGCGGACCGCTCGCTGCGCTTTCACGTCACCCATGGTGCGCTGCGCGAAGTGGAGGTGCTGCACGATCAGTTGCTGTCGGCCTTCGCCGCTGACGCCACGCTGCGCCCGCGCGACGTGCTGGTGATGGTGCCCGACATCCAGACCTATGCGCCGCTGGTGCAGGCCGTGTTCGGGCTGCACCGGGCAGGGCCGGCCGCGGACGGCGGGCGGGGCGCCACGGCAGACGCGGCCAGCGACGCGCAGGACCGGCTGCGTCGCATCCCCTTCAGCGTGGCCGACCGGGGCGCGCGCCAGCAGGAGCCGCTGAGCGCAGCGCTGGAGGCGCTGCTGGGCCTGCCGCAGTCGCGCCTGGGCGTGAGCGAGGTCCAGGATCTGCTGCAAGTGCCGGCACTGCGCCGCCGCTTCGGTATCGACGAAGGGCAGTTGCCGCAGTTGCAGGGCTGGATCGCCCAGGCGGGCATCCGCTGGGGCCTGCACGCCGAACACCGCGCCACCCTGGGCCTGCCCGACGGCCTGGACCACAACACCTGGGCCCTCGGTCTGCAGCGCCTGTTGCTGGGCTACGCCACGGGTGCAGGCCCGGGCCCGGCCTGGCAGGGGGTGGAGCCGGTGGACGAGGTGGGCGCATTGGACGCCGCCCTGCTGGGCCCGCTGGCGCGCCTGGTGCAGGCCCTGCAGCAGCACTGGCGCACGCTGGCCGCCCCGGCCCGGCCGGCCGAGTGGGGTGAACGCCTGCGCGCCCTGCTGCAGGACTTCTTCCTGCCCGACGGCGGGGCCGAGGCCCTGATGCTGCAAGGCCTGGAGTCCACGCTGCAGGGCTGGCTGCAGACCTGCGAGGCCGCCGCGCTGGACGAGCCGCTGCCGCTGTCCGTGGTGCGCGAGCACTGGCTGGGCCAGATGGACAGCACGGGTCTGGGCAGCCCCTTCTTCGGCGGGGGCGTCACGTTCGCCACGCTGATGCCCATGCGCGCGATTCCCTTCCGCTTCGTGGCGCTGCTGGGCATGAACGACGGCGACTACCCGCGCAGCCGCGTCGCGCCCGACTTCGACCTGATGACGCAGGACCCGCGCCCGGGTGACCGCTCGCGCCGCGAGGACGACCGGTACTTGTTCCTGGAGGCGCTGCTCTCAGCGCGCCAGCACCTGCACATCAGCTGGGCGGGGCGCAGCCTGCAAGACAACGACGAACGCCCGCCCTCGGTGCTGGTGGCGCAACTGCGGGACCACCTGGCTGCCGCCTGGCGCCTGGCCGGTGATGAACGCCCTGCCGCCGAGGCTGGGCAAGCCCTGTTGCGGGCGTTGACGGTGGAACACCCCCTGCAGCCCTTCAGCCCGGCGTACTTTGCCGCCGGCAGCCCGCCGGAACTCTTCAGCCACGCACGCGAGTGGCGGCAGGCGCTGATGGCCCGGGCGGGCGCGCAGGCCGGTGCGTCCGCGTCCGGGCCGCCACCGTCCCTGCCGACCCTGTCGCCTCTTCCGCACCTGCAGCGTGACACCCCCCTGACCCTGCGCGAGCTGGCGGCCTTCCTCAGGGCGCCGATCGGGCAGTTCTTTGAGCAGCGCCTGGGCGTGCACTTCTCCCGCGACAGCGAAGACACGCCCGACCACGAGCCCTTCGATCTCAACGGCCTGGAAAGCTGGCAATTGCAGGATGAACTCATCCGCGCACAGCGTGCCGCACTGGAGGCCGGCGAACCCCCCGAGACCGCGCTGCAGCAAGCGCTGGACCGCCTGGAGCGCAGCGGCGCACTGCCCGCGCGCGCCTTCGGCCGGCAGGCCCGTCAGGCCCTGGCCGAGCCGATGACCAAGCTCTTCACCGATTGGGCCGAGCAACTCCAGGCCTGGCCGGAGGAAGCGCCCGACGAGCCCGTGGCCTGGTCGAACGCCAGGCTGCAGGTGGCCGACCAACTCACGAGCCTGCGCCTCAACGCCCAGGGCGATCGCTGCCGCCTGGTGCTGGACAGCAGCAGTGTCATCAAGGACAAGCACTACCGCACCGACAAGCTGGCCGCCGCCTGGGTGGCTCATCTGGCGGGACATCTGAACGCCGAGCCGCTGACCACCGTGGTGGTGAGCAAGGCGGGCACGGCCACCTTCTCGCCCTTGAGCCTGGCGCAGGCCGAGCAGGCCTGGGGCGACCTGCTGGGCGCCTGGGAAGAGGGCATGACGCGGCCCTTGCCCTTCGTGCAGAAGTGCAGCGATGCCTGGTGGGTGGCTCTGCTGAAAGAAGGCGCTGACAGTGCCATGCCCCGGGACGCGGCCCGCAAGGCCTACGAGCACCACGATCCTGAACACGGCGCCTACGCCGAGCGCGAGCTGGACGCCTGCGCGGCGCGCGCCTTCCCGAACTTCGAGGCCTTGTGGGCGGGGGGCGAATTCGCGCATTGGGCGCGCACCTTGCTCGGGCCGATGCGGCAGGCGCTTCCTGTCGCGGCTAGCCGCAAGGCCAGCGCGCCAGGTAGGGCCGCCGAGGACACGGCATGAGTGCCGCCCCGATGCGCCACAGCGCCAGCGCAGCCCCTCTGCTGCAAGCCCTGAGCTTTCCGCTGCGCGGCAGCCGCCTGGTGGAGGCCAGCGCCGGCACGGGCAAGACCTTCACCATCGCCACGCTGGTGCTGCGCCTGGTGCTGGGCCATGGCGGGCCGCACGCTTTCTCCCGCCCGCTGATGCCGCCGGAGATCCTGGTGGTGACCTTCACTGATGCGGCGGCCAAGGAGCTGCGCGACCGCATCCGCCGTCGCCTGGCGGAGGCCGCTGCGGCCTTCGAGCAGCAGCCCGGTGAGGTGCCCGAGCGCCCGCCCGGCGAGGATGTGCTGCACGACCTGCGTGCGTCGTTCCCGCAGGCCTCGTGGCCCGCCCAGGCGCGCACGCTGCGCCTGGCCGCCGAGTGGATGGACGAGGCCGCCGTGTCCACCATCCACAGCTGGTGCCAGCGCATGCTGCGCGAACATGCCTTTGACAGCGACAGCCTGTTCCTGCAAACCCTGCAGACTGACGAGCGCGCGCTGCAGGACGAGGTGGTGCGCGACTGGTGGCGCCACTTCCTGTACCCGTTGGACAACGCCCAGGCCGCCGCGGTGGCCGGCTGGTGGGCCAAGCCCGAAAACTTGCGCAAGGCACTCAAGAAGCTGCTCCCCTGGGCCGAGACCCTGGCCGAGGACGGCTGGCCGGCAGCGCCCGCGCGCGCCCTGCGCGAGGCGGCTGACGACGCCGCGCGGCAGTTGCAGGCGCTGAAGGCACCCTGGCGGGTGTGGGCTGACGAGTTGCAGGAACTCATCGATCAGGCTGCAGCGCAGAAGACGCTGCACAAGGGCCGATTCCGTACCGACGCGACGCGCTGGCTGGGAGACCTGCGCACCTGGGCACATGACGATGAGCGGGCACCCTTCAGCGACAAGAGCAAGGCCTGGGAACGACTGAGCCCTGAAGAACTGTGGGCCCAGTGGACCGACGGCGCACCGCCGCGCCATCCTGGCCCTCAGGCGTTGGCCGAACTTCGAACCCATCTGCAGGCCTTGCCCACCGCCCGCACCGAGCTGCTGCGCCATGCGGCCGTGTGGTGCGCCCAGCGCATGACGCAGGAGAAGGCGCGCCACGCGGTGATGGGGTATCAGGACCTGCTGGTGCGCCTGGACGCCGCGCTGCGCGGGCCCAATGGGCCGGCTCTGGCCGCGCGCATCCGCCAGCAGTTCCCCGTGGCGCTGATCGACGAGTTCCAGGACACCGACCCGCTGCAGCTGCGCATCTTCGACACGGTCTATGGCGTGCAGCGCAACGACCCGGCCACCGCGCTGGTGCTGATCGGCGACCCCAAGCAGTCCATCTATGCCTTCCGCGGCGCGGACATCCACACCTACCTGGCCGCGCGGCGCCACACCCAGGGCCGGCACGCCACGCTGGGCACCAACTACCGATCGACGCAGCCCATGGTGCGGGCCGTCAACCGCGTGTTCAGCCAGGCTGAAAGCCACGGGGAAGGCGCGTTCGGCTACCGCCTGGCCGGGGGGGAGAACCTGCTGCCCTTCCACGCCGTGGCGGCGCAAGGGCGCAACGAGCAGTGGCAGGTGGGCGGTGACCAGGACACGCCGGCCCTGACCTTCTGGTGCGTCGAGGCCGAAGAGGCGCTGGGCTCTGAGCGCCACCGCGACCACCTGGCCGAACTGTGTGCCCGCGAGATGGTGCGCCTGCTGCACGCCGGCCGGCTGCAGCAGGCCGGCTTCGTGGGGCACGATGGCCCCCTGCGCGCGGTGCAGCCCGGCGACATGGCGGTGCTGGTGAACACCGGCCGCGAGGCGCGTGCCGTGCGTGACGCGCTGAGTGCCCGCGGGGTGCGCAGCGTCTACCTGTCAGACCGGGGCTCGGTCTACCACAGCCCCATGGCCGCCGAACTGCAACGCTGGCTGGCCGCCTGCGCGGCGCCCGAGGATGAGCGCTTGCTGCGCGCTGCCCTGGCCACACCGGCGCTCGGCTTGACCTGGGCCGAGCTGGACGCGCTGCGGCGCGACGACACGGCCTGGGAGGCGCGCGTGCAGCAGTGCCGCGCCTGCCACGAGACCTGGCGGCGCCAGGGCGTGTTGCCCATGCTGCGGCGCTGGCTCCACGAGCACGGCATCGCCGAGCGCCTGCTGGCCCAGGACCGCGAGCGGGACCTGACCGACCTGCTGCACCTGGCCGAGTTGCTGCAGCAAGCCAGCCCCCGACTGGAGGGCCCCCAGGCGCTGATCCGCCACCTGGCGCAGCTGCGCCTGGACGACACCGACACCGATGATGGTCGCCGTGTTCGCCTGGAAAGCGACGAGCAGCTGGTGAAGGTGGTCACCATCCACAAATCCAAGGGCCTGGAGTACCCGCTGGTCTTCCTGCCCTTTGCCAGCGCCTGCCGGCCAACGAAAGCCGAAGACGCGCCGCCCTTCACCTGGCGCGATGCCGACTGGGACCCCGCCGCAGCCCGCGCCACGGATCCGCCGGGCAACGCCGAGACAGCGGGCAGCCCGCCGCCGCCCAGGCTGCACCTGCACCTGACCGCCGATGCCCAGACGCTGGCGCACGTGGATGCGGAGCGTGTGCGCGAAGACCTGCGCAAGCTCTACGTCGCCTTGACCCGGGCCCGCTTTGCCACCTGGGTGGGTGCGGTGCAGACCCAACGCCTGGAGCACAGCGCGCTGGGTCATCTGCTGGGCGGCCCGCAGGCCTGGGCCACCGAGGGTCTGCGCGGTGCCCTGCAGCGGCTGCGCGGGGAAGAGCCCGCCATCGCCATCACCACGCCCAGCCCGGACGATGTGCCCCGATGGCAGCCCGACGTCCCGACCACCGTCTGGCGCAACCCGCCCGCGCTGCCCGCGCGCCCAGCCGAAGCCTGGGGCTTCACCAGCTACTCCGCCATGCTGGGCGGGCTGGGTGCCACCCCCGCCGCTGACAGCGCGCAGGCGGAGACCTTCTTGGAGGAGGTGCAGGAAGACGACCTGGGTTCGGCCAGGGCGGGCAGCACCCGTGCGGTGGCAACGACCCCGCAAGCCGAAGCAGAAG
>Ga0315907_10001320_pt1 | contig 33757 bp, 23 predicted proteins | sample LakEriMetagenome_3_FD_203525 | JGI IMG/M metagenome (GOLD analysis project Ga0315907, IMG submission 203525) | Freshwater fungal communities from buoy surface, Lake Erie, Ohio, United States - Buoy 12 MA123 | ecosystem: Environmental > Aquatic > Freshwater > Lake > Lake biofilm | place: USA...
GAGCGCAGCTCGATACCATCTTGCCCATGGATGAGCAGGATTTCGGTTTACGATCGGAGATTACATCGGCCATGAATTATGCGGAGCTCACGGATTTTATCGAGGCTCAGAAATTGGGTGGTTCGGGACGTGTAGCAGAGTTTGAAGTTGAATTGTATAATAGAACTGCTTCTCCGTTTTCCATTTTTGTTTTGACGTTGATAGGTGTATCTATCGCTTCCCGAAAGCAACGCGGAGGAATGGGGTCGCACCTCATGTTTGCAGTCATCATTGGTTTTGTCTTTGTCTTTATCTCGCGAATGACCACGGTGAGTGCTATGAATTTGGGTTTCCCCGCTTGGATAGCGGTATGGATTCCCAATGTTCTTTTTACAGGTGTAGGCGTTTGGCTTTATTCTAAAGCGCAGAAATAAGTCGTACAGTGAGATGAATCAATTTCGTTGTTGCTTTATCCACGAGCTAATAAAGGCTGTGCAGTGCGGTGCGTATTCTCGGTTGATGTGATGACCATCATTGAAGACCATTTCCTTTGCTAGCGACTGCATATTGAAATAGGGTGCGTTGTAGCGAGATGATATGGAATGGATAAGTGAGTCGAACGAAGGAAAGAAATCCTGCTCAATTTCAAAGATGGTTTCAGAGACCGGAAGTCGCACGAGATAAATATTCCCTCGATTGCTAAGACGGTCAATCAAGGAGGTCATTTCATCGATTCTGTATTGTGCAATTTTAGAATCGCGAAGGGAGCTTCGAAAGCCCTCAGCTTTTCCTCTGGTCCGTTTCTCTATTTCGGCAGTATCAATGTCTCTGGTTACTTCTATCCACCCGTCTTCATGGCCATTAATAGAACTGTTTTTACGCCAACGTGTATACGCAATGTTACCCCAACCCTGATTGTAGGTCTCCACAATGAATTCTAGGTTTGGGTATCCGTTGAACGAGCTCAATTTGTTGAGGAAGTTGTTTTCCTCCGGAAATTTTTCTTTGCCTGTAATTGAATCCGTCATCACTCGCAAGGACCATGGGTCGACGGAAACGATGAATGTACCTCCCTGTTTACTCTCATCGAGCTTTTGTTCGATTGCATGCGTGTATACCTTGCCATACGGAGAGGTAGTTCCGTTGAAGGCGTAATTGAGTATGTCGATGTCAAGTGAATCTTTGATTACCGAAGGCATGATTGCTTGTGAAGCACGCGAAGTTCCAATGATGAGGTTTTGTTGTTTATCGCTGCTGCATTTGTGGAAATAGATGAGAGTTGTACCATCCACCAAAGGAATCATAGCAACATGTGCTATTAAGGTGAACAGGCCAACCGAAATCAATTTTAGGATAAACTTCTTTCGTTCCATTAGAATTGCGCATAGATAAATCCGCCTACTGCAAATTCACTGAAGAAGAAAGTCGCAGTCATGACGAAAAGATAAAGGGTCCATCGTTGCAAAGCTGTAAGTCGTTGAATACTCAAGCCATGTTCATGCTTTCTATTCAGCCATTCAATGGCAAAACAAGAGATGATGAGCAGCCAATAGATACCGTTTGTAACTCCAATCACTCCCGATAGATCCGGAGCCTTGAGGCCATGGGTTGCAATACGGGTAATTTCAATAAGTGATTGAGATGCGGGTATTTCACGGAATAACAATGCCGCGATACAAACAAGTAGAAATAGCAACAGCATGCGCGTCAGTGTTTTTATGGTTAGCTTTTCACTATTTCCGACTGCATTGATATTTCTCCCTTGGATAACCAAAGGAAGAAAGAAGACGGCTTGAAGAAGGCCATATAAAAGGTAACCCGACTTAATACCATGCCACACGCCGACCGTAAGGAAAGCAGAAAGAATGGCGAGGAAAGTTCCTATGCGTTTGTATTTGCGGAGTATAAAAGAAACCGGTGTGTAGACATAGGTCATAACCCACGAGGTAAGAGAAATGTGCCAGCGCTTCCAGAACTCACTGATGTTGGTGGCGAAAAAGGGAAAAGCAAAATTGTTCGTAATACGAATTCCAAAGCCTTTGGAAACTCCGCAAGCCATGTCGGAATAACCGGAAAAATCAGCATAGATATATACCATGTGCATAATGGCTGCCAGCAGCATATTTATGCCGGAGATTGTATCGGGAGAGGAATAAAGACTTTTATAAAAAAGAAGGCAGTGAGAACTTACAACGGTCTTTTTAAAGAAGCCCCAAAGGAATTGCCTCATAGCATCCGTCATCATCGGTATTTCGAATTGACGAAATTGTTTAATCTGTGGTGTAAATGTTTGGATACGTTCAATGGGGCCTGACACGAGTTTGGGGAAATAGAACAGGTACGTGAAAAAACTAAGTATATCATTTTCCGGGTCCGTTTCCTCATTGTATACGTCAATCCAGTAACCTATAAGCTGAAAGGTGAAAAAGCTTATGCCTAGCGGCAAATAGAAGTTCTTGAAGTCGATGCCCTCGCCGTTCAGTATGGAAGCACAAGCACTCATCAATTCGTGCATGTACTTGAAATATGCTAGTAAAAGAATATTTGCCAGGCAGCCCGCGTAGAAAAACCATTTTTTCGAATTTCCTTCCTCCATGTTGTTCATGTGGCGAACAAGAAGCAGATTGAGAATACCTGAAACAGCTATGAGTATGGAAGCTTGCCAATCGTTTACTCCAATAAATACAAGACTAGACAATAAGAGAAGCGCATTTTGGAAGAAAGCTTTCTTAGGCAGTGCTAGCCAATACACAGCCAACACGATTACTACAAAGGGAAAAAAGTATAGCGATGTAAATGACATGCTTTGTCTTGTCGTTACTAAACAAGTTTAGATTGTATCAATTCAATGAGATTGCCCATATTCTTGAGCTTATTAATTTCCTTCAGTTTGAACTGTACTGTGAATGTCTTTTCAATTTCTGTAATGATTACCATGTGGGTCAGTGAGTCCCATCCTTCCACCATTTGGGCGGTGAGTTCGTCATGAATTTCAAAGCGATCGTGCTTCAAAACGTGTTGAAGTATCGTTTTTATCTTTTCTATGATAATTTGTTTGTCCATGACGGTTACAGTAACTTTTTTTGCATCATCCACTTTTCGTGATAGGGTAGTGTATTCCCTGTCAATTCAGGCGAATATACTGCCTTTTGAATCGGCTCATAACCCATTCTCTGATACACTTTGATGGCCGATAGATTGTTGGCGTATACCTGCACCTCAGCCAATGGAACTTTTGGGTTTTTGGACAGGGCACTTTCAGTCAGAAAAGCAATGAGTTTGTCAATTAGTCGATTTCCGCGATGGTTGGGGTCAACGAAGGCGTACTCTACCTGATGCGCTCCCGGGGTGCGATTAAGCTGAATAGCATTCAGCAATTTTTTATGTTGTTGAAGAGAGGGAATGATGGCCGTGCCGAAGGCGTGTATGAGCAGATTTGATTTGAGGGTGGAAGAAGGTTGTTCATCTTCGTTTTCGCCTTCAATCCATCCGCAGAACGCAGCTACCGGTTTATTGTCGAAGGTGGCAATCGCAAACTCTGTTGTTGAAAATTCACATCCTTCTATTTCTTCGATTAGAATGCGGGTCAGTCCGACCTTGGTTTGTTCTTCGTTCAGTCCGATTAAATTGGAAAGTCCGCAATTCGGTGTACCGCTCTTTTCGGCAGCCACGATGGTTTCTACCAAAAAGGAGATGTCGTTTTCGTTTGCAAATCGGATGTTATACGACATGCGATGAGAATTTCTGTTTAATGCTTTTTCGATCGATTTTTCCATTAACGTTTAATGGAAATTCCGCAAGAGTATAGATGCTCTTTGGAAGCATATAGGCGGGAAGAGTGTTTTTCAATGACTGCTTCAGTGAGCCCTCATCGATAGATTCCCCCTCGATTACCAGAAATATTTCATGTATGCCTTGTTGGTTTTCTTGTGTAAATGCGACGGTGTTTGTTTTTTCGGAAAGTGCTTTTTTCGTTTGAAATTCTACTTCAGAAAGTTCTACTCTGAAGCCTTGAATTTTTACTTGTGTGTCTTTGCGACCGGCATACATAATGTTGCCATCTGCGGAGAGTCGGCACAAGTCGCCAGACCTGTAGTAGGTGATGTTATGTTCGCCTGCCGTGTATTGAAAGAAGGCAGTTTGATTGAGTTCGGGGTTGTTGAGATAACCGGGCGTGAGTTGTCCCCCTGACAAACACAGCTCGCCAATTTCATCAATCGCGGCAGGTTGATCTTCTTCGTTCATCACAGTGCATACGGAGTTGGCCATGGATGATCCGATGGTAAGTATGCCATTGTGATGTGGATTATTTCCATCACGTTTGTAGCTGTAGAATGTGCAGAATATTGTGTTTTCTGTTGGGCCATATACATTATCGATACGCGCGTTTGGAACGCATGTAGACCATTCTTCTACAATGTCGAGATGCAAGGCCTCACCGCAAAACAATGAGTACCTCATATTGGGGCAATCGATTTCATTGAAGTATGGACGCAGGAAATTGAGCATTGATGGCACCATCAGCGCAATGGTTAGTTGGTGTTCGTCCATGAGTTCGAATATGTATGAAAACTTAATGCGCCCCTGTGGAATGGTATATACGCATGCGCCGTGCAGCTGGGGGATGAGATAAGACATAACCGATAAGTCGAATGTGAGTTCGAACATTTGCAGCACCCGGTCTTGCTCGGAGACGGTATATCCCATTTTATAGAAGGCACCGACAAAAGCTGCGATATTTCCGAATGTAATGGGTACACCTTTCGGCGTACCGGTGCTTCCTGAAGTGAATAGAATGTATGCCAATTGGTTGTCGGATGGCGCTTGCTTTATGGCATTGTCGAAAAGCAGATCGACCTCCGCATTGTTGGCATCTTGCCATTCTTTCGATTCGTTAGCATCAATAATTCCGGCTAGGCTAACTTGATTTTTTATGCGGTTATTCAAATCATCCGGGCTGAGAGGATTGAGAGGCACATAGCTTTTGGAGCATAACCAACAAGCCCAAATGGCAGCATACGTGTCGATATGGTCGTAGGTCAGAATTGCAACAGTAGCACCCTCCATCTTCTCAATGCGGTTCACTAACGTAGTAATGCGAGTGCGCAATAGGGAATAAGGCATTTTTTGCTCATCCAGGCAAAAGGCATCGCGCGTTTGGTGCAGTTTGCTGTTCGAAAGGAATGGCAGAATGATATGAGAATGGAACAAGTTCACGGCAAAGTCGAAATGATTGTGCTAAAGTAAAAAGAGCCTTGGCTCGATACTATGTGGATTGCGGCGTATGAAAAAAAAAGCAGAACCGTAGTTCTGCTTTTCGATAGTAGCGGGGGCCAGACTCGAACTGACGACCTTTGGGTTATGAGCCCAACGAGCTACCAACTGCTCCACCCCGCAATATAAAATATAGATCCCTTTTCGCTTCCGAATTGGGGGTGCAAATATAGACTACTTTTGTGCCAGCAACAATTCTTTTCAAAAATTGCAGGAAAACAAGCATAAAGCAGGATTCGTCAACATTGTGGGCAATCCAAACGCGGGTAAGTCAACACTCATGAACGCTCTGATGGGCGAGAAGTTGAGCATCGTAACTCCCAAGGCGCAAACAACGCGTCATCGTATCATGGGAATTCTCAATGGCGACGATTATCAGATCGTCTACAGCGACACTCCCGGAGTGCTAGACCCGAAGTACAAGCTGCAGGAGGGAATGATGAAGGCCGTTGGGTCGGCACTCACCGATGCCGATTTGATTTTGCTCGTCATCGACAGTGCTGACAAGCATGAGATGCATGCACCGACATTGGAGAAAATCAAGAAGATCAAGATTCCTGTTTTTGTAATCCTGAACAAGTATGATTTAGTGGGCAACGATGGTGTGAATGTGTTGTTCGATCAATGGACAGCCACGCTCCCGCAGGCCAAGATTTTTCCTGTTTCGGCGTTAGAAAAGATTCACACGCGTGAACTGCTTGATCAGATAGTACTTATGCTTCCTGAGTCGCCTCCTTATTTTCCTAAGGATGATATCAGTGATCGCACGATGCGATTTTTCGTGAGTGAGATTATTCGCGAGAAGATATTTACGACCTACGATAAGGAAATTCCATATGCGAGTGAAGTACTCATCGAAGAGTACCTCGAAGAGCCTGACATCGTTCGTATTTCTGCCTTGATTCTGGTGGAGCGCGAATCTCAGAAGCGCATTGTAATCGGCCATCAGGGTGGGCCGCTAAAGCGTGTAGGCACGCAAGCACGCAAGGACATGGAATCCTTTATCGGCAAAAAAGTGTTTCTGAAAACCCACGTCAAGGTCGATGAGAACTGGCGTCAGGATGAACGTAAACTCCGAAATTTCGGATACTGGGAATAGGATGATAGCCTTTGCCAATGCCAAAATCAATTTAGGTCTGTTCGTTACTGAACGAAGACCCGATGGTTTTCACAACCTCGAAAGCATTTTTCTGCCTGTGAGTTTGTGTGATGTGGTAGAGGCTGTGCGCACAGATGGGAATGATATTCGGTTTTCCACACAAGGCCGCGCAATTGACGGAGACATTGAAACGAATTTATGTGTTCGAGCTTATCGATTGTTGAGTCGTGATTTTGCGCTGGGTGGAGTAGATGCCACGATCCTGAAGAATATTCCCATTGGCGCGGGTTTGGGCGGTGGTTCCAGTGATGGTGCTCATATGCTGAAGATTCTGAATTCACTGTTTGAGTTGAATCTTTCAACCGAAGAACTGAAGCAATATGCAGCACAGTTAGGAAGCGACTGTCCGTTTTTTATTGAAAACTCACCAAGTTATGTGCATGGAAGAGGGGAGTTGCTTGAATCCATTGATTTGCCTTTAAAAGGTCAGCACATAGCGATCGTTCACCCTGGCATACACGTAAGCACTGCAGATGCATATCGCGGTGTATCGCCAAAAGAAGCTTCGTTCAATCTTCGTCAATTGTCGGCACTGCCGAAGGAGCAATGGCAACGTGTTGTTACCAATGACTTTGAAGATTCAGTTTGTAAACAACACGCTGCGATTGCTGAATTGATCGATCAGTTGTTGAATGCAGGCGCATGGTATGCGCGCATGAGCGGAAGCGGATCGGCTGTGTATGGCTTTTTTGATGCGCCGGTTGAGTTGAAGAATATACCTTCTGATTATTTCAGCTATTGGGGTACGGTGTTGTAGGTGTTTATTTCACAACTATAAAGGTTCCAGAAGCCTTTTTATTTCCTTGCTTCATGACGATTGTATATGAGCCTTTCGGGAAGTTCAGGCAATCGATTGTCACTTGATTTCTGCCTGCGTTTTGAGTCGACATTATCCATTTTCCTTGTGTAGTGAAAACATCTAAGGTGACATCGTTCCAATGATCGGGTAATTCAACTCTTACTTGATTGCTTGCAGGATTGGGAAATACTGACAGTTCTAACTCATCAACGGAAGTAATCGCGTTCACAACAAGATTGAAGTAAACAGATGTCGTATCCCATACACCACATCTCCCCGCATAGAGTTCAACGATATGATCTCCAGGTTCAAGTGGCGCTATGAAGAGGCTATCCTCGCTCCAAGGCTGCAATTCCAGATTGTCAATGGAATAATAAATCTCAGCGGCATATTGGCTGGATTGCACAATGGCGTATGGGCTATTGTTTTGTTCGACAAGCGTTAATTGTGCGAGAGGATCCCAATCACCGATGTACCACTCTGAAAAATTATTGTATACTAAATCGTGCACGGCCTGTCTTATGATGGCTTCATGGCCGTTATCAATCGTATAGTCATAAAGCGCATTTAACGGCGATTTGCGGAATAGAGATGTGTAAAAGCAAACAGCGGCCACATAAGAACCGGTAGGTGAGGGGTGACTGCCGTCGGAAGAAAAGAGATCGATGTCGGGATGGTTTTCGCGCAGATAACGCCAAACAACGCTTACAGGTGAAACGATGCCCTCATTCATCTCTGCCATCATCATATAACGCTCACGCAGCAAGTCATCCATACCTTCGTAGGTGCACACCGGAGGCCAGTTGGCGCAATTTTGCTGATCACCGTTTTCACGTCCCCAGGTCATGTAGAAGACGGTTTCAGCACACGGGTTATGTGCTAGAATGGAATCGTTGAGTTGAGTGGCAAATGGAAATGTTTCTACTTCCACTTGTGAAATCGGAAAAGCCGGCATCTGACTTTGTTGCTGCAGCACAACAAAATCCCAATTGCCTTGAGTGATTAAATCCATTGAGGCGGGATTACCTAAGTGCCCTTCGAATGTATACCCGCCTGGGGTGCTCGAGGCAACCTCCAGTGTGTCACCTGCCGATAGTGCTACATCGGCGGTCAGTTGTGGTAGGTTATTGTAAGCTGTGTATGAGTTGCCAAGGAATAATGCACGCTTGAATGATTGGGCTTCACAAGTTGACGGCAAAGCCGAGCATGCTGTGAGTATAAAAAAGATGACCCCCTGTTTTATTATTCTGAAACTATGATTCGCTGATTCCATTGCTGATTGTCTTGATTGATTTGAAGAATGTAAATACCTTGAGTCAATGAGCGAGTGTTTATGCGGGCTAACGAAGTCCTTGATACTTTTTCCTCCTTCACGAGTGAGCCATTCATGTTATAGAGTTTTAATATGAAGTCACCGGCAAACGGGAATTGCACATAGAGATGATCGTATGCAGGAATGGGATAAACGGAAATGTCGTTTGTGTTTGCCACATTGGAGACCGAAGTTGTATCGCAAGGAATAAAAATGGTTCCCGGAGAACCCAGTAGGCATCCCACAAACCAAGCCTCGCTGCTATTGATATCGGTTGCGGCTGTATTCCATTCCAAGGTAAAGCCACCTTGGTTAGCTGATGTGGGCCAAGGTGTTTCGGTTTGGTAGTAAACGGAGAAGCTCAATTTGTCTGTTGAGTCGTAAATGCGTATGAGCTCACCTTCAGAGCTGAGAGCAAAAGGCATACTGCCATAGCGGTTGGGCACATTGTTATGGATGGCATCGAATAAATCAGTTGAGGCACAAACTACGATAGAGGCGCCGGCCTCCAGCACAGTGCCTTCAGGAAGAGTGAAAGGCGCAAGCCAATTATCATCGCGCAAGCGCCAGCCTGATAAATCGCGCGTTGTGTTGCCGACGTTTCGAATTTCAAACCAATCGCCACTGTTTGCACTCGGAATGGATGCATAGTTTATTTCACTCACGATGATGTCTTCTGAACATGGTTGGTAGGCTTGCCCCGGAGAGCCAAACATGCAGCCCGCGAACCAGTTATCAGCCATGGCCGGGTCTGTGGCGTTCAAGCGGTATTCGAGAGTTCGCCCTCCGCCATCTGCTACAAGAGGCCAGGGTAGTGTATCGAGGTAGTTTATTTCCCGAATAATTGAGTCGCGGTGATCGAGCAATCGTATGGTTCCACCGCTTGCGGGTAATGAAAAGTAAAAATTACCAATCACATTATCTACATCAGGATGAAGCGTTTGAAATGCCTCCAGGTCACGCGCAACTACGAGGTATTGGTTAGGTGCAAGAATGGTTTCGGAAGGAAACGCAAACTGTGGTGTGCTTGCATCGCTCGTCATTGACCAGCCTGATAAGTTCACAGTTCCATTACCTGTGTTGCGAATTTCAATCCAGTCACCAGCAACTTGTGTTTCATCATCGTTATAGTTGATCTCACTTATATCAACCTCGAGGGGTTGAGCAATGCCCAGGAAATAGCCAGTAAGGGTATCATCTATGGCAAGGTTGAAAATAATGGTGTCATTGTGCCATTGCGATTGCAGCAATGTATCGCTGAGCCAGTAGTTGAACACATAGCCGGGATTGGCAATAGCGGTGACGGTGACGGGTGCACCATTGAAGTAGATGCCGCTCCATGGGAGTTCGTCGGGCATGATGGTGTTAATCTGGATGCGTCCTGCTTCGGGAGGATATACAGCCAGTGTAATTTCTTGTTGTGATGTCAGCGCGAATTGATTTTGAATGTGGTTGCGCACTTGCTCGCCTCTGCATGCCAGTTGATCACGGAAAATGGAGTGATTATCGTTGAACCATTGCATGTATCCACCGATATTGTTGGGGTCTGCCCACCGCTCATAGTATGCAGGCATTTCGGGAAGGATTAAATCGTAGTGGTATTGTTCAATGTCGAGCAAGCGTTGAGCGCGGTAAGAGGTGTTTAGTAAATCGGCGAATCGGTTGATGAAATGCAGACGATAGGATTGATGTTGCATTAAATTATACCACGCTGTCGTAAATGGATTCCCATTGGTATTTCCCATCAACCACTCGATGTGATTCGTGTAACAATCAGTCCATGAGTTGGGAGCTAATCCTAATTCCAGATCTTGTAGTGCAAATCGCCACTTATAGTCGGTGGCATTTGAGCGATAAAGTTTGATATTGTTGTAAGGCCAGTCAACATTGCTCATAAACGACTCACCTATGATGTAGTCGGTGTAATTATTCAGATCATAATAGTTTCCAATTTGACTGATGTAGTCGGGTGAATTGACATCCAGTTGAGAAATTACTCCCCAGTCGTCCCAGTAATTCTGCGGGTCTCCATGCACCGCTCTTAGAATTCCCCCATAATAGTAGCTGAGCGAAAGGATGTCCATGTCTGCACTTTCGGCATTATCCAGAATTTCGTATTTCTCCTCATTGAATTTTTCCCTCAGTTCATAAAGGCCATGATACTGGCCGTTTATATAAACCGTTACAGGACGCCAGGCGGAGAAGTAGTTGTGAGTGCCTTCGCTCATCATTCGCACCTGCGCGGCATCTTTATATGGCAGGGCCAGGTATTGATTACTTCCGTTGCGCAAATAGAAATCGCTGTATTGATTTCTATAGGGAATGGTCGGGATCACCTGATGCTGCATGGGACTCTCGCCAAAAATTCCATCCGCCAGTTTTAGTCTGAAAGATCGTTGGGGTTGGCTTCTGCTGCCTCCTGCTCCCCCGTCCATAATCATACCCGTGTATTGCGACATGAGGAGGTTATGTGTCTCCGTTGAGTCGAAGTATTCAACGTATCCCGATTTCAGCCAATCACTGAAAGGATTGTCGAACATACCTTCCGGTCCATAAAGATTGTTTTCATTGGTAGAAATGGAAATGACAGGTGTTGTGTGCTCTGTTGCAAGGAAGTAAGATGCCACAGCAGATTGTCCCGGGATGCGATTCGGCTCGAAGGCGCGAGCTTTTAGCACAGTTGTAGTTTCGATAGTTATCGGTTGTCCGGTATAAAGAATGGAATTGGTTTCGGGCTCGCTTCCATCGAGTGTATAACGAACTGTAGATTCCGGACCATTGGGATTGAGAATAGAGACAGATTGGCTGCTCATATAAAATCCGGCAGCTACATCGAAAGAAGGCGTTAAAGTATATCCATCTGCAGGCTCGGAGTTGTTGTTGGTGCTTCCGGGTGTTGGCGCACCAAAGAGGACCTGCAATTCAGTTCCATCCGTATATTGACCGACACTCGCGTTCAGGGATTCTAAATCTATCGTGAGTTCATCAGTCAATTCACCGGCTGGCGAGAATAGATAAACCGTTTCACCTGCGCCTGAAAGTCCGAAGTTCGTATGAAAGAAAGAACCGGAAGTATTGATGAATTCGGAGTTTAATTCGGAGTCTGAAGTCGTTGTGATTTGAATGTTGACATAGTCGTAATAGTTGGGGTCCGTATAGGCTACATCAAACGCAAGTGAATCGATAGGCCCGGCTGTGAGTCCGGCTGCCTGTAAATCTTCTGCGCGGTAAATGGTTTGCATTCGCGCGCTGAAATACCAGTTTCCATAGGGCGCAGGGTAGCATGTGTTACAGTTCTGTGCGTTGTTTTCACCAATCACAACATCATTGATTCGAAGGACAGGACGCAAATTGGAAACCTCGCCATATTGAGCACCGCAGGCGTAGTCACCACCATCAATAAATGATGAAACAGAGGCAACATAATCGGTAACGGTTTGGTTGAATACGGAGTTGGAAGTATATCCACCCGACCAATAGGAGCAGGTGTTTAGTACGAGGTTGGAAACACCGTCCCATTGAAAGGATTGTTGCGCAGGGTGATTATTCCAACCCATTTGAGGAGTGAAGGCATTCGAAGTATGGAAGGAGACTGCCGCAGGAGAAGTGAATCGGTTTTTACTGCTGCAGAAAACGACTAGGAACTCTCCGGGCTGAAGCGTGTAAGCCGGAAAAACCCATTGTTGCGCATTGGAAGCATCGTCGGTTAGGCTATAACCCTCCAAATTAACGCTTTCATTTCCTGCGTTATATAGTTCAATCCAATCTTTGTATTCGCCGTCTTCGTCAAGCACGATAGAAGCGTTTTTATTACTTCCCTCATTTATAACAATCTGTGCATTTACTGTTGCGCACCAAGCACAGAGTAAAATGATTGAGTATAGTCCGATTTTCATAAAGCTAGTGGAATCAGCGCCGTGGTGTTAACACCGATATAACAAATATAAGCGAAGCAGGGAGGCGAGATAGGATTGATTTGAGGCCATGCTTATTTTTGCGCCCCTCCGGCCCCGTAGTTTAATGGATAGAATGGAGGATTCCGGTTCCTCAGATGGGGGTTCGAATCCCTTCGGGGTCACATTAGAAATAGGACCGCATTCGATGCGGTCTTATTTTTTTAGGTTCGTATTTTATTCATCTTTATTTTGCAATCCATTAACCAAGACGCGCATGCCACTCAACTCAGTATTCGGTTGGTTTATCAAAAAGCGAATACACCAAATCGACCTGTTTATGAAGTACCCGGTCGAGGTGCAAGGTGAGTTGTTTCGAAATCTGATTGATGAGGCAGCACTCACTCGTTTTGGTATCGACCATGGCTTCTCTTCGATTAAGTCGGTTGACGATTTCAAGAAGTCGGTCCCTATTCGCAATTACGAAGCCCTAAAGCCTTACATAGAACTATTGCGCGAAGGGCAGCAAAACATTCTTTGGCCCTCGAAACTGAAGTGGTTTGCCAAGAGCAGCGGAACAACTGATGCGAAAAGCAAGTTTATACCCGTAACAACTGAGGCACTTGAACAATGCCATTACAAGGGAGGAAAGGATCTTCTCGCTCTTTACTATAGTCAAAAACCGGATGCGCGTGTGTACAGTGGAAAGCACCTTGTGCTGGGCGGTTCATCGAAAATCAATCCCTTCAACGAGGAAGGCTACACGGGTGATTTGTCGGCCATTATCATTCGCAATTTACCGGTTTGGGTAGAGATTATGCGAGCTCCCTCGCGTGATATTGCCTTGATGGATAACTGGGAAGAGAAGATTGAAATGATTGCTCGCACCACTATGGATGAAGATATCCACATGATGGCCGGTGTCCCTTCGTGGACGCTTGTTTTACTGAAGCGTATTTTGGAGTTGAAGGGCGCCGAGAACATCAAGGAAGTCTGGCCGAATCTTGAGTTATTCTGGCATGGCGGCGTCAGTTTCAAACCGTATCGCGACCAGTTCAGCAAACTTATTCCGTCGTTGCAAATGAATTATGTCGAAACCTATAATGCTTCTGAGGGATTCTTCGGTATTCAAGATCGACTGAATGCCGATGACATGTTGCTCATGCTCGACTATGGAATTTTCTATGAGTTTATGCCCATGAGTGAATATGGGAAGGATAACCCGAAGACCGTAGAATTGAAGGATGTAGAGGTAGGACAGAACTATGCAATTGTGATTAGCACGAATGGCGGTTTATGGCGATACTTGATTGGCGATACTGTTCGCTTCACTTCTACATTTCCGTTTCGAATACAGGTAAGTGGACGAACACGTCATTACATCAATGCCTTCGGAGAGGAGTTAATTGTAGACAATGCGGACGAGGCCATACGTTGTGCTTGTCTGGAAACAGGAGCATCTGTAGTTGATTATACGGCCGCGCCGGTTTACATGTCAGACAAATCGAGCGGAGCCCATCAATGGCTTATAGAGTTTGAGCGTGAGCCGGTAAATATGCAACGCTTCGTGGAAGTTCTTGATTGCACATTGAAATCACTCAATACCGATTATGAGGCGAAGCGCGTATTCAATTTCATATTGAAGATGCCAGACGTAATCGCGGTTCCACCCGGTACTTTTTATAACTGGCTGCGCGAGAAGAATAAGCTCGGAGGTCAGCATAAAGTTCCACGCTTGAGCAATGAACGAATGTTTGTAGAAGAATTGATGTCGCAGGTAGAGCAAACCGTCAGGAAGACTGTGAGCATATGATGCTGCGCGCACTTGCGATATTTCTTTTCGCGTTTATCGCCATCGCCATTCCGGCTCAATCTCCATTTGAATTAATTTCCGAGGATCGAGTTGAGGCCAATCGTTTTGTTGTAGACGAGCTGGGTAATATGTACCTCATGAATGCCACCGGCATTGAACGGCGGAATGCCTTTGGTGGCGGAGTTTACAGAACATCTGAAATGCAATGGGGAGAATTTCATGATATCGATGTAACGGATCCCTTGCGGCCATTCATTCATTTTCCATCAGCCGGTAAAGTTGTTTTTTTCGATAATACCCTGAGCGTGCAGGGCTCCCCCATCGATTTGTTTGAGTTGGGTTATGATAATGTCGAGATCATGTGCGGTTCTCGAGGCGATGGCTATTGGTTGTGGGATGCCAGAAATTCGGAGATCATAAGGGTGGACAGAAGTTTTAAGCGCATTGTGTCGACCGGGAATTTGAGTATTCTTTTGAAAAGTGAAATACGTCCGGAGGCAATGATAGAAAGAGGTTCTTTTTTGTTCTTGCTGAACGACGATGATACGATTCACGTATTGGATATGTTTGGTATGTGGAAGAAGAGTTTACTGGTAGGCGAGGTGTTGAATTGGTCAGCAGAAGCAAGAATGCTTTACCTATTTGGCGATGATGGAAAAATGCGGATAGTGGACACTTTCCTTTGGCAACCCCAGGAGGTAGCTTTACCCGTTTCAGGAGGACGATACTCCTATCATTCGCCCTTTCTGTATTGTCTGCGTGAGGGCATCTTGAGCAAGTTCAAGCTGGTTGAAAATGCAAGAAACTAACAATTGCACCTTGTGTGGTTGAATTGTTTTACTTTCGAGGCGTATTCTATTTACCTACAACAAATCATGCATATTGCTATTGCCGGAAATATCGGTTCAGGCAAAACGACCCTGACCACCTTACTTGCGAAACATTACAAGTGGCAACCTCACTTTGAAGAGGTAGATGATAATCCTTATCTCATCGATTTCTATAAAGACATGCAGCGTTGGTCATTCAATCTGCAAGTGTTCTTTTTAAAGAGTCGCTTTCGACAAATCATGGAATTGAAGAAGAGCGGAAAGAAGATTGTGCAGGATCGCACCATTTATGAAGACGCTCAAATTTTTGCTCCAAACTTGCACGCCATGGGTTTGATGACAACCCGTGACTTTGAAAATTATGTGGACTTGTTCAGTGTGATGGATGAGTTCATTACTCCTCCCGATTTGTTGATTTTCTTGCGTGCTTCTGTACCAGCGTTGGTCGATAATATCGGCAAACGCGGCCGCGAATACGAAGAGGCTATTCGTCTCGACTACTTAACGCGTCTGAACGAACGTTACGAAGCCTGGATCAGCACCTACAACAAGGGTAAGATGCTCGTTATTGATATCGACGATAATCGATTCCACGAGAAGCCCGAAGATTTAGGGAAGATTATTGCCGGTGTGGACGGGCAGCTGCACGGACTGTTTAAGTGACGAGTGGCGAATGACGAGTGATGAATGACTTGTTGATAATTAGAAATGACAAATAAAAAAGCGCTGACTTCAATTGAAGTCAGCGCTTTTTTATTTGTCATTCGTCACTCGTCACTCGCCACTCGCCACTATTTCTTCCCCTGCAAATTCACCGTCATAATAACCTCGTTCTTAATCAGGTTATCGCCGAGGTTATCAAAGAATTTGTCTGAACCGAAACGCACATCAAACTGTGAACGATCGAATACGAATCCTCCGCCTACGTTAATGCCGTCACCATTTGGCGCTACTACTAGGGTGCAATTCAAATCATGTGAGATTCCTTTGATGGTTAGTTTACCGATTACATCATAATTGATAGCATTCTTTTTAGAGCCTGATGTGATCGTGTAAACTGCCTCACCAAACTTGCCTGCGTCGAAGAAGTCCGAACTCTTCAAGTGACCTTCGATTTTTGTTTTTTCGTTACCGGTCAAATCGGTATTGGTGAGAGTGTTCATGTCGATTACGATTTCACCACCTGTGATGGCTCCGCCCGAAATGTTTACTGTGCCACGCTTTACCAGGATAGTACCTTGATGTTTTTTACCAACGATGTTTTCTCCTCTCCAGGTAAGCGACGAGGTAGCAACATCAATTATGTAATTTCCGTCGCCGGCGGCCTGCAGGTTGGTTGCTTTATCTGCACTTTGAATAGTAACCATCGAAGTATCGGTAATGCCGCTCTTCAAGGCGAGTTTGCAACGCTGGTAGTCTGCTTCGTACAAGGAGTCCTTTCTCAGCTCTTTACATTTTACATAGTCAGGACTGTTTACATCCTCAACAGTGGCGCAGTTGCAAGCATCAAACTGGGTCAGACTGCCCTTGGTAGATTCTCCGCAGGAAGCCATCAACACGGAGGCAACCAATGCGATAAACGTGTTTTTTACGAAGTTCATGTATTCAATTGTTTTTAGTGTGCGATTGAATCGGTAGAGGTCATGTGATAGGTCGTGCTATCAGAAGAGGTGCTGTGAGTGCACTCGGTCTTTTTGTCTTTGCAGCAAGCTTCACCTGCTCCATGTTCGTGAGTACATTCCATCTTCTTGCCATCAGAGCAGCAAGCCTCTTTTCCGTGAGCGTGTTCGCCCAAAAGTGGTGCAAGGGTAAGACCTACAAGGCAAGAAAGCTTGATGAGGATGTTCATGGAAGGGCCGGAAGTGTCTTTGAACGGATCACCGACTGTGTCACCCACAACGGCAGCCTTATGCGGTTCAGACTTTTTGTAGAAGATTTCTTTTTTGCCGTTTACTTCAATTTCAACGCCTTTCTCGAACGACTTCTTGGCATTGTCCCATGCGCCACCGGCGTTGTTCTGGAAGATAGCCCACAACACGCCGCTTACGGTTACACCGGCCATATAAGCACCGAGTGCTTCAGCGCCCATAACCAAACCGATGATGATAGGAGTAACTATGGTTATAACGCCAGGAAGCATCATTTCACGCAGGGCAGCACGTGTAGATATTTCAACACACTTGCTGTACTCCGGCTTGCCTGTGCCTTCCAGAATACCCGGAATTTCGCGGAACTGACGACGCACTTCATTCACCATGTCCATCGCAGCTTTACCCACAGAATTCATTGCCAAAGCAGAGAATACAACTGGAATCATACCTCCGATGAAAAGCGCAGCAAGCACTTTCGCGTCGAAGATGTTGATACCGTTGATGCCTGTGAAAGTCACGTACGCAGCGAAAAGAGCGAGTGCTGTCAGAGCAGCAGAAGCAATTGCGAAACCTTTACCAATAGCGGCTGTAGTGTTACCGACAGAATCGAGGATGTCTGTCTTCTCGCGCACGTCTGCAGGAAGTTCACTCATTTCAGCAACACCACCCGCGTTGTCGGCGATAGGGCCGAACGCATCGATAGCAAGCTGCATAGCAGTGTTGGCCATCATTGCAGAAGCAGCGATACCTACACCGTAGAAACCGGCCAAAGCATAAGCACCCCAAATAGCACCTGCGAACAGGATAACAGGCATTGCCGTTGAAAGCATACCCATACCCAAACCGGCGATGATGTTGGTGGCAGCTCCGGTAGCTGATTTTTGAACGATGCCCATGACAGGCTTCTTGCCGAGGCCGGTGTAAAATTCAGTAATGAAAGAGATGGCAGCACCTACGAACATTCCGATGAGTACTGCGAAGAAAACGTTTTGCGATGTAGTTGTAGTAGTGCTGTATTCACCAGCGTTGAATACCTGAATGCTCATTTCAGCAGGCAAGCACATGTTGATGAGGAAGTAAGAAGCGACGAGTGAAAGACCAATAGACAACCAGTTGCCCAGGTTGAGGGCGCCTTGCACTGCATTGATAGTTGCTTTACCACTATCTGATACACGCACGAAATAGCTTGAAATGATCGAAGCCAGTAGACCAACGGCAGCAATCAGCAATGGGAGGAAGATAGGACCCATACCGTCGAATGGAATGGCATCGAATGAACCGTTGTTGGCCTCCATGAAGTCGCGAATGACGTAGTTACCCAATACCATCGAGGCAAGAACTGTGGCTACATATGAACCGAACAAGTCGGCACCCATACCTGCAACGTCACCTACGTTATCACCTACGTTGTCGGCAATCGTGGCAGGATTACGTGGATCGTCTTCCGGAATGCCTGCTTCTACTTTACCCACGAGGTCGGCACCTACGTCGGCTGCTTTGGTATAAATACCACCGCCCACACGAGCGAAGAGCGCAATACTTTCTGCCCCTACCGAGAATCCGGCGAGGACTTCCAATACTTGTGTCATAGCTTCAACGCCACCGTTGGCAAATGAGCCTTGCATAAAGTACATGAAGAACAGGATAAAAAGCATACTCAAACCAAGAACAGCCAAGCCCGCAACGCCGAGACCCATAACTGTACCACCAGTAAATGAAACTTTCAACGCTTTCGAAAGTGAAGTGCGGGCTGCTTCTGTTGTACGCACGTTAGCTTTGGTAGCGATGCGCATACCGAAGAAACCGGCCAATGCGCTGAATACAGCACCAATGACGAATGCAATTACAATAAGCCAATGAGAGGTTTCAACCATCTGCGAGAGAATACCTAGGGCTGCACCTGCAATGACCACAAACACGGCCAATATTTTATACTCTGCTTTTAGGAAGGCCATAGCGCCTTCGGCTACATAACCGGCGATTTCTTTCATTCGGTCATTACCTGCATCTTGCTTACTGACCCAGGCCGACTTTATGGCCATTACAATAAGGCCCAAAACTCCGAGGGCCGGAACGATGTAAATCAAACTATCCATTGATGTGATATAATTGGTTTCGTGTTGGTTATAGAACACCCTTTTTCGGCATTCGGGGCGCGAATATAAGGGAAAATTGGATTTTGGGTACTGGTTACCGGGTGCCGAGTACCGATTACCGAATACTCGAGGGTGCTGCTCAAAGACTTGGGGCAATCTGTATTCAGTCCCCAGTCCCCAGTCCTCAATAGAATGCAACCCTTACGTACGAATTTCCGTCATATCTTCACAACCACCATTATACCTTACCGTTATGAAATTAAATCTACTTTTTTTCGCCGTTATTCTATTTTTTGTTTCCGGAGTTCAGGCCCAATGCACAATGACTGGTGCAATTAACCAGCTTCCGGTAACCTGCTCAGAACAGCAAATCACGTTCATGGGATACGTTACTTCTGATTGTGGTTTTACTGGGGCTTACAATTATACATGGCTGGCCTACACCGATGGAGGCAATGGAACGCAAACACCTATCAATGAATTAACTGTTTCGGGCAGCGCAATTTCGGGGACTACCTTTCCGCAGTATGTATTGCAACTTGATGCGTTTCCGTATGTTCAAGTTTGTTTGATGGTGAATTATATCGATGGGAATGGTATTCAGCAAGGTGAGGTTATGTTGTGCCAGTCGGCTATTAATTTTCCTCAACCACTTGTGGTCACTGCCTCTGTAGGTAACAATAATTGTGGGCAGCCTACCTGCCTTGCCCAGTTTATGGCATCGGGAGGAACCGCTCCTTATACATACTTGTTGAGTAACGGCGAAATAATTTCGCCTAACACTTGGAATTGTTTTGATTTTGCAGGCACATACGTATTGACCGCCATGGATGCTAATGGGTGCGAAGGAAGCACTTCCTTTTCGATTGCGCCAACCGAAGCCATTAATTCGACTTGCGAAACGGCACAAGCAATGGAAAACGGCGTGGTGATGTATGATACACTTTGCACAATCAATCAGGAACCCAATGCCTGTGGTGGACTCAATTATTTCCAAACTGGTTGGTATAGTTTTAATTCAGAGAATTTCAGCCATGCCAACGTAGCTTTTTATAGCGGTTACGACACGAATGCTTCTGGATCCAATGGGTTCATTAACCCATCGGCAATCGAGGTCTATCAGGAAGTTGCGGGAGGCGGATGTTCAGGGGCTGAGTTGGTATTGTGTTATGCTACACAAACAAGTGGAATATCAGGAAACTCTGATCCTATGTGTTTGGACCTTGCCGATTCGCTCACGTTGCAGCCCAATACAACATACTTCATCAAATACATGACGCAATGGACCTCATGGATTCCTGTGCAGGGATTGGTGATGCTCACCAATGAACCCATAGCACCTATCTGCGGTTGCACCGACAATACCTCCTGCAATTACGATCCGGATGCGCTTATATCGGACGGCTCGTGCGGTTGGTCGGGCTGCATGGATCCCGGAGCTTGCAATTATCAGCAGTGGGTTTCCTGCGACAATGGTTCGTGTGTTTATGGCAGCGATATCAATGGACTAATTTTTCATGATTTGAATGGCGATGGCACCCAGCAGACATGGCAACCTGCCGAGCCCGTGCTGAGTAATATTGGTGTTATTACGATTGAAGAATTGGGCGTGTTGATTTACCCTGATGCGAATGGTCAATTTGTGTTGCCCAACATTCCTCAGGCAACTTACACAGTGTCATTTGAAGATCCGAATGGTTATTGGATATTGAATGCAGAAGGTCCTTTTCAAGTAACCTTGCCCACCTGCAATGGCCTCAAGTTACCCTTGATACCCTTATCGGAGGCCATGGCTCAAGTGAGTGGTATAAGCACGTGGGAAAACACAACGATTCATTGCGCAGTCGGATTCACTCCCGGAATTTATCTTTACAACAATGGTAATCTGCCGTTGAGTGGAACCTTTACCATAACCTTGGATCCTTCCTTGGTCTATGATGAGGCGCCTTGGGCAGGCACCGGTGTTACCGTAGTAGCACCAACAGAAACGGCTCCCGGAACTCTTACATGGACAATTGACAATCAGCCGGCGGGTTCGCTTTACTATTATCAAGTCCATATTGTTGGCCCGGGTGCCGCAACCACCGGTCAATCTTTTCCGTTTGCATTTGATCTCACGCTGCTCGACGTGAATGGTGGAGTTTTCTATTCCAATGAATGGAATATCAATCCGACAGTTACCTGCAGCTACGATCCGAATGACAAGCAGGCAACTCCTGCCGGATGGACTGATCAACATTTCATCGAGGCGGGGGAGGATTTAGAATATCGAATTCGTTTCCAGAATACAGGAAATGCGCCTGCCTTTAATGTGCGCATAGAAGACCAAATTGATATTTCCAAACTCGATTTAAATTCGTTTGCACCAATCGCAGCGTCGCATTCATATAGCACGATTGTAACGCCTGATGGAATGGTTCAGTTCGTTTTCGATAACATTCTACTGCCGGATAGCGTGCACGATGAGCCTAATTCACACGGTTGGGTTGTCTACCGCATTCGCGCATTTGATTCACTTCTTCCGAATGATGTAATCGAGAATACAGCGGCCATTTATTTTGATGACAACGAACCGGTAATAACCAATACATACGCGCACACTATTTTCTCTTGCGATATGATCCCTGATCCAAATGGAGTTAATGGAACTTGTCAAGGACAGGAGGTGCTCCTGAATATTTTCCCTGAGTTGGATTACACGGAAGACTACGCTTGGTATGTGGATGGTAACCTTGTAAGCAGCGAAATGATGTACAACTTTCCGGCTAGCAATCAAGGTGATTATAGTTTTGTGCTCAATCGTACGAATCCGTTTTGCAGCGTGTTTGATACTCTTCAAGTCCAAGTTTGGCCCTTGCCCAATGATGCAATCGTAAACGGAGGTACTGCCTTAGCAGGTCCCGCGGGAGTAAGCTGGCAGTGGTATCTGAATAGCGAGCCCATCGCAGAAACCACACAGGTCATCAATCCGGATGTATCAGGCATTTATTCTGTGCTTACCACCAACGAATTTGGATGTACGACCATGAGTGAAGAAACCGAGTTTACTTTGATTAATGTGAATGAATCGGAAATTCAATCTATTGTCGTTTATCCAAATCCTGCAACCGATGTTATCCGTGTAATTCTGCCTGTCGGTCAGGTCGGATTGAAAATTTTTAATGGTTTCGGTCAGATTGTATACAGTGACACAAAGGCTCAAGGAATACAATGGTTGAATGTCGCGCAGTGGAGCCGTGGATTGTACACTATTCAAGCTAACAATACTAGTTTTAGCACACTAGTCATTCGATAATTATTGAATATTCAAATAAAAAAAGCCCTGCTATTGCGGGGCTTTTTTAATGTAAGAACTTTCTCAGCACGTTTGCTTTTATTTCTGTTTCATTCCATTCGTCATAAGCATTCGATTGTGCCACGATTCCTCCCCCCACATGTATTTCGAAGTGATCTGAAAAGATTTGCATGCAACGCAAGGTGACAAAATGTAACTCGCGGTTATTGGGCATTGCTAATCCGATTCTACCTGCGTACAAACGCCTTTCAAAATTGGAATGTCTATCTATAAACTGCAGAGCGGCTTTGCGTGGCACCCCGCAAACAGCAGGAGTTGGTTGCAGTTGTCTTATTATTTCGGTTGAATCAATTGCACCTGTGAACTGAATCTCAGTTTTAAGATGGACCAGTGGCCCGGCATGCGAAGTATAAGGTCCCTTGCTAGCGATATTCATTGCTCCGCATTTGCTCAGTGATTCCAGAATGAAATCGGTCACCAGCGATTGTTCACTCTTTAGTTTATCTGACCACTGAATTTCTTTTTCACCCGAATACAATTGAGTACCCGCAAGACTCACCGTTTGAAAATTCTGATCTTCTTTGCGCAAGAGTAGCTCGGGTGTAGCCCCCATCCAAGCCCCATGCTGTGGGTGGTTAAGTACGAATACAAAAGCGTTCGGATAATTTGCAATAAGCTCACTAAAGACGACGTCTAGCGATTTTGTGTTACGCGGCTCATGCTTGATGCAACTGACGACTACTTTCTTAATAAGACCCTCATCGATTTCATTTAATGCAGCCGCAACAACAGAAGCATGCTGCATTTGGGTCGTCTCGGGTTGCGGTGCAATTCCGCTGAACTCTCTGAAGGGCTCAATGATGAGTGTTCCTTCATTGTGGTCAGATTGAAAATTTTCTCCATCGAATTCAAAGTATTGAATATTTCTAGCCTCATCAATTTCAGAGGGCAATACAACCCGGGCTAGGTATTTCCCTTCGGATATAGATTGCTCAATATTCATCCCTTTTTTTCTTTGACCATAACCGTTAGTCTGCTACTAGCAATCAAGAGTTTTTCTTCATCGATGATATCGATGTTCCAGATATGAATCGATCTACCCTCGTGAATAATTTTCGCAATGCCTGTAACGGTTCCGTTGCGTTTGGACTTCACGTGGTTGATGTTCAGTTCAAGCCCGACGGCTATTCCACCTTTATTGGCAGCTATTAAATGAGATCCATAACTGCCTAAAGTTTCAGCAAGAGCCGCACTAGCGCCGCCATGCAGAAGACCATATGGTTGTTGTGTTCGATTGTCTACCGGCATTGTGGCTTCCACGTGTCCTGGATCGACACGGGTAAAGACGATACCTAATGCTCCCAGAAGTGTGCTGGAGGCAAGCTTATTCGCGTCATCAGGACTCATAGCGCGAAGATAGGGGTGAGGGGCGCAGGCAAAAAAAAACCGCCCTGAGGCGGTTCTTTTTTTGATATGATGAATGATTAGAAATTCGTTTGATCCTTGTGGTTGCGAAACTCGAGATCGTTCTTAGCTTTCTCGCCGAGTGAGGCATCCTTCTGAACAGCATTGCGTAAGTTCGTTCCAACGCCTGCTCCGTCGCCACTGCGAGCGCAGATAATAGCTCTCAGATAATCTGCCTTTGCGGAACTATCGCCACTCGCATCGATATGTGTTTTGGCTGCACCAGTGTCTTTGTTGAGCAATTGAGCGAGTGAAGAGTTGAATGTTTTGAAAGCAGACATGTTTTTAATAGCACCTGCATAATTTCCGTTTTGAACGTCAATTAAACCTTTGTTGTAGCTGGTTTCAGAACCGGCACCGGCTTCATTGAAATAAGTGAGCGCACCCTTACGGTCTCCATTTACCCGTGTGGCGATACCCATATTATTGGCAGTTTCAGCGCACTTCTTCATGCTGTAGGCTTTGTTCCAGTTGGTTTGAGCATCAGCGAGTTTGTTCTGCATATAATAAACACAACCGAGGTTGTTGTAGGCACGGTAATCAGCTTCCGGAAGTGCTACTGCTGCTTGATAGATAGCAGCTTTTTTATTCAAATCATCGATCAATGAACCTGCGCGCATCAACTCTTCGTATTTGAGCTGTGCTGGATTGCTTGAACCTATTTGAACGAGTTCTTCATCGCTATACCCTTGCAAATCGTAGTTAATCAGGATACGGCAGCGACGAAGATCAGGGAAGATATCTTTTTGAATTTCGGTATATGTCTTTGAAATATTCTTGATCTCCTCTTCACGCTTTTGCAAATCGGTTGTCATTTTCAAAACATTGATGATAATGTTACGATCCTCAATGTTCGAAGCTTCCATAGCAGAGCGGAAACCTTCCCAGTCCTCCCCTTTTGGAGTTAGTGTGAACAGGCTTTCAGGAGCATTGGTGAGTTTCATTTTCTTTGCCAAATCCATGAATGCCTTCTTTCCAGCTTCAGCACGTTCAGTAGCGAGGTTGTCGTTCAGAAGCATTTCACCTTCCGGCGAAGCGTAGGAGGTGAACTCAATCTTTTTGATGACAAGGGCAGGATTGGTGGCAACACTTTGCATCCATTTTCCCAGATTAGTCATATCGGCTTGTTTCAATTCAGCCGGCTTCAAGTTCGAAGCGTTGTAGTCAAAATTGATTTGAGTACTGTCGTTGGTATAACTCAGCGTTCGCACGAACTCATCCTTACTCCAGATGCATTTGTCGTCATTCTTAAGAAGATAGGGAGTGGTAATGATTCCTTCTCCAATGGCCAATGCAGGGAAGTCAGTTTCTTTCTTACCCATTTTTCCATGAATGCGGAGTTCCAATTTACCGTTGGCCATTTCCGGTGTATAAGCTACACGGTCATTATATGTGAAGCTTTTACCGGTTTTGAAGGGTACAATGGTGCCATTTCCCACTGCTTGTTCACCTTGATAGTAGGTCGATTTGAAACGGGTTTCTTTTCCATTGTGAACGAATACAGGAACTGCTTCCATGCTAGCCTTCTTGGGGAAGTATTTTGGAGGAAAGTTTCCGGAAACGGTTAAGGCCACGGTGTCTCCGTGTACTTCTAGTGGATTAGGATTTGACTTAATGCCCATTTCCTGAGCAGCCTTCTCCATAGATTTTAAATTGGCGCATCCCACAACAATGGCTGCGCAAAGCACAGCAGCGAGAAAGTAGAAGCCGTTATTTTTCATGCGGTTTAATTGAATTGGTTTCTTAAAAATTCAACCGCAAATCTAGACACCTTGTTGTTCTTCAGAAAGGATAAAGTGGTGGTTTTGATATCGTTTTTCAACAAGAGACCGTGCATGAAGTATCCTATTGCATAATTTGGATGCGCTCGGTGGAAGCCTGTATCAAATTTCGAAGGAGACTTTCAGGAACTCGTTCCAAAGAGCGTCGTCAGGTGGCGGAGCTACGATGCATATTGGCGTCTTTTTAACAGGATGCATGAATTCTATTTTGCGGGCATGCAGATGAATGGAGGCATTGTCGTTGGTGCGCTTGGCGCCATACTTAATGTCACCTTTGATAGGGCAATTCAGGCTGGCAAGAGTAGCTCGTATTTGATGGTGCCGCCCAGTTTTCGGATAAACCTCCACGAAGGTGTAGTTGTCGCCGACCCCCATTACTTTATAGCTTAGTTCCGATTCTTTTCTGTCCGGACCTGCCTCACTGTATGCAAAGGTTTTGTTCAGTTTTTGGTCTTTCCAGAGGTAATTGACAATTTTGGCTTCCGTGGGGTTGGGTGTTCCCTTTACAACTGCCCAATAGGTTTTCTGTACTTCACGGTATTTAAACATATTCGACAGTCGGTTCAGCGCCTTAGTGGTTCTTGCATAGATAACAATTCCACTTACGGGGCGATCAAGTCGATGCACAGTACCGATGAAGGCTAATCCCGGTTTATTGAATTTCTGCTTTACGTAGCTTTTAACCGTGTCGCAAAGAGTCTGGTCCCCGCTAATATCACTTTGAATAATGTCTGAGTTACGTTTGTTGACGACTACAATATGATTGTCCTCGTAGAGAACACGCAAGTTCTCAACGGTGCTCATCACGATAGGCTCTTTAGGAGCTTGCCGCCAGTCGCGGGTTCCTTTCGAGGATGGTATCTGGTTTTCCATGTTACTTGTTTTTTTATGCGATGGTTAATCGCTTCCGGACAGATAGGATGTTAATACTGTTCTTTTGAATTGGGAAAATCGCCGCTTTTTACATCGCTTACATAACGGCTAACCGCGTTGTGAATTTGTTCTCCTGCGTTCATATAGCGGCGTAGGAAGCGCGGGCTGAAATCCTGTGTATAACCCAGCATATCGTTCACAACCAATACCTGGCCGTCGACTTGAGAACCTGCTCCTATACCGATCGTCGGGATTTCGATGGATTGCGTCACTTGAGCAGCTAGTGCTGCAGGGATTTTTTCAAGAACTAACGCAAAACATCCGCACTCATCCAGCACCTTCGCATCGCTGAGAAGACGTTCTGCTTCCTGTTCTTCTTTTGCACGCACCTGGTAAGTGCCGAATTTATAAATGCTCTGAGGAGTTAATCCCAGATGGCCCATCACCGGAATACCCGCTGTTAGAATGCGTTGAATTGACTCGCGTATTTCTGAACCTCCTTCCATTTTAACAGCATGCGCGCCGCTCTCCTTCATGATTCTAATCGCTGAATTGAGAGCCTCTTTTGAATTTCCCTGATATGAACCGAAAGGCAAATCAACGACTACCAGACATCGCCTTGCGGCTCTCACCACACCTTGAGCGTGATAAATCATTTGATCAAGCGTGATGGGAAGTGTCGTTTCATGACCGGCCATCACGTTACTTGCGCTGTCGCCCACTAAGATGACGTCAATACCTGCTTCATCTACCAGGCGGGCCATACTATAGTCGTAGGAGGTGAGCATGGAGATTTTTTCACCCCGCAGCTTCATTTCCTGGAGTGTGTTGGTCGTTATTCGACGCACTTCTTTGTTAATGGACATGGCGCAAAGGTAACAAGCATTTGAAAGCCCCCAATTTTCTCTGAAGATGTCAATTGATGTATTCGACAATCGGATGTTTACAGACCCTGCAACCGACCAATAGTGTGCGCAGTCATTGTGTAGTAATTTGCACCGTATTTTATTTATATACACGCTCTATCAGCATATGAAAGCCTTATTTCGCTTGGGAATATGGATGGTACTCCTCGGAGCACCTCCAATGTTGTTTGCTCAGTGGGATTATCCTCAATTCAACATGTCAGAAACTACAATCAACGCTTGCTTCGGCCGATTGTACGATAGTGGAGGTCCAACCGCTCCCTACGGTTTGAATGAGAATATTACCACGACCATAGAGGCAGATGGCATTGTTACACTCACTTTTTACGGTGCGTTTTCATTACAGGAAAACGTAGACTCGTTAATTGTGTATGACGGAACGGTTGCGGTGGGCAATGTGCTGGGAGTGTATACCGGGCAGGAATCACCCGGGCAAATGGTTGCAACCTCAGGTACCGTGACTCTTGTTTTTGCTTCGGATGGAAGCCTTTCTACAGCTGGGTTCAGCCTATATTGGTCTTCTGAAGTAGCCTTACCGGTGCCGCCCGGATTGGCTGTCAGCAATCCTCCTGCTTGCAACTCGACGCAGTTCAACGTCGATCTCTCAGCACCGGTACCTTGCGAATGGTTTGAGAATGCAGTCTTTGAAGTTGCTTCCTCGTCGGATGTTTTTGATGTGATTGAAATTGATCCGAACTGTGCTGCCGGCATGACAGAGTTGATTACGCTCACATTGGATGAACCTCTCACGTTCAATTGTAATATCCTGGTCAATTTGACAATTCAAATTCCCGATGCTTGTGGCATACTGCATGAGTTTGAGTTGGGGACCTCTTTTTTATTTGATAATTGTCCTATTAATGCTCAAATCATCAGTCAGTCCCCCTCGGTTTGTCCGGGAGGATGCACGTCTCTGAGCGTTGAAACACAAGGCTGTTTCAATTATTCGTATGCATGGAGCAATGACTTATCACCGACTGCCGGACCGCATACTGTCTGCCCGGTGGCGACAACGGTGTATTCTCTGGTAATTACAGAATTGGAAACATCTCAGCAGCTTTCTCTGTCTTATACCGTTAGCATTGAAAATGTCAACATATTTACGCAAGACCAAACTGTTTGTCAGTCGGCACCCGATGTGCTTCTTCAGGCAGGAACGACAGGTTCATGGTCGGGCCCCGGTATCACGGGAGGAAATGGTTCATTCGACCCCGATGCAGCAGGGGGCGGCGAACATATCATTTATTTTAATTCAACCAACTGCATTGACAGTTTACAAATCACCGTAACCCCAATCGCTGCCCAGTTTGCAGCGGCGGCATGCCCTGGAACCGCTCCCTTTCAGCTTTCCGCTAATCCTTCCGGTGGAATCTGGTCCGGATTGCAGGTTACCCCTGAAGGCGTTTTTGATCCGTCCACAGCAGGCGCGTTTCAGGCTATATATGAGGTCAACGGTTGCGTGGATGTTACAAACGTGAATGTGGGCGAAATACAAGGGCCTTTTGTTCTTGATCCGATCTGTCAGTCAACGGGTATCACTTCATTGGATGTGGAGCCATTTGGGGGAAACTGGACAGGCCCGGGCATCGTAAGTTCTTCGGCAGGTACTTTTAATCCTTTGAATGCCCCGCCCGGAGATGTTACCTTAAACTATGCTCTCAATGGCTGTGAATCTGATTTTTCTGTTTTCGTGAAGGATATTGATATCCTCGATTCGGAAACGCTTTGTCCATTGGAGGCTCAGACTATTTTGGATGCAACTCCGGTTCCACCGGGTGGCCTGTGGAGTAGTCCGGATGGCGCCATTAGCAATCAGAATACAGGTATGTTTAATCCGGGTGTTTTTAGCCAAGACACGGAAACGTATATTACTTATCAGGCGCTGAATGGATGCGTTGATACTATGCACATAACAATTGTGAGCCCGCAGGTAGAAGTTGATGAGATTAGCTTTTGTATTTCCAATACAGTGGTCGACTTGGATCAATCACTTATCGGATTGACTTCTCCTCCCGGTGGCTCATGGTTGGGACCGGGTATCAATGGTTCGAGTGCCGCAGGTTTTACGCTTAATCCACAAGCGCTGCCTATTGGGTTGAACTACATTTATTACAGGGCCAACAATTGCGAAGACTCGGTACTGGTGCGAATATTTGCCCCGAACCTGCCGGATGCTCCACAAAGCTTTTGTTCAAGTGATGAACCTGCCATTCTTGCATCAACCGTTCCCGGTGGAAATTGGTCGGGTTCCGGTATTGTAAATGCTGCAACCGGTTTGTTTGACCCTTCCGTTGCGGAAGAGGGAACTTATTTTATACGCTGGGAAAATCCGGCGGGATGCCACGACAGCATTCTTGTTACTGTTGAAACGGAGGTTGACCCTGTAATATCCGGTATCAACGATGTGTATTGCAGCCAGGATTATGAGGTGAATTTTAGCACCTTGCCGTTAGGAGGATTATTGATTGGCTCACTTGCAACAACGTCATTCAATCCTTCGGAATTGATCGATGGAGATTACACCGTTATCTACAAAATAACTCCTATGTATTGTCCGGAAGTGGCCGATACGGCGGAGTTCACCGTGTATCCGCCGTTGGTTCTTGAACCTCTGGTTGCCTCATCTGATCCGGTATGTTTTGAAGAAACAAGCACGATAACAGCTGATGCTAATGGCGGATATCCTTCCAATGCGCTTACATACGCATGGAGTAACGGCGGCCCAAATGCAGCTGCCAATACACAGGCGTATACTGAAACTACAATTGTTACATTGTTGGTAGATGACGGATGCTCTCAACCACAAACTGCCGCCATAGAGATAAATATGTTCCCCCAATTTGATTTCACGATTACCACCTCTGATACATTGTGTCCGGGAGAGGATGGTTTTGTGGAGCTCGATTTTGAACCCAATGGCAGTTACACAGTGGAATGGAATGGTGTCGAAGGAAACCCATCGGTTTATTATGCTGAGTCAGGCACTGAAGTCGACATTCACATAACGGATGCCAACGGATGTGAGCAGGATTCTACCACGGTAGTTCCCGCATTTACTGAACCGGTTGCTGCCTTTACTATTAATCCGGATGAATTATGCGTACCCTTTGAAAATATAGGGAACATACAGATGGTAAATAATTCTGTGAATGCAGTGAGCGGTGTTTGGCGTTTTGGTGATGGAAATTCAGCTGCATTAGTGCCCGGAGAAGACATCGTGCACGCTTATGCGGAAGCCGGTCGTTTTACTGTATCATTATCTGTGGTTAATGAAGGGGGCTGCACCGATTCCACCGCCATTGATTTATGCATACAACCTCAGGAACCTGTTTTTGTGCCTGATATTTTTTCTCCCAATGACGATGGTAAAAACGACACCCTCTATGTACGTGGTCTTTTTATATCACGCATGGAATTCAGAGTTTACAGTCGCTGGGGTGAGGTTGTATTTGAGACAACCTCTCCCACGAAGGGTTGGGACGGCAACTTGAGAGGAAATCCCGCGCCATCGGGAAGCTATTATTATACCTTGTTTGCAACCATTGGTGATGTAACCAAAGTTGAACAGGTTGGCGAAATCGTTCTAATTCGATAAAGGAACAAGCAAAATGAAAAAAACTCTATACGCCTTCATAACGCTCTTGTTTATTGAAGTGCTTGCCACTAATCTGAATGGCCAGGACATGCACTTTTCACAATATAACAATTGTCCGCAACTCATTAATCCGGCCCTAACCGGACAGTTTGAAACCATGCTACGCGGCACAATCTTGCACCGACGTCAGTGGCAAAATATCGGCACCGGATATGTTACCAGTGGATTAGACGCACAGTATAAATTATTGAGCGTGAATAACGATAATTTCTTTGGTTTTGGATTGATGATTCTTCAAGATGCTGCGGGTATAGCGCAGCAAAAGACTTTATCGGTGAGAACTACGGCGGCCTATAATATGGTTACATCGCCCGATGATTTGTTATCAGCCGGATTTCAAATGGGATTTGAGCAGCGAAGTATGGACTTCGACGGTTTGGCGTGGGACAACCAGTTCAATGGTGTTAGCTATGATCCAACTCTGGATAATCGAGAGCGATTTATTACCAACACTAGAAGCTTTGTCGATATCGGCTCAGGCATACACTGGAAGCACAGGAAGAAGCGACGTTTCGATTTGGGTTACGCTTTATACCATGCCAATCAGCAAATCACTATGGTTGCTCGTGGAGATGACCGTATGAAGTTGCGTCAAGTCTATAAAGCAGCGTGGATTAAGCGATATGAGCATATTGACATGAAGTATGATGCATTGATTCAGCGACAGAGTGGCTCCAATGAGGTGATGATTGGCATCACCGCTGAATATCGCATTGGTGATGAGTCAAAATATACGAACGTGAAGACGGCTAGTCTTGCACGTGCCGGTATGTATTACCGATGGAAAGATGCAATTTCGCCTTATATAGGTTTTGAATACAAGCGTTTTGCGGCCATTAGTTTGGGGTACGATATCCGTTTGGCGAAGATGCCATACATCGACGGCAGGGCAGGTGGTCCTGAGATTGCACTGACTTATATGGGAATGCCGGAGCGCAAACGAATGAAGGTTGTGAAGTAGTCTTCGGTTAGTCACCTGCATATGTCAATAATTTCCTGAAAGCATCCTTTTGTAATGCTTTAATCAGGTGTTCTTTGAATACCTATAAAAACATTGCACATGGCATCTTTTGAAATTATTGGAGGAAAAAAGCTCAGTGGTGAGGTTATCCCACAAGGAGCAAAGAACGAAGCGCTACAAATTATTTCTGCCGTTCTGCTCACAGAAGAGAGAGTTGTTATTTCCAACATACCGAACATTCGAGACGTTATGAAGCTTATTGAGCTTCTCGGTGCAATGGGCGTTTCCGTATCTAGAATTGACGAACACACCTATGCTTTTGAAGCGAAGGATGTGAATTTGGAGTATTTACTTACCGATGATTTTAAGAAAAGGGGCGGCGCTTTGCGCGGTTCGATTATGATTATCGGGCCTTTACTCGCGCGCTTTGGTGTGGCATACATACCTGAGCCGGGTGGCGACAAGATTGGCCGACGTCCCGTTGATACACACCTGCGAGGCTTCGAGGCACTAGGAGCTACGTTCGAGCATATGAAGGATGAGCGCTTCTATAAAATCAATGCGAAAAATTTGAAGGGCACCTTTATGCTTTTGGATGAAGCCTCTGTAACGGGCACAGCCAACATTGTAATGGCAGCCTCATTAACGAAAGGTGAGACAACAATTTATAACGCTGCCAGCGAGCCTTATCTGCAACAACTCTGTAAAATGATTAACCGCATGGGCGGTAAGATTACGGGTATTGGCTCCAACAAACTCATTATTGAAGGTGTCGATCGCCTCGGTGGCACGGAGCATCGAATGCTACCCGATATGATTGAAATAGGAAGTTTCATTGGATTAGCTGCTACGACGCAGTCTGAAATTACTATTCGTAATTGTTCTATTCCGGATCTTGGTATCATCCCTTCCGTTTTCAGGAAGATGGGAATTGAAATGGAATTCCGCGGCGATGACATCTATTTACCGGCCCAAGATTCATACAAGATTCAAAACCTGATCGATGGTTCAATTTTGACTATTCGGGATGGTATATGGCCCGCGTTCACGCCCGACTTGATTTCAATAGCCCTCGTAACAGCTACACAAGCCAAGGGCAGCGTGCTTATTCATCAATGGATGTTTGAGAGTCGCTTGTTTTTCGTTGATAACCTCATTGATATGGGTGCTAAAATTATATTGTGTGATCCACACAGAGCGGTGGTAATCGGGAGCAATCGAGAAACCAAATTGCGCGGGATTACGATGTCGTCGCCTGATATCCGTGCGGGTGTTTCTATGCTTATTGCTGCTCTTGCGGCCAATGGTAAAAGCACGATTCATAATATTGAGCAAATAGACAGAGGCTATCAAAATATTGAACACCGCCTGCGTGCTATTGGAGCCGATATTAAGAGGATAGAATAATTTGGCAACAAGTTTGCCTGCGGCGCGCCCGTGTTCGTTATTTTTAACCCTGATAATTTTATAACATGAAAAAAATTGCTTTTGCATTACTCGTTGTTGCCGGTATAGGCGCAACGTATAGCTTCACCGCCATTGAGAAACCTGCAGTTGCCCAGCGCATGACTGAGAAGCCTGTCAAGGTTGGCACAGCGATCGGTGATGAAGCTCCGGATATCGTGATGAATGGATTAGACGGAAAGCCTATGAAACTCTCTTCACTTCGCGGAAAATTGGTGCTAATTGATTTTTGGGCTTCATGGTGCGGGCCCTGCCGCAGAGAAAATCCAAACGTTGTATCGGCCTACGAAAAATATAAGAAGGCAAAATGGA
>Ga0315907_10001322_pt1 | contig 33745 bp, 22 predicted proteins | sample LakEriMetagenome_3_FD_203525 | JGI IMG/M metagenome (GOLD analysis project Ga0315907, IMG submission 203525) | Freshwater fungal communities from buoy surface, Lake Erie, Ohio, United States - Buoy 12 MA123 | ecosystem: Environmental > Aquatic > Freshwater > Lake > Lake biofilm | place: USA...
AAATCTTGACGAATATCGGCATCACCTTTGCCTTTGTCTCCTGCCATACCAATTTCTGAACCGTAGTACAATTGCGGAATACCACGAACAGTAGCTAGTAAAGTCATAGCCATTTTGTATTTTTTGATATCGTTTTTATAAATTTGGTTGAAACGGTTAGTGTCATGATTTTCTACGAAAGTCAATAAATTATTTGGATTGTCGTATAAAAAATCATTAACAAAATTTTCATATACTTTGAACATTCCATCATTCCAGTTTGTTTTGTCTTCGTTAAAAACAGACCCAAAAGTATCGTGCAACGTAAAATCCATTACACTTGGCAAATAAGAATTATAACTTTGAATTTTTGCTATTGGACTGTCTTTTTGCCAATACGAAATTTGTGCTTGATCATGCATCCAAACTTCGCCAACAATATTAAAATAAGGATATTCATCGGTGATGGCTTTGGTCCATTTTGCAATACCTTCTTTGTCATTGTATGAATAGGTGTCTACTCGAAAACCATCTAAATCAGCATATTCTATCCACCAAATCGCATTTTGAGTTAAGTAATTTAAAACCAATGGATTCGATTGATTCAAATCGGGCATGCTTGGTACAAACCAACCGTCCATACACAATTTAGCATCTGTTTTTGAAGCATTTGTGTCGTATTGTGTGGTCATTCGATAATTGCTTTGTTTGTAACCCGGAAATTGATGAAACCAATCATATGTTGGCATATCTTTAAACATCCAATGTTCTGCTCCCCAATGATTGGTAACATAATCTTTGATTAATTTCAGATCACGCTTATGCATTTCATCGGCTAGTTTTTTGTACTCTTCATTGGTTCCATAACGCGGATCAATTCGGTAAACATCAGATTGACCATAGGTATGATACGAATAGCCTTTGTCGTTATCTTCACACATTGGTGTGCTCCAAATGGCAGTTGCGCCTAATTCTTTGATGTAATCTAAATTATTGATAATCCCTTGGATATCGCCACCATGTCTTCCACCAGGTAAACTTCTATTGGCTTTTTCTTGTAATTCTGGTGAAGAATCGTTGTTTGGATTTCCGTTTGCAAAACGATCAGGCATTATCAAATACATCACATCGGAAGCATCAAAACTTTTACGAAGTGCCGAATTTGGTCTTCTTGTTTTGATTTCAAATCCTTTTTTGAACGATTTTTTTCCGTTTGTTAATGTAAATTCTAAATTTTGCGCCTTTACATTTTTGGTATCAATTGTTACGAAAAGGTAATTTGGATTTTCCGTTTTTGTTACATTAGTAATCACTACATCATTTGAAACTTGTACCGAATTTTGAGCGATATTTTTTCCGTAAAATAAAATTTGAACTTCGCTTTTATTCATGCCTTCGAACCAAAAAGGCGGTTCCATTCGGTCAATTTGAGCCGATAATGAAAGTGTGAAAAGTGTAATTAGTGTGCAAAATAGTTTTTTCATAGTTTATTTTTTTGTCATGCTGAATTTATTTCAGCATCTATGGTTAATTTAATGAGAAGCTGAAACAAGTTCAGCTTGACAAGAGTTGTGATTTTACTTGATTTCTACAATACTAATAGCAAATCCACCACCAGCGGCAGTTTTCAATTGTAATTTAGTGTTATTAGTTACTTTTTGTTTCGAAATTTTATAGGCTTGTGGATTGGTTTTATAATCTGCATTTTCGGCATCAGCGTAAATGGTAGCTTCGTATTTTTTTCCTTTTTCCAAGAAATTGAAGTTTATTGTCGATGTTCTGGCTTTGTATCCATTTGAATTTCCAACGAACCAATTGTTTGAATTTTTATCTTTTCGAGCGATGGTAATATAATATCCAGGCTCAGCTTCTAAATATTTTGAAGTAGCCCATTCAACAGGAACGTCTTTGATGAATTGGAAGGCATCTAAAAAACGATTATAGTGTTCTGGTAAATCGGCAGCCATTTGTAAAGGCGAATACATTACCACATACAATCCTAATTGATTCGCTAATGTTGTATTAACGTGTGAATTGTTGTTTGGATTTAATTTCGCAATATCCATTTCAAAAATTCCAGGGGTGTAATCCATTGGTCCACCAATTAATCTTGTAAATGGTAATAAAGTCGTATGATTTGCTTTTGAACCACCAAATGCCTGAAATTCGGTTCCACGAGCTGATTCATTTCCAATTAGATTTGGATACGTTCTACAAATTCCTGTTGGACGAACGGCTTCATGTGCGTTCACCATAATTTTATAATCTACAGCTTTTTCAATACAATATTGATAATGATTTAATATCGATTGGCTGTAATGATATTCTCCTAAGGGTAAAATATTTCCTACATAACCACTTTTAACGGCATCATAACCGTTGTCTTTCATGAATTGATAGGCTTTGTCTAAATGACGCTCATAATTTCGAGTTGCACCCGAAGTCTCATGATGCATGATCATTTTTATACCTTTTGATTTTGCATAGTCGTGTATTCCTTTGACATCAAAATCAGGATAAGGTGTTACGAAATCAAAAACATAATCTTTTTCTTTGCCGAACCAATCTTCCCAACCTTCATTCCAGCCTTCTACTAAAACACCATCAAATCCATGTTTTGCAGCAAAATCGATGTATTCTTTTACGTGTTTGGTGTTGGCTGCATGCGTTTTATTGGGTTTCACTTTCGTAAAATCGGTGATGCCAAGTTGCACAGAAGGCACTTCATCGGTATATGCCCAAGAACTTTTTCCTGTAATCATTTCCCACCAAACACCAATATATTTAACTGGTTTTATCCAAGAAGTATCTTCAATTTTACACGGTTCGTTTAGGTTTAATGTTATTCTTGAAGCTAAAATATCACGAGCATCAGAACTTGCAATTATCGTTCTCCAAGGCGAAACGCAAGGTGCTTGTAAATGTCCTTTATTTCCTTTAGCATCAGGTGTTAAATGCGATTGAAAGATAAAATTCTTATCATCTAAATTCAGGTGCATGCATGAATAATTAATTAATGCAGCTTCATGAATGTTGATGTAAATACCGTCAGCCGATTTCATCATTAACGATGTTTGCACTCCTGTATCTGAAAATTGTTTTTGTGAAGCGTTTCCTGTTACAGCGCTACTAAATAATTTTCTAATTTCAGATAATTTACTTTCTGTAAAATCATATTCTTGTGTGTCATAATCGCCTGGAATCCAGAATGCGGTGTGATCACCTGTCATAGCAAACTCGGTTCGTTCTTCTTTTAAAACAAAGTAAGTCAGGTTTTTTTGTTCAGGAAATTCATAACGGAAACCTAATCCATCGTTAAATAATCTAAAACGAATGATTATTTGTCTTTCCGTTTCATTTTGTTTCAGTGTTAGTGCTAATTCGTTGTAATGATTTTTAATAGCTGTTTCTTCTCCCCAAACGGTTTTCCAGGTTTCATCAAAGGTATTTCGAACTTCGTTTACCAATTTAAAATCATTCAACAACGACTTTTTGTCTTTTTGGAGCTCTAAGCCTAACTTACTTTTCTTGATGATTTCTTTATTATTCATAAAAAGTTGATACGTTGGCGTACCATCGTTTTCAAGAGCAAAAATCATCTTGAAATTACCATTAGGCGATTGTAATTCTTGAGCATTCATCCCAAAAATTGAAAAAATCATTACAAATACTGAAACAAAATAGTTTTTCATCTTTTTAATTTTTAACTAATTGCGATTCTCCGTTTACAAAAACATTCACATCAGAATCTCCATCAATTGAAATGTTTGTTCCTTCTTGTTTTACTGCTACTTTTACAATGGCATTTCTGAAATTCACTTTAAAAGAAAAACCTTTCCATTGTGCTGGAATTTTTGGTTCAAAATGTAATTGGTTATTTCTAACGCGCATTCCTCCAAATCCTTCTACGATACTCATCCAAGTTCCTGCCATAGAAGTAATGTGAAGTCCTTCTTCCACTTCTTTATTATAGTCGTCTAAGTCTAAACGTGAAGTTCTTAAGTAAAACGTATAGGCTTGTTCCATTCTTCCTAAAACAGCCGCTTGAATCGAATGCACACAAGGCGAAAGCGAACTTTCATGCACTGTAAATGGTTCGTAAAAATCGAAATGTTTTTCTAATTCTTCTTTGGTGAAATGATCTTCGAAGAAATAAAACCCTTGTAAGGTATCGGCTTGTTTTATGTAAGGCGAACGCAAAATTCTATCCCATGACCATTTTTGATTGATAGGTCGTTGCGATTTATCTAAATTGGCTACCGTAATTAATTCTTTATCTAAGAAACCGTCTTGTTGTAAATATACTCCATGTTCTACGGAATATGGGAAATATATGTTGTCTGCGACTTTTTGCATGGCTGAAATTTCATCTTGTGATAATTTCACTTTATCCATTATTCTAGCATAATCAGAAGGATAATCGGCTGCTACTTTCTGAATTTGTTCTGTCGTATAATCTATACACCATTTCGCAATATAATTGGTATAAAAATTATTGTTTACGTTGTTTTCGTACTCATTAGGACCTGTTACGCCCAAAATCACATATTTATTTTTTTGTGAAGAAAACGTTGCTCTTTGATGCCAAAAACGCGCAATTCCTATTAAAACTTCTAAGCCTTTTTCTGGAATGTATGAATAATCACCAGTAAATCGGTAGTAGTTGTAAATAGCAAAAGCGATGGCACCGTTTCTATGAATTTCTTCGAAAGTAATTTCCCATTCGTTGTGGCATTCTTCACCATTCATGGTTACCATTGGATATAAGGCAGCGCCATTTTTGAAGCCTAATTTTGTAGCATTCTCGATGGCTTTGTCTAATTGATTGTATCGATAAGCCAATAAATTTCGGGCAACTTGTTGATCTTTTGTTGCCATATAGAATGGAATACAGTATGCTTCGGTATCCCAATAAGTAGAACCACCATATTTTTCACCTGTAAATCCTTTTGGACCAATATTTAAACGAGAATCTTTACCTAAGTAGGTTTGATTCAATTGGAAAATATTAAAACGAATACCTTGTTGTGCTTTTACATCGCCATCAATAGTAATGTCGCTCATTTCCCAAATTTTTGCCCAAGCTGTTTTTTGGTTTTCCGTTAATTGTGAAATTCCAATTTCTAACGCTTTTGCAATGCTGTTTTTAGCACCAATTATGGTGTTTTCATGATTTAATGAAACCGAATACCCACCAATTTTTTGAATGGTTGTGGTTTGACCTTTAGCAACAGCAACTTCATAAGTGAATTGTATTTTTTCTTTAGATTCATTCACGCTTACAGGTGCAATGCTCAAATTTGACCCTTCTAACAAAATACTATTTTGCATGAAAGTAGTTGCTGTAAAGTGTGTTTTAAAAGTTCTTGCAGTTACAAAAGCATCATTGTTAGTGTGTTTTGCACTAATGGGTTCCCAAAATTTTTCTTCCCAATTTGCATCTTCATTGTGAACTCCTGCATCAACATAAGGTTTAAATACAATTTTTGCGTCTGAATTTAAGACTTTAATTTCGTAATTAATGACACCTACTTCGTCTAAATCTAATGATAAAAAGCGGCTTACATTTACTGAAATTTCAGTGCCATTTGTTAAAGTAGCTTCAAAAGAACGGTAATAAATTCCTTCTTTCATATTCAATTCACGACGAAAATTAGAAACCGATTGACAGTTCGCCAAATCTAAATTTTCGCCATTGATTTCGATATCAATTCCAATCCAATTGGGTGCGTTTAAAACTTTTGCAAAATATTCTGGATAACCATTTTTCCACCAGCCCACTTTTGTTTTATCTGGATAATAAATTCCTGCAATGTAACTACCCTGAAAAGTTTTCCCAGAATAGTGTTCTTCAAAATTAGCACGTTGTCCCATGGCACCGTTTCCGATGCTGAATAAACTTTCAGACGATTTTACTCTTTCTGCATCAAATCCTTCTTCAATAATCGACCAATTGTCTGGTTTAATATAATCTTGGTTCATTATAATTTTGTTTCAAGTTTAAGGTTTCAAGTTGCCTCGAATACTTTAAAATATTTTAATTTATTAATTTTTCTAAAAAGATAGAATCAATATAGGTGAAATCCTTAAAATTGTATTTTGCTTCGTGTAGAACATTTGCATTACCAATTCCTATACTGATCATAGCAGCGTTATTAGCTGCTTGAATTCCTGCTACCGAGTCTTCAAAAACGATGGCATTTTCATTGGTAACCCCAACTAATTTTGCTGCTCTTAAAAAAACTTCAGGATCAGGTTTTGCATTAGTAACATCATTTCCGTCAACAATAGCATCGAAGAAATGAAGTGTTTTTGTTTTTTCTAAAATAGGACGCGCATTTTTACTTGCCGATCCTAAAGTAATGTGTTGATTTTTTGATTTGAGAAATTCTAAAACTTTTAATACGCCAGGAAGAATTTCGCGTTCATCCATGTCAACTAAATACGTTAAATATTCCTCATTTTTTTGTAGTAACCATTTATTTTTATCTTCTTGAGAAGCAGTGATGTTCCCCAATTCTAATATAAGGTCTAGTGAACGAACACGGCTCACGCCTTTTAATTCTTCGTTATGTTCGTGGGTAAATTCAATTCCTAATTGATTCGCTAATTTTTGCCAGGCTAAAAAATGGTATTTAGCGGTATCTACAATAACCCCATCAAGATCGAAAATGAATACTCTTTTAGTCATATCAGTTTTAATTATCCGGAAATTGCGTTTTTATCAGTTATTAAAAAGTTGCAAAGCCCTGCAATTATCAAAGAAATCCCAGCTAAAATCATAGCATTGATATGTGCTTCTCCGATTAATTTGTATAAAAAGTTAATTCCGCCAAGTGCTGCAATAATTTGTGGTATAACAATAAACATATTAAATAATCCCATCATCATACCCATTTTATCTGGATTAACAGCGCTTGATAACATTGCATAAGGCATTGATAGAATACTCCCCCATGAAAAACCAATCAGAATGAAAGAAAACAGTAATGTTGATGGTGTAGCAAAAAACATATAAATAAACCCTAATCCACCCAATATTAAAGAAGCCATGTGAATATACTTTCTGTTTATTTTTCTTTTTAAGGTGTAAAATGTCAATAACAACGCAAATGCCATAGATGATAAACCATATATTCCAGTTGCCGAACCTACTAAATCAGCAGAATCATTATAGACTTTATCTTTAGCTTTGTAATCACTTTCGGTAATTTGATTTAAAAAAATAATTTCTTTTTTATCATTTTTTAAAGCTTTACCTTCGTTATCAAGTTTCGCAAAATCTTTTACATCTGGCTTTGGCGAGTTGTAAACATGTTCAGTTAAAGCAGGGGTTGATAAACTCCACATCGTAAAAAAGGCAAACCAACTAAAAAATTGAATGAGACCTAATTTTTTCATTGTGGAAGGCATTTCTTTCAAGCTCAAAATTAAGTCAGGAATAAATCTTGATTCTTTTTTTTCGGAAAGAAATTTTTCTAAATCTTGCGGTGGATCTTCTTTTGTGGTAAAAATGGTAAATAAAATGCTTGCAAAAAACACAAAGGCTCCAATAGAAAAAGCAACTACAACAGATTGTGGAATAACACCCGCAGCAGCTTCATTTGAAACGCCTAATTTGTTAATTAACCAAGGCAAGTTACTTGCTATCCATGTTCCAATACCAATAATTAAAGTTTGAATTACAAATCCATTTGAGCGTTGCGATTCTGGAAGTTTATCTGCTACCAATGCACGAAAAGGTTCCATACTAATATTGATTGACGAATCTAAAACCCATAACAATCCTGCAGCAATCCATAATGCTGGAGAATGAGGCATGAAAAACAAAGTAACAGAAGCTAAAATTGCACCAATTAGAAAAAAGGGTTTTCTTCTGCCGTATCTTGGACTCCATGTGTTATCGGATAAGTACCCAACGATTGGTTGAACTAAAAGCCCAGTTAAGGGTGCTGCAATCCATAATCCGGGAATATCATCAACATTTGCCCCCAGTGTTTGAAAAATTCTGGACATAAATCCGCCTTGTAAGGCAAAACCGAACTGTATCCCTAAGAAACCGAAACTCATGTTCCAAATTTCCCAGAAACCTAATTTACGTTTTTCCATTATCGTAATTTAAATTAAAATACGATAAGCACTTTGCTTATCAAAACTTATTGTTTTTAGAAGTGAAGTTATAAGCTTTGATTTTGTAAATTTAAAAATAAAATTTTGAATAAAACAACATTTTTTTTGACTGTAACATTAATTTTTATAGCAATAAAATTGTGTAATTAATTAATAATCAAAAGGTTGTTTTAAACTATTTCGTTGTAGTAGATTCTCTTATGATTAAATTAGTTTCAATTATTTCGGTAGTGTATTGTTCGTTTTCTTCATCTTCTAATTCTAGACGATCAATCAACATTTGAGCCGATTTACGACCCATTTTAATGCCGTTTTGACTAACAGTTGTGATGCTTGGCGTTGAAAATTGAGAAATAATTCCGTCTGTAAATCCGATTATAGAAATGTCATTTGGAACATTTATATTATGTTGTGCCGCTATTTTAATGGCGGTAACTGCAAATAATTCATTTACAGCAAAAATGGCATCACAATTTTGTGATTTGATGAGATTTTCAATTTTAACTGCGCAATTTTCTATGTCCTCAATTTTGATAATTAAATTCTCATCAATTTCAATATTGTTAGATTTTAATGCTTCTTTATAACCATCGGTTCTTAATTTTCCAACACTCACATAATCAACAGTGGTTATTAAAGCCACTTTTCTAAATCCTTGTTCGATAAGAAATTGCACTGCGTCAAATGCAGCTTGTTTGTCGTCAATAATTACTTTATCGCAAAAAACATCATTAGTAACACGATCAAAAAGCACTACAGGCATTCCTTGATTAATTACCTCTTGAATGTGATGAAAGTCTTTCTTTTGTTGCGTTTCTTTAGATAAGGACATGATGAAGCCGTCTGTACTTCCGTTAGCCAACATTTCTAAATTAATAACTTCTTTGTCAAATGATTCGTCTGATAAACAAACAATTACATTATAACCATTTTCGTTAGCTACTTGCTCGATTCCACTAATTACTGTTGCAAAAAAATGATGTACAATTTCTGGAATAATAATGCCTATAGTTTTTGTTTTTTTGTTTTTTAAACTTAACGCAATATTATTCGGTTTGTAATTGTAAAGCTTTGCAAATGCTTGTACTTTAAGCCGCGTGTCTTCGCTAATTTCATGACTGTCACGAAGTGATTTTGAAACCGTTGAAATGGATACATCTAATTCTCTGGCAATTTGTTTAAGCGTGACTTTTTTTCTCATTTGGAAAAAGCTAATTATTAATATGCTTTAAAAGTAACTTTTTTTTTTAAAACAACACATTTTTTATCCAAAAATATCACGATAAACACAAAGTTTTCAACACGAAAACGTTTTCGCAAGCCCTATTTTGAAATTGTATTTTTTTTATTTCAATTTTTACATAAATTTAACATTAGAAGTAAAGTTATAAGCAATTAAAAATCAATTTTAACCTAAACAATTTGTATGAAAACACTGCAAAAAAAGTTACTACTTTTCTTACTTATCATTCCGATAGGTATGTTTGCGCAAAACACACTAAAAGGTGTTGTTTTAGATGGTAAATCGCAACAGCCAATGCCAAGCGTATCTGTTGCAATCGATGGTACTAACACTATGACAGCTACTGATTTTGATGGTAATTTTACATTATCAAATCTAAAAAAAGGGCAAAAAATTACATTCTCTTTTATAGGGTTTACAAGTCAAACATTAGTTTACGAAAATCAAACTTCAGTAACCATTCGATTACTAGAAGATTTACAAGAATTAAAAGATGTTGTTGTTATTGGGTATGGAGCTGTCAAGAAAAAAGATGCTACGGGTTCAGTTACTTCAATCAGTTCAAAAGACTTTAATAAGGGAAGCGTTGTTACTGCTGAAAATTTATTAAATGGTAAAGTAGCTGGTGTAACTATTAATACCGGAGGTGGAGCTCCAGGATCTGGTGCTGAAATCAGAATACGAGGTGGTTCGTCTTTATTAGCTTCAAATGATCCTTTAATTGTTATTGACGGATTACCAATTTCAAATTCTGGAAATACAGGTTCAACTTCTGTTTTGTCTGCTATTAATCCAAATGATATCGAAAGTTTTACCATATTAAAAGATGCATCTGCAACAGCAATTTATGGGTCAAGAGCCTCAAATGGGGTAATTTTAATTACTACAAAAAAAGGTGGAAAAAAATTAAGTGTTGATTATAATTTTCAATACGGGTCTGGAAAAAAATTCAATGAAATTGATGTTTTCTCAGGTGAAGAATTTAGAGCATTAGTTTTAAGTAGAGGTAACACTGCAATGTCTAATAAATTAGGTACTGCAAACACAAATTGGCAAGATGAAATCTACAGAAGAACTGATTTTGTTGATAATAATATATCGTTAAAAGGTAACTTTTTAAATATTATACCAACGCGAGTATCTTTCGGTAATACTTATCAAGAAGGTTTGCGATTAACAAATAAATTTAATAGAAATTCAATTTCTGTTAGTATGAATCCTTCATTTTTAAACAATCATTTGAAATTTAATGTTAATGCCAATTATTCGAATCAAAAAAATAGATTTGCTGATGGTGTAGAAGGTGCTGCAATACGTTTCGATCCGACACAACCAGTATATGATACAACTAGCCCAAGTGGTTATTTTGAGTACATTACTGGATATAATGCTCAAGGCTCTGCAATATTTGCTAACCCTTCTATTGCAAATCCAGTAGCACAATTATTGCAAACCAATGATAGGGGTGTAAATAATCGTACTTATGGAAATTTTCAAATTGATTATAAATTTCATTTTTTACCAGAATTAAGAGCTGTAATAAATTTAGGATTTGACGAAAGTGAAGGATCACGTAGAGTTACCCGATCAAAATTTGCAAGATCAGGGTTCTTAAATAATAATGTTTCTAATGGTACAGATTATAGTGAGTCAAACACAAGAACTAACAAATCATTGGATTCTTATTTTGTGTACAATAATAAAATAGGAACAATAGATTTTGAAGGTACTGCGGGTTATTCTTATCAGAAATTTGAAAATAGAGGTTTAGGTGGATACAATGCCACTAATCCAACTTCTCAACAATTGGCCTATGTTGATAATGATATTGTATTAGTTGGTTTGTTTGCAAGAGCAAATATTAATATTAAAGATAAGTATTTATTTACAGCAACATACAGAAGGGACGGTACTTCAAGATTTGGTGAAGATAATAGATGGGGTAATTTCCCTGCTGCAGCTTTTGCATGGAAAGTTGGAGATGATTTATTTAAAAACTCTAAATTGATTTCTGACTTAAAATTAAGATTAGGCTGGGGTGTAACAGGTCAACAAGAAATTAGTGAATCGTTATTCTATAGACAATTATATAATATAGGTAATGCAAACTCTCAATATACCTTTGGAAATAGCCCTGTAAATATTGGAGTTCCAAGTGCTTATGGACCAATTAAATGGGAGGAAACTACTACATATAATGCAGGAATTGATTTTGGATTAAATAACAACAAAATTACAGGTAATGTTGATGTTTTCTATAAAAAATCAAATGATTTATTTCAAATTGGACCATTTCCTGATGGAGGAAATTTCACCAATCAAGGGCCGCAAAATATTGGCGATATGAGTACTAAAGGTATAGAACTTACACTTAATTATAATGTTGTTAATACTTCTGATTTAAATTGGGATGTGAGTTTTAACGCAACTAAATATGAAAGAAGAATTGATAAAATTGCTGTAGGTCAACCAATTTACACTGGAACTTCTGGTGCCGGAACCGGAGGTACTTCACAAATATTAGCTGAAGGATATACACCTAACTCATTTTTTGTATACAAACAACTTTACAATGAAAGTGGTGCTCCAATTGAAGGTGCTTTTGCAGACTTAAATGGTGATGGAATCATTACAGGTTTAGATAGATATATTTATAAAAATGCAGATCCAGATTTATTATTAGGATTTACTTCTAATCTAAATTATAAGAATTTTGATTTATCATTCAATTTAAGAGCAAGCATTGGTAATAGAATATTAAATACTGTTAAGTCAACAGGTTCATACTATTCACAGTTATTAAATGGTGAATTACAAAACGTTTCTACAAATGTATTGTATACTAATTTTGAAAATCAAAATGGTGAAAACGTGTTGTCGGATATGTTTATTGAGAATGGCTCGTTTATAAGAATGGATTACGCTACATTAGGTTATACATTTCCAAAATGGCTAGAAGGTAAAGCATCTTTACGATTATTTACTGGTGTTCAAAATCCATTTATTATTACTAAATATTCTGGTTTAGATCCTGAAATTAATGGAGGTATTGATACAACAATTTATCCAAGACAACGTCAAATTTTGTTTGGTGCTAATGTTAAATTCTAAAAATAAAAGTATTATGAAAAAAATTAAATTTAACTTATTTATACTTCTTGGCTTAGGATTATTTCTACAGTCTTGTGTAAATGATTTAGAAGTTGTGCCTGAGGGTGAAACACAACTTTCAGCGGAACAATTTTATGCACAACCTGGAGCATACAAACAGGCACTTGCCGGAGTTTATGGTAATTTGTCATTAACAGGTACTGGTGGTGCTGGATCATCAAGTATTGGTGGAGTAGATGCGGGTACAAGTCAATATGGTCGTGTATTATGGTATTTACAAAATTTATCTACTGATGAGGTTATTTGGAGTTATGAAAATGACCCAGGTACTCGAGAGATTCAAAGAAATATTTGGAATGCTACAAATCCTATTATCAGAGGGATGTTCAGTAGAGCTACATTTCAAGTAGCATTAGTGAATGAGTTTTTAAGACAATCTTCACCTGAAAAATTGAGTTCAAGAGGAGTAACTGATACTCAAACTCTTGCTGATATTGAATTATATAGAAAAGAGGCTAGAGTCTTAAGAGCTTTAGCTTATTATCATTTAATGGATTTATTTGGTAAAGCTCCGTTTGTAACAGAAAGCGATCCAATTAATACAGCTGGTCCAGAATATAATAGAGAGCAACTATTTACTTACATTGAAACTGAAATCAATGAAGTTTTGCCAGATTTGAAACCTTCTCGTACAAATGAATATGGTAGACTAGATAAATCGGTAGCTAATATGATTTTAGCAAAAATGTATTTGAATGCAGAGGTATATATTGGAGTAAATAAATATCAACAATGTATTGATAAATGTAATGCAATAATGGCAGGTGGTTATACATTGAATTCAAATTATTTAAATAATTTTAAAGCAGATAATCATACATCAAATGAAATGATATTCACGTTACAATCAAATGGTGAAGTTACTCAAAATTATGGACCAACTACCGTTATTATTAATGGTCAAGTTGGATCGTTAGAGGGTAATGGATCTCAGTTCGGTGTTGGCGGATGGGGAGGAGCCCTACGTTTGAGAAAACAATTTGTTCAAAAATTTGATGGTGGAGCTTATAATTCCGATGCAAGAAAAACAATTATTTCTGCAAACAGAAGTATTGAAATTAGTGATATTTCAAACAAAGATCAAGGATTCATTTTAGGTAAGTTTTCAAATATATCTTCAACTGGTGCTGTAGGTATTAGTTCAACTTTTGTAGAAACAGATTTCCCATTATTCAGATATGCAGATGTATTATTAATGATGGTTGAAGCTCAAGTTAGAAAAGATGGAACTGCAAACGCTACTTCTTTAGGCCACATCAATAATTTAAGAATAAGAGCAAATGGAGGTTCATCTGCTGCAAATATTTCTTTAGCTGATTTAACATTAGATTTTATTTTAGATGAGCGATCAAGAGAATTACATTGGGAAGGACACAGAAGACAAGATTTAATTCGATTTGGAAAATATACTGGAGGAAGTTATAACTGGGCATGGAAAGGAAATGGAATCAATGGTGTTCCATTGAGCCCTAACTTAAAAGTGTTCCCTATTCCAGAAGCAGCTTTAGCATCAAATCCTAATTTGACTCAAAACACTGGATATTAATAAATAAATGATATGAAAAAAATAGTAATTTTTATACAATCAATATGTGCACTTTTATTATTAAGTGCCTGCGAAGATGAATTTGAAGGCTTCGTTGTAAATGATTCGACCCCTGTTGTTTTATCAGCATTAACCATTACTGATATTGAATTAGATAATGTTAATGGTAATAATCCTGCAGCAACTTTTAACTGGACTCGTGCAAATTATGGGCAACAAACAGTTATCAATTATGCAGTTCAAATTTCAAGAGCTGCTAATTTTGCAAATCCATACACAGTTGGTTCAATTAATAGTAACACTGCGTTGACTTTCTCAGTCGCTGAATTAAATGCCGCTGTTGGTAGTATTGGTTTACCTCCATTTGCATGGAATACAGTTTATGCAAGAGTTGTTTCTTCAATAGGAACACAATCAGGTCTTCCTGTAGCTTCTAATGTAATTTCATTTAGAGTAAAACCTTATTTTAATTATCCTTATAAAGATTTTTATTTAGTAGGAAACGCTACTCAGCCAGGATGGAACAATAATAACAATAATCCACCATTGTTTAGAGATAGTGCAAATTCAAGTCTATATAACTTTGTAGGATATTTCGGTGTAGGTCAATTCAAAGTATTAGAACAAAAAGGCTTATGGCAACCTCAATGGGGTACAAATAATGGATCTGGTATAAGTGTTAATCCTGGTGGCGGAAGTGACCCAGGTTCTTTTCCAAATAACAATAACGACATTGCAACTGCAGGTTATTACAAGTTTACCATCAATTATGGAACTAACACGTTTACCTTTACTCCTTATTCAATAACAGGGGCTACAAATTATACTTCTATGTCTATACAAGGAAGTTCAACTGCAACTAGATCAATGACTCGATCTTCACACGATAGTCATATTTGGTTTGCAAATAATATTCGTTTGACACCAGGAAATTTAAATTTTCTAACAAATAGTGGATCTGTTTGGGGTGCTACAAATTCTTTTTCAGGAACTGCAACACTAAATGGAGGAAATATTCCGGTTATTGTTGAAGATGATTATGATATCTGGTATAATGATTTAACAGGTCATTATATTATGATTCCATTAAATTTATAATCTTAATAAATAGTAAAAATGAAATTATACATAAAAAAAATAAGTAGCATTTTATTACTAACCTTATTTGTTGTTTTCAATTCATGCGAAAACGAAGAAAGTTTAGTTATAACTTCACCCGATGCAGAATTTGTTCTTCAAGAACCAGCTATAAATTCAGTGTATTTAAATTTTGGATTACCGCAAAATCCAGCTTTAACTGCAACTTGGATTGATGATGTTACAACTAGCTCAAGCTATATCGTTGAAATGTCACTTACTGAATCATTTACAAATGTTGTTCAATTAGGTTCTACTCCTGCTAAGCAATTCACTATTTCTGTTGCTAATTTGAATCAAGCGATACGAAGTGCTGGAGCAACTAACTTTAAAGATATCTCAATTTATTTGAGAATTAAAGCAGGTAGCGTTATAAGTAATTCAGTAATTTATTTTGTTACAACCTATCCTACAGATCCACCAGTCATTACTAGTCCTGCTGCAAATGCAAGTTTTGTATTATCTATTGGATCAACTTCTAGTGTTGCCTTAACAACAAATTGGACCGATGCCGTTTTAAATTCGGATTTAGGATTAACAATTAATTATGCTGTGGAAGCTGCAAGAGCAGGTACAAATTTTGCGGCACCTGTAACACTTGGTAGTGTTACTAATCTTGCAACATTAGCAACTACTCATGGTAACTTGAATGCTGCAGCATTAAGTCTTGGTATGACTCCTGGTGTTGCTGGAAATGTTAATTTAAGAATAAAAGCGACCAATTCTAATCAAAGTGGTGCCGTTTTAACTAGAATATCTGTTCCAGTTACTGTTTCTATTACTCCATATAGTGTAACGTTTCCTAACTTATATTTTGTAGGATCCGCAACCACTCCAGGATGGAGCAACAACAATAATAATACACCTGTTTTTAGAGACCAAAACGTTCCAAATAGATATGTATATACTGGTTATTTTGGAGCGGGAGCATTCAAGTTACTTGAGGTACTAGGTCAATGGCAACCACAATGGGGAACAGCAGCTAGTGCAGGTACATTAGCAGTAAATCCGGGTGGAGGAAGCGATCCAGGTACTTTCGATGTAGCAACTGCAGGTTATTATACCTATACTTTTACGGCTGTAGGTCAAGGAGGAAGTTATACAGTAGCTCCATTTAATGCCTCAGCTAGACCTACTTATACTACAATGGGTATTATTGGTGCCGCAATTGGAGGTTGGGGTGCTGCTGATGAAATCAACTTTACAAGAGATCCAAATAATCCACATTTATGGAATGCTCGAGGAGTAACATTTACAAACGGTCAAGAATTTTTAATTAGAGCAAATGATGATTGGTCTGATGTATGGAGATATAATGGTTCAACCCAATTATATGGTACTTCATATCTTGCTGGTAGTGGTAATAATTTCCCATTTACAGCTCCAACAGGTTCTTACAATGTTTGGTTTAATGATTTAGACGGTAGTTATATAATTATACCTCAATAATAATATTAAAATTAAAAAGGCTGGCCAAACGGTCAGCCTTTTTTACATAAAGAAAAACCTATGAAAAAATCGGTACTCTTATTAATTTTCTCACTTTTTATTCAATTTGGCTTTTCACAAACACAGACTGTTACTGCTACTGTAACACCTGCAAGTTTTGAAGAAACAACATCAATTACTATTACTTTTAGTGGTAGTAGTATCAATGAAGCTACTTGGGGAGTAACAGGAAACGCACTTTATCTTTGGGCTTGGTCATTTGATTTAAATGATCTAAATACTATGGATTGCCCTACTAATGGAACTTGGACGGTTTCAAATGAGGCAAACAGACTAATTTATAATAGCACAAATGATACCTATAGTATAACTTTTGTTCCGCAAACTTTTTATAATCGTGTAGGAATTGGAAGAATTGGATTTTTGTTAAAAGCTAAAGACGGAACAGGAAATAAAAAATCGCAAGATTTTACAAATGAAGTTGGTGTTTTTCAAGTTAATTTAACTGCGCCGTTGCAAAATAGTACCACCATTTTAAGTAGCGGAGCATCTCGCACAATTACAGCAACTAATACCAATGGAACTGCAAACTATGTATTAAAAAGTAATGGAACTACTTTAAATTCTGCAACAGGAGTTTCGTCTTATAATTACAATCATACAAATATTACATCCAATCAGTACTATGCTTTGGAAGTAACACAAGGCACAACCACTATAACTAAAAACTTTACTGTTTTAGTTAATCCAAATACTACTTCAGTAGCCATGCCAGCTAGTTTAGTAAATGGGATTAATTATAATACTTCAGATAACACAAAAGCAACACTAGTCCTTGATGCCCCGTTAAAAGACTATGTATTTGTGTCAGGTAGCTTTAATAATTGGAATCCTAGTAGCAGTTATGCTATGAAGAAAGATCCAACTTCTGGAAAGTTCTGGTTAGAACTCACCGGATTGGTTGCAGGAACAAATTATTCCTATCAATATTGGGTGGTAGATGAAACGCCAATTGCAAATACACCAACTTTAGTAAAAGTAGCTGATCCATGTTCTACAACGGTTCTTTCTCCGTGGGATGATCCTTATATTCCAAATGCAACGTATCCTAATTTGCCTACTTATCCATCTGGTCAAGAGCGCGAAGTTACCTTATTAAAAACAGGGCAAACACCGTATAATTGGCAAGTAGCAAATTTTACAAAACCAAATAAAGACAAGTTAGTTGTTTATGAATTGTTAATCAGAGATTTTGATGCCAATCGAAATTTTCAAGATGTTATTAATCGTATTCAGTATTTCAAAGATTTAGGTATTAATGCTATTGAATTAATGCCAGTTATGGAATTTGAAGGAAATGAAAGTTGGGGCTATAATACGGCCTTTCATATGGCATTGGATAAATTCTATGGAACACCTGAAAAATTTAAAGAATTAGTAGATGTATGCCATCAAAATGGAATTGCTGTAATTTTAGATATTGCCTTTAATCATGCTTTTGGCAGAAATCCGATGGTACGAATGTGGATGAATGATCCAGATGGTGATGGTTGGGGAGGACCAAGTTCAGAAAATCCTTATTTTAATACCGTTGCTAGACACAGTTATAGTGTGGGTGAAGATTTTAATCACGCTTCTACTTTAACTAGAAATTATGTTAAACAAACCATTAAACATTGGATTACCGAATATAAAATTGATGGTTTTAGATGGGATTTAACTAAAGGCTTTACGCAAAATTGTACGGCTAGTGATCAAACGTGTACTAATGCTCGTCAGCAAGATCGTATAGATGTTTTAAAAGAATATGCCGATTATTCTTGGACTTTAGATAACGACCATTACGTTATTTTTGAACATCTTGGAGGCGATTCAGAAGAACAAGAATGGGCAAATTATAGAATTGGTGAAGGAAAAGGAATCATGATGTGGGGCGAATTGTTTACACAATATAAAGAACTTGCTTTAGGTTTTTCTGGACAAAACATTTCAAGAATGTCACATAATAGTCGTGGTTTTACAGGAAAACGTTTATTAGGCTATCCTGAAAGTCATGACAAAGATAGACTAATGTATGAGGCCATAACCTATGGAAACACATCTGGTACTATGCCTGTTAGAAATAATTTAACAAATGCTTTAAATCGAATGGGAGCCATTGGAGCAACTAGTATCTTAGTTCCAGGGCCAAAAATGATATGGCATTTTGGTGAATTAGGTAATAATCAATCAATTTACACTTGTTTTGACGGAAGCGTTAATGATGAAAGCGCCACAATTGCAGGAGATTGTAAATTAGATAAAAAACAACAAGTGCAATGGACACAAAACTGGCTTTCTGACCCTACAAGGGCTGCAATTTTAAGTGATTGGTCTAAATTAATTAAGCTAAAAACTACCGAACCAGTATTTATTGGTGATCACACCATAAGCACAGATGGTAGTAATTTTAAACAAAGAATCTATATTAATAATGATAATTTAACTACTGCGCAGCTTAAAAATGTGGTGGTTTTAGCAAATTTTGACACAAATAATGCTACAATTAATCCAAATTTTCCAACAACTGGATATACTTATCCTATGACTTGGTATGATTTAATGGATAACAATAACCCTGTAGCAATTAGTAGTCCAACAGCTGTAATGACAATAAATGCGGGTAAATTTAGAGTTTTTGGAAATCAACCTTCAACATTAAGTTCGGAAGATTTTAATGCTTTTAAACCAGAAATCAGTATTTATCCAAATCCTGTTAAAAACAGTTTTGCAATAAATCAAGCCGTTTCTAGTGTTGAGGTATATACTATTACAGGGCAATTAGTTGCAAATTATTATTCTGTTGCTGCAAATCAAGAATTACTTATTAATGGATTAGAATCAGGAATTTACTTAGTTAAATTAAAGGATCAAAATAATTTTATTCAAACTAAAAAAATAGTAATAGAGTAAATATATTTGAAGTTAGAAAAAATGAATTTCATTTTATGCCCCAAAAAAGTTTACTACTATTTTGGGGTATTTTTATGGCTCAACTTGTAACATTTTAGAAATTTAATCTACTTATACTATATAGCTCATAATTTATGCTTTTATATTTACGTTTACTTTCAGAAAGTTTCAGCTTTGCAATCAATGCTTTGCGCAATAATAAATTGCGTACGCTTCTTTCATTGTTAGGAGTTACTATCGGAATTTTTTCAATTATAGCGGTCTTAGCTGCTGTAGATTCTATGGATAAGAAAATTAAAGAAGATTTGAGCGATATGGATATGAATACTATTTATCTGATGAATTTTTCTTTTGGTCCTTCTGAAGTGCCTCGATGGAAACGCGAACAATTTCCAAAAGTAACGTATGATGAGTTTGAGTTTTTGAAAAAAAGTATTCCTAGTATTGATAAAATTTCATTCAATTTCTTTGCCCGAAACGAAAGTGTAAAATTTGAATCCAAGACAGTTAATTCAATACGCGTCAAACCTTCTACCGAAGATTTTTTTGATATTGAACCGATAAAAATAGAAACTGGTCGTTTGTTTAATGCAGCCGAGTCAAACTCTGGAAGTCCAGTAATTGTAATTGGAAGTGAAGTGGCAAATGGTTTGTTTGAAAACACGGATCCAATTGGAAAAAAAATTCGTTTATACGGACAAAAGTTTACCGTTATAGGTGTGTTAAAAAAACAAGGCCAAGGAATGTTTGGAGATAGTAATGACGTTGCAGTATTTTTTCCTGTAAATTTTTTGAGAAGAATGTATGGTGATGAAAATGATGCGTTGCGCGCTGCTATTTTAATTAAACCTGAGAAAGGAATTGATATCGAAGAATTTAAAGCCGAATTAGCTCAAAAATTAAGAGTTCACAGAGGTGTTAAAACTGGTGAAATTGATAATTTTTTCATGAACGTACTTTCTGGATTTACCGATTTTATTGATAATATTGTAGGTCAAATGAACGCCATTGGATGGGGAATAAGTGCATTTTCTTTATTAGTGGGTGGTTTTGGAATTGCTAACATCATGTTTGTTTCGGTAAAAGAGCGGACTAATTTAATAGGAATTCAGAAAGCATTAGGGGCTAAAAATAAATTTATTTTATTTCAATTTTTGTTTGAAGCCATAATATTATCATTAATTGGTGGTTTGATAGGAATGTTTCTTGTATGGTTAATAGCAATCATTTTATCAAGTACTTTAGATTTTGAATTTGTATTAAGTGCTTCAAACATGCTATTAGGCTCTGGTTTAGCAGCCTTTATTGGATTAATAGCCGGAATTATACCTGCCATTTCAGCTTCAAAATTAGATCCTGTTGAAGCGATACGAAGCGGAATGTAACGCTTTTTTTTGTATATTTGGAGACTAGATATTTCCAAATTGAAAAAACAATTCATAAGTTTTCTTTTGCTGTTCTTATTGATGGCTCCTGCTGCAGTAACCTATATTTGGTTACAGCACAGAAAAGCTGTTGTGAGAAAAGAAGTAAAATGGAAAATGATTGCTGGAATAGATAAAAGCGAATTGGTATACTTTCAATTTTCTCAAAAAGAAAGTAAAAAAAAATTGAAATGGAAACATTCTAAAGAATTTGAATTCAATGGAGAAATGTATGATGTTGTTAAAAAAATCACGTCATCAAATAGTATTCAATATTGGTGTTGGTGGGATCATGAAGAAACCAAATTGAGTAAACAATTGTCTAAATTATTAGTTGGAGCTTTTCAATCAGACGTTCCATCCAAAGACAAAAAACAACAAATAGTTTCTTTTTATAAATCATTATTTTGTACAGAAGTTTTTAGCTGGAATCCTATTTTTAATTCTGTTAGTAATAGTATCAATGTTTGTTTTATTGATAATTATAAATTTATTGATACGTCAATTAATGCTCCACCTCCCAAATTAGTTTAAATTTTATTCAATTTTACACAATACTATTCTATTAGATAACTGGTTTATTTGATAGATAAGTTTGTATTTTAACTACAAATAAAATTTAAATAAATGAATAAATTCATTCAATATTTAATGTTATTGTGTGTCGGTTTTTCATTTTCTCAAACGAAAAATGACACGGTAAAATCAATATCTGAATTATCTGAATTGGTGATTTCAACAAAATTACCAACTGATTATTCAAAATTAGCCAATCAAGTTGTTGCAATTTCTGCCAAACAAATTGATTTTCAAAATTTTCAAAGTACTGCAGAATTACTTTCAAATTCAGGTACGCTTTTTGTTCAAAAATCTCAACAAGGAGGAGGAAGTCCTGTAATTAGGGGTTTTGAGGCAAGTCGTGTTTTACTTTTAGTAGACGGAGTAAGAATGAATAATTTAATATTCAGAGCTGGTCATCTTCAAAATGTAATTACAGTCGACGAAAGTATGTTAGAAAATGTTGGTATTTTTTATGGACCAACGTCTACTTTATTTGGAAGTGATGCCTTAGGAGGAACTGTTGCCATGACAACCAAACGTGCAAAGTTTATAAACGAGACTAAAAATAAATTTACGGGAGGAATAAATACTCGCTATAGCTCGGTTAATAAAGAAAAATCAATAGCTTTTACTCTAAATTATGCAGCAACAAATTTTGCATCGTTATCCATTTTTTCATTTAATGATTTTGGTGATTTAAAGATGGGGAAAGAAAAAAATCATAATGGTGATTATTTTGGCGAACGACCTACATATGTTACTACGGTAAATGGTGTTGACCAATTGAATAGTAATAACGATAAATATACACAAGTAGGTTCTGGGTATAAACAATATAATTTTTTACAAAAGTTTGCTTACAAAACAGCATCTGGTTTTGAACATGGATTAAATTTCCAATTTTCAACGTCTTCAGATATTAATCGTTACGATAGATTAACAGAAACAGCTGGAAGTGGTTTGAAATTTTCTGAGTGGTATTATGGTCCTCAACAACGTGTTTTAGGAGTATATACACTAAATAAAGAAAAAGCACTATTAGGAAGTGATTTAAAGTTGAATGTAGCATTTCAAAACGCAAAGGAAAGCCGTCATAATCGAAGATTTGGAAATTATAATTTGCAAAACAGAAATGAAAATGTAATGATGTATTCAGTAGGAATTGATTTGCATAAAAAATTCACAAAAGGCGACTTATTTTATGGGTTTGAATCTTATTTAGAAACCTTGAATTCTACAGCATTTGCAAATAACATTAATACAGATGTTAGAACAGATTTAGATACTAGATATCCAAATGGTAATAACAACATGATGCGCAATGATGTGTATGTTTCTTATAATGAAATAATCTCTGAAAAAACGGTTTGGAATACGGGTGCTAGAATTGGATATACTTCGTTGAAAAGTACAATAGCAGATGATACATTTTTTCCGTTGCCTTTTACTACTATTTCACAAGGTAATTTTACCTATAGTGGAACATTAGGAATTGTTCATAAAACATCAAGTAATTTTACTTTAAAAGCGAATGTAGCTTCTGGTTTTAGAGCACCAAATATTGATGACTTAGCAAAGATATTTGAATCTGCAGCAGGTACAATAATTGTTCCGAATGAAGATTTAAAACCAGAGAAAACACTTACCGTCGATTTTGGTTTAGTAATTCAATCTGATTCCAAAAAAATAAAATTTGAAAACACCTACTTTTATACCCGATTATATGATGCCATTGTAACCAATGAATTTTTGTATAATGGTCAAAGTACCGTTGTTTATGACGGAGCTACAAGTCAGGTCTTTGCAAATCAGAACAAAGGAAAAGCTTTTATTACCGGAGTTTCTACAAATTTTTCGGCTGAAATTATACCTAGTTTACTATTGAATGCATACTTTAATTACACAATAGGTAAAGTAATAGAAAATGGAAATAAATCTCCTTTAGATCATATTTCGCCTTACTTTGGAAAAATCGGTGTGACTTATTCAAAAAGTTGGGCAAATTTTGAAGCGTATATACTTTATAACGGAAAAAAAGATGCTAGTGATTATTCAACCAGCGGTGAAGATAATGCTCAATATGCACCAGTAGGAGGGATGCCTGCATGGGAAACCTATAATTTTAAAACAGGATTTAACGTGTATAAAGGGGCAACACTTTTTGTAGGTGTTGAGAATCTTTTAGACACGCAATACCGCGTTTTTGCTTCAGGAATTAATGCTCCAGGTAGAAATATTTATGGCGGATTGAAGTATAACTTTTAAATCTGTCTTCAAAAAAATCCCGTTAGAATTCTAACGGGATTTTTTATTATCTAATTTCTTGATTCTGAATTAAATCAATATACAAGTTGATTTTATCTTTCAGCTCTTTTCTTGGAGATATAAAGTCTAAAAATCCATGTTCTAATAAAAATTCTGAGGTTTGAAATCCTTCTGGTAAATCTTTACCGGTGGTGTCTTTTACCACTCGAGGTCCAGCAAAGCCAATTAAAGCTCCAGGTTCGCCAATATTAATATCACCAAGCATTGCATAAGAAGCTGTTGTTCCTCCAGTTGTTGGATCTGTACATAATGAAATGTAAGGTATTTTTGCTTCTGCTAATTGCGCTAGTTTTGCCGAAGTTTTTGCTAATTGCATTAACGAGTAGGCTGCTTCCATCATACGAGCTCCTCCCGATTTTGAAATCAAAACAAAAGGAACGTTATTTTTAATAGAATAATCAATTGCTCTCACAATTTTTTCACCCACAACAGCACCCATTGAACCACCAATAAAAGCAAAATCCATACAAGAAACCACAAGGTCTTTCCCTTTGGATTTTCCTACTGCAGTTCTTATAGCATCGTTCAATTTGGTTTTACTCATCACATCCTTTAAACGATCACTATACTTTTTAGTGTCTTCAAATTTTAAGGTGTCTTTTGAAGTTAGTTTTGCATCAAGTTCTTTAAATTCATTATTGTCGAATAAAATTTCGAAATATTCTTTACTACCAATGCGCACATGATAATCGTCTTCGGGACTTACCCAAAGATTTCTCGCCAATTCATCTTGGTCAATAATTTTACCTGTTGGCGATTTGTACCACAATCCTTTAGGAACATCTTTTTTGTCCTCAGTTGCAGTTGTAATTCCTTTTTCTTTTCTTTTAAACCAAGCCATAATTTTAATGGATAATGAAAAATTGACAATTTTAAAATTATCAATTATCAATTGTTAATTAAAGTGTATTTACGTTATTCAAATCGGCAAAAGCTTGTTCTAATCTTGTGTTGAACGTTACTTCTCCTTCACGAACCCATTTTCTAGGGTCGTAGTGTTTTTTATTTGGACTGTCAGCTCCATCTGGGCTTCCAATTTGTGTTCTTAAGTAGTCTACTTTGTTTACCATATAATCACGAATTCCTTCAGTGAATGCAAATTGTAAATCAGTATCAATGTTCATTTTAATAACTCCGTATCCAATAGCTTCTCTAATTTCTTCCAAAGTAGAACCCGAACCTCCGTGGAATACAAAATCTACTGGATTGTTTCCCGTATTGAATTTATTTTGAACGTATTCTTGCGAATTTTTAAGAATTTTTGGCGTCAATTTTACATTTCCTGGTTTGTAAACGCCATGAACATTTCCAAAAGAAGCAGCAATGGTAAATCTCGGACTTACTTTCATCAATTCTTCATAAGCATAAGCTACTTCTTCTGGTTGTGTGTATAATTTTGAGCTATCTACATCTGAATTATCCACACCATCTTCTTCTCCACCTGTGATTCCTAATTCAATTTCTAAAGTCATGCCCATTTTGCTCATTCTTTCTAAATATTTTTTAGAAATTTCAAGATTTTCCTCAATTGGCTCTTCAGATAAATCAATCATGTGCGAACTGAATAACGATTTTCCAGTTTCGGCAAAATGTTTTTCAGAAGCATCTAATAAACCATCAATCCAAGGCAATAAATTTTTAGCACAATGGTCGGTATGTAAAATAACAGTAGCTCCATAAGCTTCTGCTAATGTATGAATGTGTTTTGCACCTGCAACAGCTCCTAAAATAGCCGATTTTTGGTGTTCATTTGACAACCCTTTTCCAGCATTAAACTGTGCGCCACCATTTGAAAACTGAATAATAACTGGTGCATTTAATTTTGCTGCAGTTTCTAAAACACCGTTGATTGTACTTGATCCTACAACGTTTACAGCAGGTAATGCAAATCCTTTTTGTTTTGCATAGTTGAAAATTTCTTGCACTTGATCTCCGGTAGCAACACCTGGTTTAATATTGTGACTCATAGTTATATTTTTTTATTATAAGAATGCAAAAATAAGAATTTATAAAATTAGAATGGATAATTAATTCCAAAATTTAGTACTGTTTTTCCAAAGTTAATTCCTCTAAACCAGCGATCTTGTGTTTCACGCGCCGGATCATAGGTTTTGTAACCTAAATCAAATCTGAAGACAAAAAAGTCAAAATCATATCTAAATCCAATTCCCGAACCTATTGCAATGTCTTTTAAAGAGGCAATTCCGTTAAACGTATAATTTTCATCTTCTACATTATCCAATACGTTCCAAATATTTCCAGCGTCTACAAAAAACGCACTGTATAAATTTCCGCCAATTCTAAATCGAAATTCGGTACTGAAGGCTAATTTTAAATTGGCTTCATTAAAATCTAAAACACCACCACTTCTTCCTGGACCTAAACTGTAGGCTTGCCAACCTCTATTGTCGTTAGATCCTCCTGAAAAATAACTTCGTGAAAACGGAATAGAATTTGCATTTCCATAGGGTATTGCGATTCCTGCAAAAGAACGCATCGCTAAAGTATTTTTCTTGCCAAAATCCCAATGTTTTACAAAGTCAACTTCGGTTTTGATGTATTGAGAATACTCAATTCCAAATATTTTTTGAGCGCCATCCGCACTCGTTTGGTCATTTAAATTTAAACCTTTTCCCAGTAAAGAAAGAACATTTCCAGCCGATTCTAGTTTTGCTTTAAAATTGTAATAATTTCGATCGTTGAGGTTGTTTTTAGTAGTTTTATTAAATACAAAACTAGATGAAACAATCATATTATCTTCAATCAAACGTATTCTACGTTCTCCAATACTACGAATAATTTTATAGTCTTCATCAGCAGGCGTTAAAATAAGACTGCCACCACTTTCAATAAAATTGATAAAACTGACCGCACCATCATTGGTTAAATTTCCATTATCAACCCAATCGGGGTTAGTATTATAAATTTGAGCAAGATTGTTTAAGGTATTGTACGAATTTAAATACACATTAAAGTAGTTGTTTGCATTCAAATTTCGAACGTAATTGATGCCTAGCAATTCAAATTTAAAATTGTTTTTAGCGTTGTTAGTAGTCCAACTATAACTTATACCTCCCGATACACTTTGTTTGTCCAATCCAATATTTCTTTGATTGGTAATACCAGTACTTATTTGTGTTGAAGGAAACATTTCTTTTTTAATTATGTTTTTTACATTAATTGGGAAGAAAATCCTCGGAAAGTTAAGCTTTACATCGGCACCGTATTCAGAAATATTAAAAAACACATTGTTTGGATTTGCTAAATCTTGTGAAGATCCAAAATTTCCTCGTGTCGAAATTTCTAAAATTTCTGCTCGTTTGAAAACATTACGCCAGGTAAACGACATGGTTCCGCTAATTCCAAATTCTTGAATATCAGATGTCGCCACGTCTATTGAAGGAGTCCATTTAAATTTCGGTTTGTTTACTAAATAAATATTAGCAATTAATGATGTATTGGTAGTATCGCTTGGGTCTTGTTTGTATTCAATATTTGGGTAATTAAACATTTTTAAATTACTCAATGCTTTTGAAGTTAAAGTTCTATCAGTATCACTAAAGAGTTTACCTTTTTCTATAAAAACAGCATTAGTCAGCGCTTTTGGCTTATAGGCTAAACGACCTGTACTGTATAGATAATAATTGTTGTAAAATGCACTATCTTTTACCTTATTTTTTTCTTTATTTGAAGTGGTATTTGTAAAAATATTTACTTGACTAATCGTGTAAATCGTGAATGGTTTTTTGGTTAAAGTATCCGCTTCTTTTACGTTTCTATCTTCAATATTCAGTACTACTTTCATTTTTTGAATGGAATCATCAGTAATGGCTTCAAATTTTACATGATTTTCTTGAAAATGATACACACCGCTGTTTCTAAATTGTTGCGTAATTCGTTTGCGTTCAGCATCAAAATTGGCATAAGAATATTGCGTTCCATTTTTAATAAACGATTTGCTCTCTTCAAGGGCATACAAACTATCCAAAGCCGGAGTTTCTATAGTTCTCGAAATAGAATCTATAACATAAGGCTTGCCAGTCTTTACACGATAGGTAATTTTACTTCTTTTCTTTCCTACAGAATCAATAGCAATGCTAACCTCATTTTTTAAAAATCCGTTGTTATAATAAAACCCCGAAAGGCGTTGTTTTGAAAGTTCGATTTTTTTCGGCTCAATGATTACCGGAGCTTCACCAGTTGTTTTTAAGAAATTACTCAATCCTCCCACAAAAAAAGATTGTCCCAAACGTTCCACTTGCTTGTCTGATAAAAGATTTTTTAAATTTTTTCTTCGATTGGGTTTTTTGTCTAACCAAGCTTGGTAAGAAGAATCGGTATTTTTTTTGGCCAAATTAAACAGGTGCAATCGCAGTGGAAAACCTCCAATATTTGAGTTGGGTTGTTGCACCACTAAATTACTAATTCGTTCTTCCTTAACTTGTTTTTCATTGACAATAATTTCGTTCTTAGTAAGTAATTGTTTTCCTTCTGGGACACGCTTTACTAACGAACACGAATAAATTATTGTTCCGATTACAAATAATAATGTTATTTTTGGTAAATTATTTCTCAAAGCACTTTTTAAAAGTTAGTCAAAAATACAATTTTTATGGTTAGTAAAAACCAAATTAAACGAATAACCAGTTTACAACAAAAAAAATATAGAAAACAAGAACAACTTTTCTTTGTAGAAGGAGTAAAAGGGGTTCAAGAATTACTAGATTCTAATTTTGAATTGGTTGAGTTGTTTACCACAAATAGTGAATTGTTTTCAGTTGATAAAAGCAAAGTTTATGCCATAACAGCATCTGAATTGCAAAAAATTAGTGCTTTGACTACACCCAATACCTGTTTAGCACTTTTTAAAATCCCATCGGCTGTTGCTTTTGAAGAGAAAGGACTACTAGTGGCTTTAGACGATGTGCGCGATCCAGGCAATTTAGGAACAATTATCCGTTTATGTGATTGGTTTGGAATTAAAACATTGTATTGTTCAGAAGAATCGGTAGACGTGTATAACCCAAAAGTAGTTCAGGCAACTATGGGTTCTATCAGTCGTGTCAATGTTGTCTATGGTAATCTTGAACACTTATTGTCTGAAACAAAATTACCAGTCTTTGGCACTTTTATGGATGGGAAAAATATCTACAAAGAACAATTGCCGAGCGAAGGTATTATCGTTATGGGAAATGAAGCCAATGGAATTTCAAAACCAATTGAAAATTTAGTTTCGGAACGTATTGCAATTCCTAGATTTGGCGATTTACAAGCTACAGAAAGTTTAAATGTTGCCACTGCAACGGCTATCGTATTGAGCGAGTTTAAACGATAATTGTATTAGTGAAACGTAAAATTCACAAAAAAACCTCGCGTTTTCATGGCTTGTACATTTCCAGTCCACGGACTTCCTGGGGTATTGTCTCTAATTAATTCGTCATTCATACTGAAAACTCCTCTAATCGAAGGCGAAAACACAAAATATTCTAAGTAAATATCAATTCCAAAGCCCACTTCATAGAAATTAGTCCATTGGGTCATTCGGAATCGTTCGTTATAATTGTCTTCTTTCAATTTATGATTACTTCCCAAATTTAATGCGGTAGACATTCCGCCTACTAAATAAGGGCGAATATTTCCGGTGCGCAAAGCAGAATATTTCAATAACAATGGAAAAAAGATATAGGTCGATTTTACTTCGCGTAAACGATCGCTCGCGTCGGTAATGTTTGGATAGGTTAAGTTACGTTGGGTAATATATAAACCGGGCTCAAAGCGCAAATCAAAATATTCGGTAAGACGTAAATTTCCAACCAATCCCACATTAAAACCAGTTGTTGTTTGCACCTGAATATCTTCTGCAACTGATAAATAATCGAATTTAAAGTCCAAGCTATTAAATCCTAAATAATAACCCCAATGCAGGCGTTGTTTGTTCCAATTTTCTTTATTGATAATAGGATCTTTGCCAAACATACCGCCCTGTGCGAGTACAATTTGAGTAAAAAAGAAAAAGAAAACCAGTTTTTTCATATTATTTTTTTGATGCTGTATAAATAGTAGCCACACCCATTGTTTGAGGCAAATGTACTACTTCTATAAACCCAATTTTTCTTAAAATATTGTTCAATACTTCGCCATATGGAAAATTTTGCGCCGAAGTAGATAAATAGGCATAGGCTTTTTTGTCTTTTGAAAACAGTTTACCAATAGTAGGCATAACAAAATTTGTATACAAGAAATACCCTTGTTTAAATGGAAATTTTGTGGGAACCGAAGTTTCTAAAATAATAAATTGTCCACCCGATTTCAAGGTGCGTAAAATTTCCGACAAACCTTTTTCTAGATGTTCAAAATTACGAACGCCATAAGCAACGGTAATTGCATCAAAATAATTATCAGGATACGGAATGTTTTCGCCATCGCCTAAAACCATTTGAATTTTACGGTCTAATTTTTGGGCTTCAATTTTTTGTTTCCCAATGTCTAACATGCCTTGTGAAATATCTAAACCAATGATTTCTGTAGCCGAAGTAGTAGCAAACAAAATCGCTAAATCGCCCGTACCAGTAGCAATATCTAAAATGGTTGAAGGCTTTTTAGCAGCTACAATTTTAAGGATTTTTTGCTTCCATTTTGCATCCGTACCAAAAGAGATGATTTTGTTTAACCCATCATAATTTCCTGAAATGGTATCAAACATTTGAGCTACTTGCTCTTTTTTACTAGCCGCAGAATCTTGATAAGGTTTTATCGTTTCAGACATCTTTTTTTTAATTTGAAGCACAAAAGTACGGATAAAAATTCAATGTGTCAATTAGCCAATTTGTCAATTAGTCGATGAGGCAATTAGTTAATTAGTCAATGTGTCAATTTGAAAATGTGACAATTGGTTGAAATGGCGTTTAGTTTTTACCAATCACCCATTACCTTTTTACATACGTTAAAAAAGTAAAATCATAATCGTGTTTGTCGTCTTTAGCATGAAATTCTTCAAATACTAATTCCCATTGAGTTACATCAATTTCTGGGAAAAACGTATCGGCTTCTACAGTGGTATGCACACGAGTAAGTTCTATTTTATCTGCAATAGCCATCGATTGTTTGTAGATTTCGCCACCACCTATGATGAAAACTTCTTCATTTTTTGGACAAGCTTCAATTGCTTCTTGCAAGCCTGAAACCACAATACATCCTTCGGGAACTTGGTAATCTGCTTGTCTAGTAATGATAATGTGGGTGCGATTAGGTAAGGGTTTTGGAAAACTCTCAAAAGTTTTACGCCCCATAATAATATAATGCCCAGACGTTAAGGTTTTGAAACGCTTAAAATCATCGGGTAAATGCCAAACGAGTTGATTGTCTTTTCCTAAAGCATTGTTTTCGGATGCGGCTGCGATTATGGTGAGCATAATTGTAAATTTGATGTGCTAAGATATGAAATTTGAATGAGAAATAGAGAAGTCACTTTATTATAGAATGGCTAAATAAATTTTATTTTTCAATGACTAATCATCAGTAATTTGTAATTTTTGAAAGATTAGGGTATTGTTTCTTTCCGTTACATGAATGAAATATAGGCCACTTTGAAGATTGTCCCTATAAATAGTTGTGAGCTGCCCCGAAACTTGGGTTACTTGCTTAACGAGTTGCCCATAAGGATTATAAATTGTTATTGTGGCATTATTGAGAGGATCTATAGTTTTCAAAGTTGTGCTGGTATGCATAGGATTTGGATAAATCGAAAGATTGGATTTGTTCAAAATTTCAGGATTTCCAAGGATAGTCTGTCCGGTAAGTAAACAAGAATTTGGGGTGCTATTGTAGGCGTAATCTTTTAGCGTAAATGAGGAGGAAGCCGCTAGTAAATCGATACGTGCCCAGCCATAATATGTGTTGGTTCCTACGATTAGTTTTAAGGCTAAATATTTGTCGGTTGCGCCAACCCAGTAGCCTACGTTTGAACCCCATCCTAAAGTGCCTGGATTATTGGCATCATACCAGGTTGTTAAGGATGGACAAATGGTGTTAGATCCGGTTAATGCCCATGCTAAATAGTTGTTATTCAAAAAATTACCCGAATAAGCATTGTTGTTTTGGGGATGGCAAAATACTCCAATTGTATCCGAACTTCCGCCATAATAAAGGATAAAATCAACTACTGTATCATTGTTTAAATCTAAGGAATAAGAAGCATTGGGTGTAACATCGGTAATATCAGTGTATATGATTTGTGCAGGATAGTTGCCATTGCATACAATAAAAAGCAACATAGAGTACCATAATTTTGCCATATGCTTTGCTGTAATTTTTTTGTTCATCAATTGGCAATTAATTACACTTTAAAAATTTATTATACTGCCACAGCCCCTTTAATGTGTGGGTGTGGGTCATAACCTTCTAGCGTGAAATCCTCAAAGGTAAAATCAAAAATATTGGTAATTGCTGGGTTTAATTTCATCGTTGGCAATGGTCGGCACTCACGCGATAATTGCAATTGCACTTGTTCAATATGGTTGTTATAAATATGGGCATCACCAAACGTATGGATGAAATCACCTACTTGCAAACCACATACTTGTGCAATCATCATGGTAAACAAGGCATAAGACGCAATGTTAAACGGCACACCTAAGAAAATATCGGCACTGCGTTGGTACAACTGGCAACTCAATTTACCATCGGCTACATAAAACTGAAAAAACGCATGACAAGGCGGCAAAGCAGCTTTTCCATTGGCTACATTTTCAGCAAAAGAAACAGAAGTATCGGGCAACACACTTGGGTTCCACGCAGAAACCAACATTCTACGGCTATTTGGGTTCGTTTTTAGGGTTTCAATTAATTCGGTAATTTGATCAATTTCTTCGCTGTTCCAGTTGCGCCATTGATGCCCATATACTGGACCTAAATCGCCGTTTTCATCCGCCCATTCATCCCATATCTTCACACCATTTTCTTGTAAGTATTGGATATTAGTATCGCCTTTTAAAAACCACAGCAATTCATAAATAATGGATTTTAAATGTAGTTTTTTGGTGGTTACCATTGGAAATCCTTCGCTCAAATCAAAACGCATTTGGTAGCCAAACACACTCAGCGTTCCTGTGCCTGTTCGGTCGCCTTTTTGATTGCCGTTTTCTAATACATGTTTTACTAAGTCGTGGTATTGTTTCATATCTAAATTAGAGGTTAGAAATTAGAAATCAGAAGTTAGTATTTGTAAAATTTCTAAATTCAAATTTCTAAATTCTAAATTTATATTTAATGTTTTATCTCTTCAATTGCTTCCGGGTTGTGTTTGTGTTTAAAAAATAAGGCAAAAGCAATGGTAATTACTAAAGCGTAAATAGCAAACGTAAGCCAAATGTTGTGCCAGTCTTTTCCTTCAGCGGTGGTGAAATATTTTTCAATAATATATCCGCTAGTTATACTTCCAAAAATAGCTCCAAAACCATTCGTCATCATCATGAATAAGCCTTGCGCTGAAGAACGAATTTTAGAATCGGTTGAGGTTTCTACGAAAAGTGAACCTGAAATATTGAAGAAGTCAAATGCCATTCCATATACAATACAAGATACAATAATCATCCATAAACCATCGCCAGGGTTTCCATAAGCAAATAAGCCAAAACGCAATACCCATGCCACCATACTAAACAACATTACTTGTTTGATTCCGAATCGCTTTAAGAAAAATGGAATAGCTAAAATGAATAAAGTTTCTGATATTTGAGAAATCGACATGATTAACGTTGAATATTTGACCACTAAAGAATCTGCATATTCTGGAAGATGTTTGAAATCGTCTAAATATACATCGCCGTA
>Ga0315907_10001323_pt1 | contig 33742 bp, 56 predicted proteins | sample LakEriMetagenome_3_FD_203525 | JGI IMG/M metagenome (GOLD analysis project Ga0315907, IMG submission 203525) | Freshwater fungal communities from buoy surface, Lake Erie, Ohio, United States - Buoy 12 MA123 | ecosystem: Environmental > Aquatic > Freshwater > Lake > Lake biofilm | place: USA...
TGGCTTCGCACATTTCCGAATTTTTCAATAGGGGGCATTTTGGTACAAATCGGACAGGATAAAAATGGCTGCAAAGCCAAATGAAATTAAACGGCGCAATGGAAATCCAGGCAAACAAAAACTTCCTGATCTAAATAAAGTTATTGCATTGCCAAGATTTTCTGCGCAACCACCTGAGCATTTGAGCGAAGTTGGTGCAACTCTTTGGCGTGAGGTTTTAAGTCTTGCTCCTTGGATTGCCAATACAGATGGCACGATACTTTTAGAACTTTGCGAAAAGATGGAATTGAAAAAACAAATTCAGGATCAACTAAAGCCTGAACAATTCATACTCTTTACCGATAAAGGTTATGCTTACCAAAATCCTTTATTCGGAATGCTGAGTACAGTGCAGGGTGATATTGTTAAAAACTTATCTTTGCTTGGATTAACTCCAAGTGATAGATCAAAACTGGGGGTTGCTGAAGTGAAGGCTCGCGGAAAACTAGAGGAACTTCTCCAGCAAAAACATAATGCAACAAACTAATTCCTGGCCGCCGCGTTGGCTAACGCCAGTAAGCGATGCAGAAATCGCAGCAGGCGATGGGCCGCTTTATAGCCAGTTCGCAGAGGCAGTTTGTAGAGTTACTAAAGATTCAATCGCAGCACCTGCTGGTGAGTTACTAAGTCTGCGCCCTTGGCAAAAAGAATTACTTAATCACGCTTTAGCCCGAAAAGAAAATGGCAGGTTCAAACATCGAACCGCGTTAATTGGGATGGCCAGAAAGAATGGCAAATCAGCACTCGCTGCTAGCGTTGGTTTAGCAGGTTTAACTCTCGGCGGTAATGGTTCTGAAATTTACTCTTGCGCAGCCGACAGAGATCAAGCCCGAATTGTTTTCGGTACAGCCCGCAGAATGGTTGAACTCGATCCTGAACTTTCAACAATGTTTACTCTTTACAAAGATGCAATTGAGTTTAAAGATAAAGGTTCAGTTTATAGAGTTCTCTCTGCTGAAGCCTATACAAAAGAAGGATTAAACCCTTCTCCATTAGTTATCTTTGATGAGGTTCACGCCCAGCCCAATCGAGAACTATGGGATGTAATGAGCCTTGCAGGTGGTGCTAGGCAAGATTCACTTCTCTTTGGCATCACCACTGCTGGAGTTAAAACTGCAACTAGCGGACAAGATTCACTTTGCTACTCTCTTTACCAATACGGCCAGAGAATTGCTAAGGGTGAAAATGTTGATCCAAGTTTTTTCTTTGCTTGGTGGGAACCTACTAAGCCAGAAGGAGATCATCGTGATCCGCAACTTTGGCAAGAAAGTAATCCTGGCATCGGCGATATTGTTGATCTTGAGGATTTTGAATCGGCGGTATTACGCACTCCTGAAGCGGAATTTAGAACAAAGCGAATAAATTGTTTTGTTAGTACAACCACCGCTTGGTTACCAACTGGTGCTTGGGAAGCAATAGTAGATTTAGAGCGCGAGGATATTCCTGGCGAGGATGTAGTTCTAGCATTTGATGGAGCGTTCTCAAATGATTCAACTGCTTTAGTTGCTTGGTTCTTAGGTGGAGAGAAACCACATTTAAAGGTTGTTGGAATATGGGAGAAGCCGCACGATGCAGAGCAAGGTTGGTTTGTTCCAGTTGCTGAAGTTGAAAAAACTATAATAGATGTTTACCGAGATTCCAGATTCCAAGTTAGAGAAGTTGTATTCGATCCCGCAAGATGGCAACGAACCTTCATGGTGCTTGATGAGAACGGCTTACCAGTTGTTAGTTATCCAAACTCAGCGGAACGAATGGTGCCTGCAACACAAAAATTTTATGAGGCCGTCGTTAATGGATCGTTTACTCACGATGGCGATGAACGCTTGGCCCGCCACATCACAAACTGCGTTACCAAACAATCCTCAAGAGGAGTAATGGTCGCCAAGGCTTCAAGCCGTCGCAAGGTAGATGCTGCTGTTGCCTCAATCTTTGGTTATGATCGAGCCACGCAACCGCCTGAACCCAAGGCGCCACTAACTAGATATTTTACTATTCAGGTTTAGGTTTCTTTTTTAACATTGCAAATTTACATTTTTTGTGATCATTGCAGAACCAATATTCTTGCATCGGTTTCTTACTACCGAGTGTTATCCGATAACCACTATTCATATTGCTATTACACTTTGGGCATTTCATAATTACCTTCCTTAGTGATTAAGTATTTCCTAACCACTGCCTTAATTATACTTTTGACACTTTTTGCAATTACATAAATTGCAATTTATTACGCACAACAATTATAGAAATTTAAAAGACACGCCACGATTTGACAAATGATTTCAACAATAAGGGGGAGTAAATGAAAAAAATAAATGCTACTTTGGTTGTTGAAGTAGTTGGGGTTGCCTGCGTAACAACAGGCTTGGCAATACTTTCGATTCCAGTTGCACTAATTGTGCTTGGAAGTTTTTTAGTATGGATTACAGAAAAAGGTAATTAATGAATTTATCAAGAGCGTTACGCGGTGCTAGTGAGAAGCGAGCAACAAATCAATTTGTTGAGCCGCTAGTTCCAGGCCGCCCTGCATACAGTTCACCAGCAGGAGTTGTAGTTTCATCTGAAACCGCAATCCGCATGAGTACAGTTTATGCCTGCGTTCGTTTGCTCGGCGATACAATTTCATCATTGCCAATGGGTGCTTATGTTCGCAGAGGCCGCCAGCGAATTTCTTATGCCGCAGTTTATGGCGATACTCCTGCTTGGGTAAATTCACCAAATCCTGAATCAACTAGAATGGAATTTTTAGAGCAAGTTCTTGCATCTTTAAATTTGCGAGGCAATGCCTACATTCTTACAGTGCGTGATGATATGGGTGAAGTTGTTGAACTCTATTGCATCAATCCTGAATCAGTAAGAATTAAACGCGATAATCCAAATGAGCCCATTTATTATGAAGTAACCATTAAAGAATACGATCCAGCGGGCGGAGTTTATACTCAAGATTTTAACCAGAAAATAATGAGGCTTACAAAAGATGAGTTGCTACACATTCCATTATTTAAATTACCTGGTTCTTTCTATGGTTTAGGCCCAGTTGAAGCAGCAAGAATTACTATCGGCGCAGTTATGGCTGCTGATACTTATGCCGCTTCTTACTTTGGAAATGCAGCAAATCCTGGCGGCATCATTGAAGTACCTGGTGAATTAACTGAGGAGCAAGCAAGTAACATTGGCCGCGATTGGAATATCACTCACTCAGGCCCTTATCGTGCAGGCAAGATCGGTGTGCTAACAGGTGGCGCAGCATTCAAACCACTTTCACTAAATGCCCAGGATGCCCAACTCCTAGACACACGCCGCTTCGGTCTTGAGGAAATCGCCCGTCTGTTCCGCGTTCCGATCAGTTTATTAGGCCATCCAGTTGCAGGTGCAATGAGTTTTGCTAGCGTTGAAGCGCAGAACCTTTCATTTGTACAACACTCACTTCGCCCATTACTAGAAAGAATTGAGCAAGCACTTTCATCTTTGCTTCCTGAAAAAGATGGATTTGTTAAATTTAATCTTGATGCACTTCTGCGTGGTACAACTATTGAGCGCTACGATGCTTACACAAAAGGTTTGCGTGAAGGTTTCTTGAGTTTAAATGATGTTCGTGCAACTGAGGATTTATCACCATTAGGTGAGGCTGGCGATCAATACCGAGTTCCTCTACAAAACATTGATGCCGCAGATGCTAAAGATGTTGGCTTGAAGTTAAGAACTGAAATTGTTACTGCACTTATTCAGGTTGGCTTTGATCCAGCAGCCGTTAATGCTGCAATTGGTTTGCCTAAGATGAAGCACACTGGAGTTCCAAGTAGCCAGTTGCAACAGGTTGCATCAATTGATCCAACCGATCCAAGTGCAGTTTATGAGGTTAAGAGCCGACAAATGCGCAACGATAATCAACAAACAATTGTTAATGTGCCAGAGCCAACTGTAAATGTGGCTGCACCTAATGTAACTGTTGAGCCAATGGTAATGATGGAATCACCAGAGGTTAATGTTGCTGCTCCTAATGTAAATGTTGAAGCGCCTAATGTTCAGGTAACAAATAACATTGAACAAAAGCGAGTTCGCAAGAAAGTTAAACGCGATAAAGAAGGTCGCATCGATGAAATTATCGAGGAGTTTATAGAGGGGAATGAGTAATGGCAACTGGATTAAGCAATTACTTAGCCAATAAGTTTCTTGATGCAGTAGGCAATGCAACCGCTTATTCAGCCGCTAATGTTTATGTAAAACTACATATTGGCGATCCAGGTTCAGCAGGAACTGCAAACCCTGCTACTGAAACAACTCGCAAATCAGTTTCTTTTGGCGCTGCCGCTACTGGCGGATTAACTTCTGATGCTGATATAAGTTGGAGCAATATTGCAGGTTCTGAGGATGCCACATTCTTTACTGTTTGGGATAATCTAACCGCAGGCAACTTTCTATTCTCAGGAACTGTTGCAGGTAATGCCTACACTGCTGGAGATACCTTTACAATCCCAAGTGGTTCATTAACAGTTTCACTAACTTTAGCGAGTTAGTAAATGGCTCAGTTTGTCTTAGATTCATCTGAGTTAGATGTTGATGTTCTAGGGCCGATCACCTTCGCAACGGCAACGGCAAATCTAGGTTCATCCACTGCCAGCGCCACTGCGCAAATAACAAATGTAGTTTCAGCAACTGCCACTTTAGGTGGGCTTGCTGCCAGTGTAGTTATATCAAGTGGTGAGGTAATTCAAAGTCAGGCTGGCTTGCCAAATTACATTCAACCAAATTTCCCTGAAATTATTGAGCCTGTAAAAATAACAGTTTCAATAAAGACCGCAACTGCTAAAACAAAACTTGGCACCATCTCCAGCAAATCAACATCTCAAATTGATTTTTCAATACTTGATGATGATGCCGAAGTTTTACTTCTAGTTTAGGAATCCATGCCATATTTAATATCTGATAAGCAAAGCGATTGCGCTGGTTGGGCAACTGTAAAAGAGGAATCTGATGGTTCTTATACAACCATTGGTTGCCACACATCTAAGCAAGATGCGATAGATCAGATGGTTGCAGTTTCAATTGCAGAGGATATGGAGCCAGGCGGAGAAGTAAATACTCGCGCCGTTGATTTAAGTGTTCCTTCATTTATTCAAGATAACGCAAAGCGTGGCTTGAAATATTATGAGGAAGGTTTTGGGGGCGATGGTTTAGTGCCTGCCACCATCGCAGCAGCAAGAGATATGGCTGCTGGGAATATAACAGAACCAAAAGTTAGAAAGATGGCACCTTGGTTTGCCCGCCATCAAGTAGATGGTAAAGCGCCATCAAATAATGATCCATCCGATCCAGGTTATCCAGGAGCAGGCTTAGTTGCTTGGCTTCTTTGGGGTGGGGATAGCAATTTTTCAGATAGAGCGCAAAATTGGGCGCAACGCAAAATTGATGCTCTGAATGCAGAAGCAGATTCAAGGAGAGAAATGAAAAAGATTGAACGCCGCACTTATACAGTTAAAGATGTTCAAGCAAGATCAGCCGAGGATGGCACAATGCGCCTTAGCGGTTATGCAGCAGTTTTTAACGAATCAAGTGTTCCGCTACCATTTAAAGAATCAATTGCACCAGGAGCGTTTCGCAAAACATTAAGCGAAACTCCAGATGTGCGCTTACTTATTAACCACGAAGGATTGCCTTTAGCAAGAACTAAAAATGGCACACTCAAATTAACTGAGGATGAGCGTGGATTATTAATAGATGCAGAGTTAGCGGATACAACAGAAGGCCGCGATATTTACAAACTAGTTGAGCGTGGCGATGTAGATCAAATGAGTTTTGCATTCCGAGTTATTCGCCAAAAGTGGAGCGAGGATCGTAGCCGTAGAGTTCTAACTGAGGTTTCTCTCTCTGATGGCGATGTATCAGTTGTTACTTATCCAGCCTATCCAACTACAAAGGTTGAGGCTAGAGAACAACTAAAAGAAACATTAACTGCAATTAAAGAAGGTCGCGAAGTAACTGGTGATTCATTAGTTGCACTAAAAGCAGCCTTACAACAAATTTCTGAAGGTTATGATTATATTGAGGAAGTTAAATCAGCCCTTGAAATGATGGTTGGCAACTCTGAGGTTGATGATGAAATTGAGGATGAGGTTGAAACTGATTCCCGCGCCGTAGATGTAGTTGGCGATTTTGTCGAATGGGATTCAAGTGGCGGAACTGCAAGAGGCAGAATCGAACATGTAATGCGCCAAGGAGTTCTTGGAATTCCTGATACTGATTTTAGTATTGAGGCCGAGGAAGGCGATCCAGCAATTCTAATTAGAGTTTATAGAGAATTGCGTGATGGTTATGTAGCAACTGAAACTTTGGTTGGGCATAAATCAAGTGAACTTCGCAGCATCCCACCTCTTAAAGAACCATCAGATGAGGCAAGCCGTAAGATTTCATTACGCTTAGCCAAAGCAATAATAAATACCACAAAATAAATTTCTGTTGTAAAAGTACAGCAGATGAAGTCGGAGCGAACTGCGCACCCTTTAGCGCCGCGCAAGGTATCGCCACCACCTCAAAATTCAACCAACCAAGGAGTTAAATTAATGTCTTATTTAGACAAAGTAATTGAACGCCGTGATGCAGTGAAGGCAGAGATGGATGCAGTTCTTGAGGCAGTAGCCGCAGAGAATCGCACCGATCTAACTGCTGATGAAACAACTAAGGTAGATGCTTTAGTTGCAGAATCACGCTCACTAGATTCAAAGATTGAAAACCTAAAGACCCAGGCAGATGCAGATGCAAAGGTTGCAGAAGTTCGTGCAGCAGTTGCAGATGTAGCAATGCCAAAGTCTGGTGGCGCAAAGGTAACCCGCGAGGAGCGTACCTATACTGCTCAATCAGGAGCATCATTTATTAAAGATGCTTTTAATGCACAATTCAAGCAAGATTTCTCAGCGCAAGATCGCCTTGCTCGCCACATGCGCGAGGAGGAAGTTGAGCGCCGCGATGGAACAACTGCAAACTTTGAAGGTTTAGTAGTTCCTCAGTACTTAACTGATCTTGCTGCACCATTGGCTCGCGCAGGTCGCCCAACAGCAGACTTCGCAACCAATAAAATGCCTTTGGCACCAAGTGGAATGACGCTGAACATTAGCCGCATGACCACTGGAACTTCAACAGCAATTCAACAAACTCAGGCAACTGATGTTTCTGAAACTGATGCTGACGACACCCTGCTTACTGTAAATGTAAGAACGATAGCGGGCCAGCAGGATTTGAGCAGACAAGCCATTGAAAGAGGAACAGGTATTGATTCCTTCGTAATTGGCGATCTAATTCGTTCATGGCACACAACATTGAACTCACAGATTATCAATGGTGCTGGAACAAACGGAACTATCAAGGGTATCCGCGCTTCAGGTGGAAACGCAGTAACATTTACTGCAACAACTCCTACTGTTGCACTTTTATATCCAAAGTTGGCTGATGCGTTGCAGAAAGTTCAAAGCAATGTATTTACAACTCCAACACATTGGATTATGCATCCACGCCGCCTAGCATTCTTGCTAGCAGGCGTTGATGGTTCAAATCGCCCATTAGTAGTTCCATCAGCAAACGGCCCAATGAACGCCGTTGCAACAGGAGCAGGCACTGCACAATATGGAAACTCAGGTTATTCACTACTTGGATTACCAATTATTGCAGATGCTTCAGTTCAAACTACTTTAAGCACTGATCAAGATGAAATCTATTTGGTTGATTCACGCGAAATGCACCTATGGGAGCAACCAGGATCACCATTCTCACTTCGTTTCGAAGCGACAAATGCTGGTTCATTAACTGTAAAGAGCGTTGTTTACGGCTATGCCGCATTCACCGCAGAACGCTATCCATTAGCCGCATCAATCATTAGCGGAACTGGCTTAGCAGCACCATCCTTCTAATTTAGAAGGTAATTAAGAACTGTTTAGGTGGCTTAACCTCCCCCGATTAAGCCACCTAAACTCCTAAATAGTTCGGGGGAACTATGAAAAGCGCACATAAAGTAACAATAGGTTCTTGCGATTCAGGCCAAGTAAATGGTTCATTCGCATATACATTAATTCAATTAGCCCAATCAAGATCATCAAGATTAGGGCCGTTTGTAAGAGTTAAGGGTTCAGGATTACTTTCTAAGATTCGCAATCAGATTGTTAAACAATTTTTAGATAATACAAAATCTGATTGGCTTTTGATGGTGGACAGCGATCAGCAACTAGGTGTTGCAACTTTTGATAAGTTGATTGATACAGCCCACGATTTAGAACGGCCAGTTGTAGCAGGATTGGTATTTGCTGCTTTTAATGATGGCAAGAGTGAATATCCAAAACCAGTTCCAGCAATATTCCAAGATGCACCAGAGGGATTCTTACCTCTCTATAAATATGATGAGAACAAAGTTTTTGAAATAGATGCCGCAGGCACTGGTTGCCTACTAATTCATCGCAGCGTATTAGAAAAAATGCGTGAAACAGCCGATCCTAGTATGGGTAAAAATTGGTGTTGGTTTTGGGATGGGCCAGTAAATGGCGAATGGATAGGCGAGGATTTACTTTTCAGCCGTCGCATTCGTTCCCTTGGATTTCCAATATATGTGCATACAGGGGCAATTTTGCCTCATCAAAAATCATACTGGCTAGATGATAGGCACCATAAATTATGGAAAAATTAAAAAAGATTTTTAATAAAAGAATTAAACCTAAAGAAACGGCTACTGCCCAGCCGCAACTTGAAAGAGCGATTTTACCTAAAGCGGAAAGAAGGATAAAGCGTGGCAATAACTAACGGCTACTGCACATTGGCTGAATTAAAAGCCTCATTAAATATCACTGATTCAGTAGATGATACTGCTTTAGAGGCTGCTATTACTTCTGCTAGTAGGATGATTGATGATTATACTGAGCGTTTCTTTTATGTTAATGGCACTACTCAATCAACAGTAACTCGCTATTACACTCCACTTGATCCATATACAGTAAACATCGATGATATAATAACAGTTAGTGAAATTGCTACTGATGATAATTTTGATTTTACCTATGGAACTGTTTGGGCAACTAGCGATTATATGGTTGAGCCAATAAATAACCCAATTAAATCTTGGCCTTACAATAGAGTTTTAGCAATTGGCAGTTATATTTTTCCTTATCAATTACCTCAATCACTTAGAATTAAAGGTGTTTGGGGATTCTCAGCAGTACCACCTGAAGTAAATATGGCTACTCTGATTCAATCATCACGCTTATTTGGTCGCAGGCAATCACCATTTGGAATTGCTGGTAGCCCTGAAATGGGAACTGTTAGATTGTATTCTCGCCTTGATGCTGATGTTGAAGTTCTACTTCGCCCATTCCGCAAGAACGGCGGCTTGGCTAAGTGATTCCAAGCAATGTTAGAGATGGTTTAAAAACTCGCCTTCAAACAATTACTGGGCTTAGAGTGTATGATTTAATTCCAGATACTGTTAGCCCGCCAGCAGCGATTGTTGGCCAATTAGATTTCACCTTCGATATAAACAATGCGCGAGGTTTAGACCAAGCCAATTGTGATGTCTTGGTGATTGTTCAACGCCTATCAGAAAGAGTAGCCCAAGATAAGTTAGATGCTTTTCTAGCAGGATCAGGGGCTGGCTCAATTAAGGCTGCTATTGAAGGCGATAGAACTTTAGGTGGTGCAGTAAACACACTTAGAGTTATTAGCGCTGAAGGTGGCACTTATGATTCTGCTGGCAGTTTATTCCTATCTTATAGATACCGCCTCACACTTTGGGGTTAAGGAGAAAAAATGTCTTATGTAATTACCTCAGAAGTAGAGGTTTGTAATAAAAAGAAAGGTGAATCAATCACCGAAAAAGAATTGCTTAATGCAGGAGCCAACATCGAAGCATTGATTGCTGGCAACCACATTAAGGCAACTGGGGGAACAATCAAACCAGCAATCCAAGAAGGAGCCGACAAATAATGGCAAGAATCGTTTTAACCAATGCAAAGGTTACGATAAATTCAGTAAATTTATCAGATCATATTGCAAGCGTTACCCTAAGTACTAGTGCTGATGTAGTTGAAACAACAGGGTTTTCATCAACCGCAGCCAGAACTCGCGTTGCTGGTTTGCAAGATAATTCTGTAACTCTTGAATTTCATCAAGATTTCGCAACATCAAATGTTGAACAAACAATTTATCCACTGTTAGGAACTGCAACTACTGTTGTTGTTACACCAGTTGATACAACAGTTGGCGCAACAAACCCTTCCTATACATTTTCTGCCCTAGTTTCAGAGTGGCAACCACTTTCAGGCGCAGTTGGTGAATTGGCTACTGCAAGTGTTACTTGGCCAATTTCAGGAGCAATCACTAAGGCGGTCGCATAATGGCAAGAATCGTATTAACTAACGCTTCAGTTACTTTCGCAAGCACTGATGTTTCAAGTTATGTAAGTTCAATAACTTTAAGCACCTCACTAGATGTAGTAGATACAACATCTTTCGGAAACACCGCACGCACTAGAGTTGCGGGATTAGCAGATAATCAGGTAACAGTTGAATTTTTCCAGGATTTCGGTTCTGGACTTCTTGAATCAATTATTTACCCTACAATTGGAACTTCTGCTGCAATGGTAATTAAGCCAGTAGCAGGAAGTACAACTGCAACAAATCCATCATATTCATTCAATGCTTTAGTTTCAGAATGGCAGCCACTATCTGGTGCCGTTGGAGAACTAGCAACAGCAAGTGTTACCTGGCCAATATCAGGTGCAATAACAAAAGCAACATCATAACTAACTAGGGGGAAATAAAATGGATGGATTATCACTAAAAATCAAAACTAACGATGGTGTAGATAGCGTTTTTTCACTACGCCCTCGCACCATCGTTGCTTTTGAACAAAAGTTTGGTAAAGGATTGGCAAAATTGTTTGCAGAGGATCAAAAGATGGAACACATCTACTACCTCGCTTGGCAATCTTTGAAAGATAATGGCCGAGTTGTAAAACCTTTTGGCCCAGAATTTTTAGATACGCTGGAATCTGTTGAAATGATTTCAGACCCAAATTCAGAATCCACCGAGATAGCCTAACCTTTGCAATTGCAACGGCCTCGGTGGAGTTGGGCATCTCTCCTATTGATTTGATAGATGCCCCTGATGGTGTCTTAGAAGCAATGTTCGCCTATCTAAAGGAAAGAGCAAAGGCAAATAAATATGGCTGATGAGGTTATCGTTTTAACAGGTATCAAAGAAACGATTGATGCCTTAAAACAATTTGATAAAGCAGCGGCTAGAAAATTTAACAAAGTAATTAATGACGCATTAACTAGGGCTGAGCGATCAGCAGATAACTTAGTTGTTCAATTCACTAATCCTGTTTATGGAACACCGATGCGCGGCTGGCGCAAAACTCCAGCCGCTAATCCAAGAACTCGCGGTGGCGCAGGCTGGCCAGCCTGGGATGTAAGCGAAATTCAAACAGGTATTGTTAAAAGTAGAGCGCAAGGCAAAGTTCGTGGTGATTACACTACTAGCGCTGGCGCATTAATTAATAAGAGCGCCGCTGGTGCAATATTTGAAGTTGCGGGCAGGCGTGGCAACGCATCACGAAATCAATTTATTAGATATTTAAGTAACTCATTTGGTAAAGCCTCCCGCCTTATTTGGGCAGTTGTTGATAAAGATAAAGAGGCAATTCAAAAACGAGTTGCAGCAGCCCTAGAGGATGCTAAAAAAACATTACAAAACAATTTAAACAGTAGGAGTTAAAATGGCCCTTGGCTCAATTATTGCTCGAATTATTACGCAATACACTGATAAAGGTTCCAAGGCTGCTCGAAAAGATATTGCAAAACTTGGTAAAGATTTTGATAAGTTTGCTAAAAGATCAGCATTAGCATTTGCCGCAGCAGGCGCTGCCGTTGGTGCGTTCACTGTTAAAGTAGGAACTGATGCAGTTCGTGCAGCAATGGATGATCAAAAAAGCCAAGCACTCCTTGCCTCTACTTTAAGAAATACTGTTGGTGCAACAGATGCAGTTATTGCAAGCACTGAGGATTACATAACTTTATTACAAAAAGAAGTTTCTGTTGCCGATGATGAACTCCGCCCAGCGCTGGCTACACTAGCCAGAGCAACTGGCGATGTTGCCTCTGCGCAATCATTACTTGGAACTGCGCTTAATGTTTCTGCTGGAACAGGCAAAGATTTACAAACTGTTTCTTTAGCGTTAAGTAAGGCCGTAAATGGAAACCTTGGCGCTCTTACTCGCCTTGGTATTCCACTTGATGCCAATACTATTAAATCAAAAGATTTTAATAAGGCTCTTGGTGTTTTAAATGATACCTTTAAAGATCAGGCTAATGTTCGTGCTAAAACTTTAGAAGGTAGATTAAAGGGTTTAAATATTGCTTATGGCGAAATTCTTGAAACCCTTGGTTATGCCCTTTTACCTGTTATTGAACAATTTGCAAAAGTTGTACAAACTCAACTTTTACCTCAATTAGAGGCTTGGATTAATGCAAATAAAGATGAATTGGCTGCTGGCTTATCAACCATCCTTGGGCAAATTCCTACTCTAATTCAAAATGTAACCGATTTTTTTGGTGTTATTAGCCGCAATCTTGGAACTTTAAAAGTTCTTTCAACATTACTATTTGCCACCTTTGCTGCAACTAAGGTTTATGCTGGAGTTGCCGCATTAATTGCAATAATTGATTTGTTAAGAATCGCTTTTGTTAAACAGGCAGGAGCAGCCACTGGTGCAGGAATAGCCACTGCCTTTGCAACAGGTGGTGTTTCAGCATTGGCAGCATCAGCAGCAATAGCAGTATTCGCTGGTTCAGCGGTGCTTGCCTATAAGGCTTTAAATAAAACTAATGATGCAATTGATGCTCAGAATGTAAAGATCAGGGCATTAACTCCTGGCTGGGGAAATGTTTATGGCCCACCTGGAGTAAAGACCGCTGAAAAAGTTGCTAATGCTACTGGTAAAGTTTTAAGTAATACTACCAAACTAACTGCTGAGCAAAAAAAGCAGATGGCAACTCAGGAAGCCTTAAATAAATTAAAGGCAATGGGTGTTACGCCTACATCTGAAACTGACCCAATTCAACTTGAGGCAGTTAGATTAAACCTTCTTAAAGAACAAAACCTTGCTCAAAAAGCAATGTACAATCAATTGCTTGCCAATTATGAGGCAACTAATCGTATGAATATTGCAGCGCAAAGATACGCCGATATTTTGATGGTTATTGCTGATGAGAAAATTTCAACTGAGGAAGTAAACCTTCTCGCTGGTAAATGGAATTTAACCAACATTGAAGTTCTTAAATACATCGCCTCAGTTACTGGCAATGTTGAACTTGGCAAAGGTTGGGATGCGGCAGGTTATGCAGCAGGTGAGAGTTGGAAATTAGCACTTAAAGAATTAAATGCTTATCTTGCAGCCGTTGGCAAGAGTGCCTTTGTTGCTCCTGTAAATGTGCCAACCGCTGCCACTGCCGATCCTTTTGCAGCAGATAAGGCTAGATTGGCTGCTTCAAAACAAACCATTGAGGATTTATTAGCAAAGGTGCAAGCAACAAAGAAAATCCCTGATACACCTACCGCAAATACATTTGGGCAATCAATGACTACATTACCTGATTATCTAGCCTATCGTGCTGGTGAGCGTGCCTCAGTAAATGTAACTGTTAATAATGCTGGTAATGCAATCGTGCAGAGTGATTTGCAAGAATCAATCAGGAATGGTTTGTTAGCAGGTCAAACTTCTGGCAGGGCAATCAACGCTAGAGTTACGGATTTGTAATGCCAGGTACTCCAGTTCTTGGTGTTTCGATAGATTTCCAAAACGGCCCCGCCTTTGGCAATCCCCTTCTGCTCGATGATCCAACTACTCCGCTTGGCACTGGTATTTTAGCCGATGCACCTGGCGATGTAGTTGATGTTTCAGATATTGCCTTGCAAGTAAATATTCGCCGAGGCAGAAACCGCATTCTTAATAAATTTGAGGCTGGTTCTGCAACTGTAATTTTGGCAGATAACAATGGTGATTGGTCGCCCGCTAACACATCCTCTCCCTATTATGGCAAATTACTACCACTGCGCAAGATTCGTGTGTTTGCAGATTATGATGATGGTGGCGGAACTGATCGCTACTATCTTTACTCTGGTTATATTACCGCTTACAACAGCACCTATGGTTTAGGTATAGATGAAACCTCTAAGATTACCTTGCAATGTGTTGATGGTTTTAGATTGCTAAATAGTATTGGCATTAGCACTGTTGCTGGCGCTGGCTCACCTCAATTAAGTGGCGATAGAATTAATACATTGCTTGATGTTGTAAATTGGCCAGAATCTCAAAGAGATATAAACGCTGGGTCAAGTATGCTTCAGGCCGATCCTGGCACCGATAATAGAGATTTATTAACAACGATTCAATTGTGTGAATCCTCAGAGTTCGGCGGATTTTTTCTTGACGCCGAAGGCAACGCAACATTTTTATCTAGGGATACAATTAGTAAAAAGGCAGATGAAACTCCAACAGTATTTGCCGATGATGGTTCTGCAATTACCTATCAACAAATTGAGTTTGCCAACGATGATACTTTGTTGGTAAATGATGTAACAGTTACTCGCCTAAATGGAACTAGCCAAAATGTTTTTGATCAAACCTCGATAGATACCTACTTTCTACATTCAGGCAAGCGCGATGGAATCCTAGTTCAAACCGATGCTGAGGCTCTAGATCAGGCTCAAACCCTATTGGTAGCCCGAAAAAACACAACTGATCGTATAGATTCAATGACTATAAATCTCCTAGATTCCTCAGCACCTGCCAAAATTGTGGCTGGTTTAAGTCTTGAAATCTTTGATTTAGTTAATGTTACAAAAACTGTTCCAGGTGGATCAACTATTACTAAGGAACTATTTGTTCAAGGCGTTCAGCACGATATAACTAACACAATGTTCACTACAAAAATACTAACCGCAGAACCTCTAATTCAGGCGTTTATCCTTGATAGCACCACCGATCAAGGCCGCTTGGATTCTGGTATTCTGAGTTATTAACTAAGGAGCAATAATGGCAAAACAAACCTTCACCACTGGGCAGGTTCTTACCGCAGCGCAAATGACTAGCCTACAACAGACGGCAATGCTAGGTGGCGCAGCAAATGCAAAAGTTGCATCTTATGTATTAGTTGCCGCTGATGCTGGCGATGCAATAACAATGAGCAATGCTAGCCCAACTACAATTACTGTTAATACAGGATTGTTTGCAGCAGGTGATATTGTAACAATTATCAATCTTGGAGCAGGTGCTTGCACAATTACCGCAGGAACTGCAACAGTTGATACATCTGGTTCTTTAGTTTTAGCAACTAATCAAGGTGGAGTTTTAAGATTTACCAGCGCTAGCGCTGCCATTTTTTTCCAATTCGCAACACCAGCCTCTGGAGATATTGAAGGCGTAACTGCTGGAGCAGGTTTATCAGGCGGCGGAACTTCTGGAACTGTTACTTTAAATATTAATACCCCTGTTGTTGCCAAAACTGATGATTATACAATTGCCAGTGGTGATGAAGGTAAATTATTCTCAATGAATAATGCCGTTGCTAAAACATTTTCAATCCCAACAGATGCAACATTTAACTTTGCAATTGGAACAACTATTAATTTTGTATGGATCACTGGCGCAGGTCAGCCATCTATTGCCGCAGTTACCCCTGGTACAACTACAATTATTTCAACAGGTGCTTCCTCAGTTGCGCCTAAACTTCGTGTAGCAAACTCAGCCGCAACTTGCCTGAAACTTGCTGCTAATTCCTGGCTAGTTGTTGGGGATATTGCCTAATGCCAATTCTGGGGATATACGCTTCTGCAATTTCAGGAAACTTAGGTTTATCCGTTGATTACCTTGTTGTTGCAGGTGGTGGCGGTGGCTCAGGCGGTGGTGCTGGCGATGGTGGCGGTGGTGCTGGAGGTTTGCGTTCTACTGTAACTGCAACGGGCGGCGGCGGAACTTTAGAGTCGCCTTTAACTTTATCTTTAAATACTGCATATACAGTTACAGTTGGCGCAGGTGGTGCTATTAACACAAATGGTGTTAATTCTACTTTTGCAACTATTACATCTACTGGTGGTGGATATGGTAGTTTTGGCGCAGGCGTAAATGGTGGCTCAGGCGGTGGCGGTGATGGTTATGGTTCAGGTACAGGATCAACTGGAACAACTAATCAAGGTTTTGCTGGCGGTAATGGTTCAGAGAGCGGTAGCGGTTCAACTAGAACTTACGCTGGAGGTGGTGGTGGTGGAGCAGGTGCTAATGGTTCTGCTGGTAATGCTGCATCTGCTGCTGGTAATGGTGGTAATGGTGTAGCAGTTTCTATATCTGGTTCATCAGTAACTTACGCAGGTGGTGGCGGTGGAGGTGCTGGTAAAGAATCATCAGGAAGCAATATTTCCGCAGGAACTGGTGGCACTGGTGGCGGCGGTAATGGTCGTGCTCAAGCAGGTGCAGGAAGTGCTGGAACTACTAATACAGGAGGAGGCGGTGGCGGAGGAAATGCTGCTCCTACTTCTAATCCTGGTTATGCAGGCGGCTCAGGAATTGTTATAGCCCGCTACTCAGGCACTACACAAAAAGCATACGGCGGAACTGTTACTACTTCAGGTGGTAACACAATCCATACTTACACCTCATCAGGTAATTTCTATACTGGCTCTGCTGGTGCAACAGGTGGAACAATTACCTTAGATAGTAATTTTAATTTTATTCATACATTTAATTCATCAGGAACATTTACTCCTACTAGAGCATTAATTGCTGACTACTTAGTAGTTGCTGGTGGAGGTGCTGGGTCGTATAACCTTGGCGCTGGTGGTGGTGCTGGTGGATTTAGAACTTCTATCGGTGGAACTGCTTTATCTTTAACTGCTCAGGCTTATACAGTAACTGTTGGCGGTGGCGGTACTGGAGGCACATCAGGTTCACAAACTGGCACTAATGGTAGCAATTCTGTATTTTCTACTATCACATCTACTGGTGGTGGATACGGAGGTGGTTCATCCGTAGGTCAAGGCAATACTGGTGGATCAGGCGGCGGTTCTGCTAGAAGTGGAATTCACGGAAATTTAAGCGGTGGTGCAGGCAATACTCCTTCAACATCTCCATCACAAGGTAATAATGGTGGTGCAAACAGTAATGATTCGGGTAGTGCAGGCGGTGGCGGCGGTGGCGCTGGCGCAGTTGGACAAGCAGCAGCAAATGGCGAAACAGGTGGTAATGGTGGTAATGGAACTTCAAATTCAATAACTGGCTCAGCAGTAACTTATGCAGGTGGTGGCGGTGGTGCAGGTGGCTCTACTTCAAGAGGTGTTGGCGGTACTGGTGGCGGTGGTAATGGCGCACTTGAAACTCCAGGAACAGCAGGTTCAGCAGGAACTGTAAATCTTGGAGGTGGCGGTGGCGGTGGAAATAATGGTGGTGGTGGTTTTATTAATGGTTACAACGGCGGTAGCGGTGTAGTTATTGTTAAATACTCCGCAGCCAAAGCAAATGGTGGAACTGTTACTACTGATGGTACTTATTGGATTCACACATTTACCAGTTCAGGAACTTTTGTGCCTTACCAAAACTTAACTGTTGATTATTTAGTAGTAGCAGGTGGTGGTGGTGGAGGAACCACTGGAGGCAATGGTAATGGCGGCGGCGGCGGTGGTGCAGGTGGATATTTAAGTACTTTAAGTGGTAGTTCTACTTTATCTTTAACAGCAGGAACTTCATACACTGCAACAGTTGGTGGCGGAGGTGCTGGCTCAGCATCAAGAAATACCAGAGGGTCTGCTGGTTCCAACTCAGTTTTTTCAACCATAACATCAAATGGTGGTGGTGGTGGTGCTGGTACAGACCAAACTAATGCAACTGCTGGTACAGGTGGTTCAGGTGGTGGCGGTTCAGCATCTACGGATACAGGATTTGCAAATGTGATTACAGGTGCAGCAGGTAACACACCAAGTACATCTCCATCGCAAGGTAGCAGTGGTGGTAATGGTCAATCTGATGGTGGTTCGGGCGCAGGCGGAGGTGCAGGTGGAGTTGGTGGAAATGGCACTAAGACTAGCGCAGGTGTAGGTAATGGTGGCGCTGGCGGTGTTGGTGTTGCCGATTCAATTACTGGTTCATCAGTATATTATGCTGGTGGCGGTGGCGGTGCTGGTGGATATAATTCAGGAACAAAAGGCACTGGCGGGTCAAGTGTTGGCGGTGATGGTGGAGCACAAAGCACTATTGCAACCAATGGAATAGTAAACCGAGGTGGCGGTGGTGGTGGTGCATCTTACGGCCCTGGAAGTCAAACTGGTGGTTCAGGTAGTTCAGGTATCGTTATAGTACGATATGCAATCTAACAAGGGGGCAAGATGAGTAAAGATAATGTAACAAAGATTAAAGATGCAAAGAAAACACAATGCTTCAGTTATGAAGTAGTAATGCTAGTTCACATTATTGCTGATGATGAAACAAATGCTAAATCTCAACTTGATGAAAAAGGCGGAATAGTAACAAAGCGAGATGTTAAGTTAGTAAACTCAACAACTCTCTATGGAGAGGAAAAGGAATAATAATGGCTCATTATGCAAAGGTAGAAAGTGGCGTGGTAACTCAAGTTATCGTTGCTGATAATAAGGAATGGTGTGAGGCTAATTTAGGTGGTACTTGGGTTCAGACTTCATACAACACACATGGCGGAGTAAATAGCCGCGATGGTGGAGTTGCTCTACATAAAAATTATGCAGGTATTGGATATACCTTTGATGGCACTGGCTTCGCAGCGCCTCAGCCATTTGCCTCTTGGAGTTTAGATTCAGAAACTTATTTGTGGCAGGCGCCAACTCCAATGCCTACTGATGGCAAGCGTTATACCTGGGATGAAGCAACAACCTCTTGGGTTGAAGTAGAAGCACTTTAAGAAATAAAATTATACAGCCCCGCTTTTAGCGGGGTTTTTTTATTTAAGGAAAATTATGCTTTACGATTTCCCAGATATAACAAAAAGCATCGATGATGCCGTCGATGCTATTGAGGATTCGGGGCTTATTTAAGGAGCCTAGTGAAAACATCCAAAATAACTGTAACAACTTCGCCAACATTATTGGCGGGTGCAATAGCAATGAATCGAGAGGTTCATATTCATAATGAATCAGGCAATATTTATATTGGCAATGCTAATGTAACTACTGAAACTGGTGTTAAAGTTGATAATAATACTCACGATATAATGCACCTTAGCCCAAATGAAACAATGTATGCAGTAACTGCTAGCGGTACCGCTAATGTTTGGATATTAGAGTTGGGAGTTGGTCAATGACCGCTAACGAATGGGCCGCAATTTGCGTAGCGGTTGGAACATTGATTGGATTTTTGGTAACAGGGGTAAGATTCTTAGTGAAAAGTTATCTTTCTGAACTTAAGCCAAATGGTGGCAACTCGGTGCGTGATCGCATTGATAGTATAACCTGCCAAGTTGATCGGCTAGAAGCCAGGATAGATGAAATTTACAGATTATTAGTTAAAAAATAAAAGGGGTGTTATGAGTAAAGTAGTTGAGATAGCCAAAGCCCAAATTGGCTACAAAGAAGTTTCTAATAACGAAACAATCTTTGGTAAATGGTATGGCGCTAATAACCAACCTTGGTGCGCTACCTTTGTTTCCTGGTGTTTTAATGAGGCTGGTTTAATATCTAATATTGCAGCACAAAGCAAGAAGGGGTTTGCCTCTTGCGATGCGGGCCTTAAATGGTTTGCTAAGAAAAACAAAGTAATTCCAATAGGTCAGGCGCAGGCTGGAGATATTGTATTTTTCCAGTTTGATGATGATGCTCAACCTGATCATGTCGGAATCGTAAAATGGAACAATACTGCGCTAAAATACCTGCAAGTTATCGAAGGTAATACCTCAAGTGGTAGTGTAGGAAGCCAATCAAATGGAGATGGTGTGTATCTTAGGAAACGCTCCTACTCCCTGATAATGGGCGTAGTTCGCCCTTAAAGGATAAAAATGGAAAAGTTAATCGCTAAATTAAAAGACCCTAAAACAATTTCTGCTTTTAAATCTTATGCAAGAGCAGTTCTAGCATCAGCGGTAACAATGGGAATTGCACTCGCTGCTGATCTTGCTCCTCAATACGCAATTTTAATTGGTTCAATCGCTGGCCCAGCCGCTAAGTGGGCAGATAAAACAGAGCAAGAATACGGCCTAGGCTCTAAGTAAATAAATGAATCGGGGGAAAATTTTAGATGAAGCCAAGAGGCTTACTCACACCGACAGGCAAAATGATTATGGAACGCCTGCTATTAACTTTAATCGTATTAGCAGGCTTCTATCTGCTTATCTTGATTGCGAGATAACACCAGAGCAAGGCGCTATGATTTGCGCACTAATCAAAGTTGCAAGATCAATGGAAACCTATAAGGCTGATAATTACATTGATGGCGCTGCTTATTTTGCGATAGCGGGGGAGTTAGCAAATGGTGGAGAGTGATCTAGTAGTTCTTATTCCAACTCGCGGGCGGCCAAATAATGCCATTGCCTTAGAGCAGGCTTTTGTAGATACAAATACAAAGGCTAAAAGATTTTACATAGTAGATTTTAATGATGAAACTCGAAGTGAGTATTCCTGGAAACTGCCAGTTGAATCTGTAATTATGATTCATAATGAAACTGGTGGGATGGCTTATCCACTAAATTACATAGCCCGCCAATTTATAGGCGAGTTTGATAACTTTGCATTTATGGGTGATGATCACCGCCCAAGAACTGCTAACTGGGATGAGAAGTTTGTCGAGGAACTTTATACAGGCTCAGATATTGTTTATGGCAACGATCTATTCCAAGGCTCAGCGCTACCAACTGCGGTTGCGATGTCTGCTCAAATAGTTGAGCATCTGCGAGGAATGGTTCCTGATACTCAGCGCCATTTATACTTAGATAACTTTTGGTTAAAACTTGGGCAAGATTTAGGCAAGATTAAATATATGCCTGATGTAATCATTGAGCATTGCCACGCCTTCAACGGCAAGGCACCTATGGATGAAAATTATGCCAGGGTAAACGCACCAGAGGTTTATTCAGCAGACAAAGTAGCCTTTGATAATTACATCGCCAGCGATCAATACCAAACCCTGCTAACTAAACTTAAATGAAAAAAATTGTAGTTTGCGGTGCTATCAGAAATGTTGAAAAAACCATCTTTAATGATTACCAACGCATCTCCGAGGCTCTTTCTGATTTTGATTTGCAATGGGTATTTATAGAATCAGACAGCCATGATCAAACCATTGAAGTTGTAAAAGGTATGATGGCGAACGATCCAAAGATACGAACTGAGTTTTGTGGCAAACTAAGTACAACCTTGCCCTATCGAACTCAAAGATTAGCCTACGCAAGAAACCTTTACACTCAGATAGTCAAAGAAAATTACCAAGATGTTGATTATGTAGTAGTGGCTGATTTTGATGGTTTGAACTCAGCAATATCAAAAGAAGCAGTTAATTCATCCTTTAAGAATAAAGATTGGGATGTAGTAACTGCCAATCAAAGCGATGTTTACTATGATATTTGGTGTCTGCGATCTACTGGTTGGATTGAAAGAGATTGTTGGAAAGAATACTTTGATTTGACTAAAAAAGGGGCAGATAATCTAACTGCCTTTAAGTTGGCAATTGCTCCTTTGTTGCGTACTATTCCTAAAGATAGCAATTGGATTGAAGTCGATAGCGCACATGGGGGGTTTCTTATTTTTAAACCAAAGGCTTTTATTGCTGGCACGCATATTGCATTTGATAGCGATGGCCGTGAAACTTGCGAGATAGTTGCTTACAATGCAGATTTGCGCAAGGCTGGATACAGAATCTTTATTAATCCAGCAATGATCAATGCTGAATGGACAGATCATGGCCGCTATCAACTATGGACTAGATCGCAACTTAAATGAAAATCTTAATTACAGGCGATGAAGGTTTTGTAGGTAGAGCATTCCATAGAGCGCTAGACACAAAGAATAATGAAATAGTTGGCTTTGATATTAAATCAGGCATCGATGCTCGCAAATTCTTTGCAGCCGATAACACTTACTTTGATGTTGTAATCCACTTGGCCGCCGTAGTCGGTGGCAGAGCCACCATTGAAGGTAATCCTTTGGCAGTTGCCACTGACCTGGCGATTGATTCTGACCTATTCCAGTGGGCGCTTAGAACCCGCCCTGGGCGAATTGTTTATTTCTCATCCTCTGCTGCTTATCCAATTATGTTGCAGCGGGCAAGATTTAAAGCAATGTTATCTGAGCAAGATATAAATTTAGAACACATTAGAACTCCTGATCAAACTTATGGTTGGAGTAAATTAACTGGTGAGATGCTGGCGCAGTACGCTAGAGATGAAGGCTTAAAGGTAACAATCCTTCGCCCATTTTCAGGATACGGCGCAGATCAATCTTTAGATTATCCATTCCCATCATTTATTGCCAGGGCTAAGGCGAAAGCATCACCATTTAAAATATGGGGATCAGGTCAGCAAGTAAGAGATTTTGTACATATTGACGATGTAGTTCAAGCAACTTTTGCAGCCATTCTTAATGGCGTTGAAGTTATGAATATCTGCTCTGGTAGGGCAACCTCTTTTATTGATTTAGCAGAAATGATGATGTTATCTGCTGGATATTTAGCACCAATCCAAACTGATATAACTGCGCCAGTTGGCGTTGAGTATCGTGTTGGTAACCCAAGATTTATGAATATGATTTATGAACCAAAGATTTCCTTAGAGCAGGGTATAGCGCAAGCGCTAGCCCAATAAAAAATCCCTACCTCGCCAGCCGTCGGCGGAGGTAGGGATTTTTTTCTGTTTAATTATTTATTAAAGCATCCACACTTCTTTGAACTCTAGTTGTTGCATCATCAACTAAAATTCCATTTCTGTAAATATCGTAAAGATGCGCTTCTTTATTCCAAACTTCAGCATAATCATTTGATAACCAATCCCACGCTTTATCTTTATTATTTATCATGGTTGATTTCCAAATCTTGCCATCGAAATAAGTTACATCACTTGCTTCATCAACAAAATCTAAAGCCAATCTTTGCTTTAAATCTGTTGGTGATTCCTTAAGTATTTCTACTCGGTTATCTGAAAGATTTTTTACAATAAGTAAACCTTCAGCATCGCCAATTTGTCCATCCTTTGTTATGTATATCGCTTTCATTTGTTACCTTCCTTTTCTATTGAGGAGTTTCCTCAATGCTATAAGTGTATCGACAAAAACTAGATTATCAAGCACCTAGTTATTATGCCTGACCAGCGCCTAAATTTAATTCTTTAACTAACTCTGCATCAGATAATTGATAAGTATAATTGTGTACATCCCATTTGTGCGCTTCTACTTCTCTTTGTACGCAAGCCTTAATTGCTCCACCAGTTCTTGATTCCCAACCGCAAGAACATTTAACATCCCAAGCATTGTGAATGAAGCCTTTGTTGTTACGCATTTTTGAACCATCGTGCAAAACTGCAAACCATTGAATCTTTACTGTTTCTGTTGTTGGTACCAACTTCATTTGGTGCCTTCCTTTTGTGGGCTACCTGGTGTATCCCAATAAGATAAATGTATAGACATTTGTCTATCTAGTCAAGTACCTAGCCCAATAAATCTTTCGGCGTGTCGATCTTGGCGAAGGCCCGCTTAGCCTGGCTTTGGTAGCCCAAATTTAGCAACCAAGGTGGCACTGGCCGCAGCGGGCGCTGGGGGCTGAGGCAAGCAAGGCCCAAGGCCACCCAACCTCCCATAAAGCCCAGGATCGCCCAAGGCAGGGGCCGCCTGCCCTTGCCGACGGCCACTATTGCCGTTAATACCGCCCAAAGGATTCTCATTTGATGTAATCCTTCAAACAATCATTGATTACCTCAGAGGCGGTTTTGCCCTCCGCTGCTGCCTTGATTCTTACCTTATTCCAAATTGCATCTGCAATTCTTACTGATCGTTGCGGTTTCGTGGCCATTATTCTCCTGTTAGTGTTTTTAGATGCGGATTTAAAACTTTCATACTTACATAGATAGCCCTGGCCATTTCATCAGGATCGCTGCTATTGCTAGCAGTAATTAGAACCTCAGCCGATGCCAGCATATCCATTTGCATTTCTGTAAATAATGCTTTCATTGCGCCCATAATTTCACCTCCCTTTTATCATAATATTGGAATGTAAAACATCGCACTTCGGGCAAACTAGGCATTGGAACTGCTCGCCATTATCGTATTGATACCAGCGGCGAACTAAGTTGCCGCTAGGGTTTTCACACATTTGGCAGTTTTTCATTTTATTTACCTTCCTTTATTAAATATACTTTTTCACACTTTTTGCATACCTTTTCAGGAACAAAATAATGACCAAACTGCCATTTATAGTCATCATCATTTTCCCATTTAACTTCTACATCTAAAGACATTGATTCTCCGCAAAGAGTCAAATAATAAATATCTTTGAATGTTGGGTCTTTTATATGCCAATTGGTAGTACGCATATCACCTCGTTTTTGCAACCAATATTTAAAAACAACTTCATTATTTTTAGTCATTACTTTCCCTCTCCTAAGTAGCATTTATCCATTGAATCAAAGCAGTAGCCATCTGGCGTGTAATTAATGTGAGTTGCCAAGAAATAAATCGTGGCCAGCATTAGTAGCCAGAAACTTATCCTGGCTACCTTGCGAACTTGCAGATACCTTTTAGAGCGTTGCATTAGTTTGCCTCAGTATCTAAATAATCATCTGATAAAGAATAAAGTAAATGACCTTCAACCATTGCCCAGTGCAATTTTGGATAAGTAGCAGGTGCTACACCTGAACCAAAATATAAACAAACTTCAGGTGTATCACCAATTCGTGTTGGTTCTTTTAATTCAAAATCTACACGCACATCATCTGAATTTTTATCCATAACAGCAGCAATTAAAGATTGTGCTAGTTCTAGTGCCTGCTCTTTTGTAATTGATGCAATAGTTGCATGTGAACCTTGCAATGTAAGTTTTTCTACATCAACTTGATTGTAAGAATACTTACCTTTTTCTGCTCTTACTTTTAGTGCCATTGTTTTGCCTTCCTTTATTTGGAACCCTGTTGTTCCAATAACATAAATGTATAGACAATTGGCTATCTGGTCAAGTACCTGCAAATCTAGCCCTTGGCGTGTCGGGGCTACCTCACCCTCAAAAGTCAGTTATGTGTGCCACACTTACGCCTACACCCAGGAACCTGGGTTAAAAGGGGGTAAGGAATGGAAATAGCAATAATGATAGGTGCAGCGGGTTTGGCCCTAATAGGGGCTTCTCTTGCCAGCATCCTGACCAATGGAACCGATGATTGGGCAGGCCAAGTAAAAAAGGCTGAGAAAAGCCGAGCCAAGATGAAAAAGGCGTTAAGCAAATGAGTGATAACTGGAGTGAGATTTTTAAAATCTTTATCTCTAATGATGGCTCCTACTATTTGTATTTAGAGGAGCAGGAAGCCTGCGTTGATCTGATTGAAAATATCAGCGATGAAATTGAACTTACTGATTTTGCCGAAATTAAAAAGGCATCCAAGGCTGATCTGCGTGATGATTTTGCAACAATGCGATTGGATAATATTCGCAAGAATTTACCGCCAATGGCATTAAAGGTTGCAAAACTTACTGAGCGAGAGTTGCTCGATTTAGCCCAGGAGATAATCCAAACAGTTCAAGATAAAAACAAAATCCGATTGGAGATTGTTAAGTAATGGCTAACCCAAATGGTAGAAAAGGTGCTGCTTTTGAAACGGCAGTTCTAAGATTCTTTCGCGCTGCTGGTGTCGTAGCAGAGCGTTTGACCAAGGCGGGCGCAAGAGATGAAGGCGATTTAGTTGTAATCATTTCTGGTGCTACCTATATTTTAGAACTTAAGAATCGAAAGAAATTAGACCTACCTATCTTTTGGGCTGAAGCACAAATCGAGGCTGAGAATTATGCAAGAGCAAGAAATTTAGATTTTATTCCCCCTGCTTATGTGATTGTTAAACGGCGCAATGCAGGTATTGAAAAATCTTGGGTGATTCAAGATTTAACTCAATGGCTTTCTGATAAATGAGGCCCATTGACTTCCTATCTGATTCCCCCAAATTTTCTAGTGCGCTTTGTGCAAAATTGGAAAACAAAGACTATTTCTTTCCAGATGGAAAGATACTTGAGGCAGAGCGCCTCCCAGAGTTGCAATCAATTTGTAGCATCTGCACACATAGAAAGGAATGCTTGGAGTACGCGATAAAGGAGAAAATCCGATTCGGCATTTGGGGTGGAACTACTGGCGAGATGCGTAAGAGATTATTTAAAAAACAATCTTTGTTCGTGGAACGCAAGGGTAAAGCCAAAACTGTTCGTAAAATGCACGATGAAGGAAATACTCCTCAACACATAGCATCATTTCTGCAAGTGAATCTGCCTTATGTAAAGGAGATGATTCGCAGGTATGAAAAGGTGAAAATGAAAGGAGCAATCCAATCAAACCTGAATATAGAAAAGTTAGCCAAAGAATTGCGCTCATCATCGGGGTTAGCGCAATGACTTCTTTATTAGTTCAAGCAGTTTCACCAGATCGGGTTAGCCCACTATCTGCTCAGCCTAAAATGCTGATCAATCAAGTGGATGCTAGAGATTTGGCAAAGGAACTATTGAATAATAAAGATTTTAAATGTTGGGATCAACTAATGACTAAAGAAAGCCATTGGAACGATACCAAGAATCCAATTAGTTCAGCCGAGGGTATCGGCCAACTATTGGATGGAACTATGGAGAATCTTGGAATGAAACGCTCAGATGCTCCAGCAGCGCAAATGGTTGCAGCCCTTGCCTATCTTGGGCGGCATTATGGTTCAGGCGGTGCTTGCAAAGCCTGGAACCATTGGTTAAAGCACAAATACTGGTAAACAAATAAGGGGGTAAATCAGTGAGTGTAGAAATTGAAAAAGGTGTTGTTGATTTTGATAACAACACCGCTGCTTGGCTAGAGAACTATAAAAATGCTCTAGCCAAGATCAAAGAATGGCAAGAGGTAGCAGATGTAGCCAGAGCGCACATCGAGCAATCTCTTGGCGATGCTGAAGTTGGTATGTATCAAAATCGGCCAGTAGTTCGATGGAGTTTTATCGAAACTAGGCGTTTTGATGTAAAGCGTGCAAAGGAAATTTTACCTGCGCAGGTTTTAGATACCTTAGAAGTTATTTCAAACTCTCGGCGTTTCTCAATCGTGGAGCAAGATAATGAGTAGTATCATTCCTGCTCCAACGATTGATACACCGCCATTTAATCCAATTACACCAGATGAATATGATGATGAGGATGATGAATAACTTAGTAGCACCAAATAAACCAAGCAAGCAAATGGCAATGGATATTGCAAAAATCATTACCGATGCTGGCACTTGGACACCTAGAAGCAAGCAAGTATCTATTGGCCCATCTGAGATCGGCCACGAATGCTTGCGCCGTTTAGCCTATAAGTTAATTGATATTCCAAAGGCTAATGAAGGCTCTAGTGGTAATTGGGCTGCTCAAGTTGGAACTGCAATTCATTCTCACTTAGCGGAAATATTTGAAAAAGTTGAAGGTTTCCAAGTCGAACAAAAAGTTACGATCAGAGGCGGACTATCAGGCACCATTGATTTATATGATGAAGTTCGTGGAATCGTAATGGATTGGAAAACAACAGGTGCGAGTGGATTAAAAGAACGCCGCAGCAGTGGCGCTACCACTCAGCAACAAATCCAAGTTCAATTGTATGGTTACGGCTTAGCCCAGATGGGCGCAGTTGTAAATAAAGTTGCTCTTATCTATTTACCCACATCAGGTGGAATAGATGATATGCACATTGAACTTTATGATTATGATGAAAAGATTGCTCTGGCGGCCCTTGAGCGATTAGATAATTTATATGCGCTGCTCACATCAATTGATGTTGAGCAGTTTCCGTCGATGTGGGCAGTTATACCAAAGGTGAGCAGCCGTCTTTGTAATTACTGCCCATATTTCCAACCATTTAGTAAAGATGAATCAGTTGCTTGCGCTGGAGATACTGCATGAGCCTTGATGAAGCAACGATTAATGATTTAAAAAAGTTGAAGGAGGAGTTAGAATCAAATCTAATTCATCAACAACAAATGCAACACCCAATCCAAACCACAAACCAAACAGAAAAGGGGGAATGAGAATGACCTTCTCACCACCATCAATGAGTGAAAGCGGCCCAAAGGTTGCTGATCTAGCAGGACAATTACTAATCATTACTCCAACTGATTACAAAGTCGGCATCAAAACAATTCATGGCGACGCCGAAGCAGTTGAAGTATCTCTGGTAAATCTTGATACCAATAAATCTTACGATAGCGTTTTATTTTTCAATGTTGCACTACGCAACTCTCTGAAGCAAAAGATCGGCCAGAAGGTTCTAGCCCGCATTGGGCAGGGAACTGCAAAGCCAGGTAAATCTGCGCCTTGGATTTTATTAGATGCAACCACTGATGCTGCTGCTCTTGCTAAAGCAAATGCTTATTTAGGAACAGCCAGCGCACCTGCTCCTGCGGTAGCAACGGCGGTGCCTGCGGCGAATGGCACCATCACACCTGAAGTTGCAGCCTTACTGGCACAATTAGGGGCTAAACCAGTTTAAAACATTCTTGGCGGTTTTAACCTTCCTTTTAATCGCCAAGATAGCAAGTGCCTGGCGGCTTTCCTGGGGGAAAAGTTGGTTCGATTCCAACACTTGCACTACACAAACTTTGATTGGGGTGAGATAAATGCGTGATGGCAGTTGCATCCACATCTTTAGTATTATTAACAAAGACACCTGCGATCTTTGCAATCAACCAACCCACGAAATCAATTGGCAATTACAAAATCAACTAAAAGAAAAATGGCATCAAGATAACCCAGATGCGCAATATGAAGGCTGGATGTCGATATGAGTGAAGCAGGCTGGGATGAAACTTGGAGTGATTTAGATGATTTAAAAATTACACCATATTTAACAAAAAGGGGGCAATGTGATTAAGTTAAGGTGGCCAATCTATTTCACTAAAGAAGGTAATGAACTAACTCAAGTTAGTTGTTTTCACTGCGCAAAAACATTTGTAATCTCCATTGGCAATATCAGAACCACAAATTACTGCAATGTGTGTAAATGATGAATGATATTTACCTATCGGCGCTGCAATTAGCCAAAGAAGGAATCTCAGTAGTTCCTGTTTCCCTCGATGGTTCCAAAAAGCCAGCACCATTTACCTGGCGCAAATATCAAGAGGAACGCCCTACAACTCAAGAGTTAGTTGATTGGTTTAGTAAAGGAACTCAGCAAGGTGTTGGTGCTATCTGCGGAGCAGTATCAGGTAACTTAGAGATGTTAGAACTTGAAGGTAGAGCAGTAGCAGCACAAATTCACATTCAGGCAAAAGATATGGCTGAGAACTCTGGATTAGGTGAGATTTGGCAAAAGATTCAAGATGGCTATTGCGAAGTTACACCATCGGGTGGCATCCATTGGCTATACCGAATCAAAGATGGATTAGTTCCTGGAAATCAAAAACTTGCAAGGCGCCCAGGTGAGAACGGCGGCGTTGATGTGCTTTGTGAAACTAGAGGTGAAGGTGGCTTTGTAATCCTTGCTCCATCAGCAGGTTCATGCCATCCATCAGGTGAGCCTTGGAAAATGTTAAGTGGCTCAATCGCAACAATTCCTACTATTACACTCGCAGAGCGTGAAGCCCTGTTCTCCATCTTTAAATGCTTTGATGAGATGCCAAAGGTTGAAAACATTGCTCAGGAAATAAAAAGCCGAGAGGTTAATCTTTCACTGCCAGGAGATGATTACAACTCTAAAGTTTCTTGGGATCAAATTCTTACTCCCCTTGGTTGGTCAAAGGTTTACACAAAGAACGATGCAACAGCCTGGCGTCGCCCAGGAAAAGATGAAGGCATCTCAGCAACAACAAACTTTAATGGCAAAGATAATTTATATGTGTTCACCACATCAACAATATTTGAATCAGAGCATTCCTATTCCAAGTTCGCCGCCTACGCCACCTTAGAACACAATGGCGATTTCAAGGCTGCTGCATCTGCCTTGCGAAGCCAGGGCTACGGCAAGCCGATAGAACTTAACACCTTAGCAAACCTACAAACTCACTCACCATCCCTAGTTACCTTGCGTGATGAGAATGAGGAGGTAACAACCTCAACTTGGATTCCAGATTTTATTAATGCCGACAATATCTTTGATGAACCAGAGCCATCAATTCTTGCTCGCCTTGATGGTCATTGTATTTTCTACGCTGGCAAGATCAACGCACTCTTTGGCGAATCTGAATCAGGTAAAACCTGGGTAGCACTTGAGGCAGTTCGCCAAGAATTAGATAAAGGCAACACTGTTTTTTATTTAGACTTCGAGGATTCAGTTCGAGGAATCTATAATCGCCTAAAGACGCTAGGAGCCGATTTAAGACACTTTAAAAGTTTTCTGTATAGTAACCCTACTGAAGCGCTAACGGCGGGTGCTAGGGAGGCTTTACTGACCAAAATCGATGAGTATAAACCCTCTCTTATCGTTGTTGATGGAGTAAACGCCGCAATGAACATAATGGGTTTGGATTTAGAAAAGAATAAAGATGCCACCTCATTTAGCCAAGAGGTGCTGCGCCCGCTGAGATTGCACAATGCGGCGATAATTACAATCGATCATGTTACTAAATCTAAAGATAATCGTGGGAATTACGCCATCGGCGCCCAAGCAAAGCGTGCTGATATTGATGGTTGTGCAGTAGCAGTTGAGGTTGAGATTGCATTTGGCAGAGGCATTGACGGCGCCCTAGCGCTAAAGGTAACTAAAGACCGCCCTGGCTATGTCAGGGCCATTTGCCAGGAGGGTAAGAACCTTGGCGTTGCAAATATCAAGGCACTAGCAACTGGAAATATAAAGATAACTATTGAAGGTGCCACCGCCGAGGTTATGAATATCGAAAAGAAAATGGAACAGGTTTCAACCTTTATGGCAGAGCATGGGGTTGAGATGGGTAAGAATGAGATTGCAACTAGATTGCGAAAAGATGGGCATTCCATTGGCAATGACAATATGAAAGTAATTTTAGAATCCTTAGTAAATCGTAGGTGCCTATCAGTTCGCAGGGTTGGCCAGAAGTCTTTGTACCAATATGAAATGCAATATTTGGCCAATGATCTAAAGAGTTTGCCTGTGGATAACTTATGAAAAACAACCGATCCGCCGATCCGCAACCGATCCGCCGAACCTGCGGATTTCTGCCATATAACCGATCCGTGCCTTCCCCCCCTTATAGGGGGGAGGCGGATCGGTGGTTCGGTATGCGTAGAGGATCAGTTCTATGAACTATTTAGACTTTAAACCTATAAATTGCAGAGCCTGTGGAAAACTTATTTGGGCAGGTCATTCATCTGCTGGTTTCCCAACAAAACTTGATATAGAACGGCTCAACATTTTAGAGGAGATAGTTAAGAAGGTTAGCCAGATTAGAACCTATGAAGCCCATCGAACTTTAGTTAGTTTTGAGGTTACCCCAAGAATGGGTGCTTATGTGATTGGATCAGAATTTAAACCAGAGAGAGTAATTCTGGCTGAACACAAATGCAGCACATTTACTTTATTTGAAACTGAGCCACCTGATTATTGGAATCGCAAGATCAACCACAAACCAACACTAGAGGAGATACCCTTTTGATGAACTGCCAAGTATGTAGCAGAACTACTCAGGTTGAAGGTGCCTGCCGTTCTTGCTTTATGAAAGTTAAATCCTCATTGGTTGAAATACCTGACCTACACTTTGAAGCCCAGATGTTTATTACCCCAGGTAGGAGTGGATCAGGCAAGGCTAGCGCTGAGAGAAGCATTGGGGTAAATGTTGCAGCCCTAGATTTCTCGGTGGCTACTGATCTACTGCGAACCCTGCATTCTTGGGAAGTAATCATTAGATCAGATAGGAAACTAACCCCACCTGCTCTGGTACCCAAGGAGCCAACCATAGAGGCTGAGGTGCAGGCAACAGTTGATTTCCACTGCTCCCACTTAGAATGGAGCCTTAGCCAAGAATGGGCGGTAGAATTTGCCAGTGAGGTTTATGGCCTCCATGCAAAAGGCAGATCGGCTGCAAAAAGATTTACTGAACAGGCAAGAAGGATTCCTTGCCCAACAGATGATTGCAAAAGATTTGTTGTAATTGATGTTGAAAATCTTATGGATGATGTTACTTGCTTCGGATGTAAACAGAGTTGGTCAGTGCTTAGGTTAATTGCCTTAGCAATGAGTAACCCTGATAGGAAGTTTTACTTAGATGTTGAGGCAATAGCGGCTTGGATGGGAACTACCGAACGAACTGTTTACAACTTAATAAAAACTCATAAGATAGAAAGGCGAGGTAGTTTGTATGATCTCTCTGCAATCATCAAAGCCAAAAACTCAACACTTTAATTTGCATAAGTTTTCAATCTTTTGTGTTACACTTGCGTTAGCAGATTTCACTATCTCTGCTCAAGCCCTAGCCAAATTGTCTAGGGTTTCTTTATTGGTTGGAAAAGTTATGAATGGAGAAGTTGAGGATTTAACCGAAATAGATGAAGCCCTTATTCATGCTTCTCGAACTCGTAACGATCCAGCCTTTACACATCGCCAACGCGAAATAGTAAATAAGTTTATTGATGATCTATTAGATTCCAGATCAGAACTTACAAAATGTTAAACATCATAATTAAGATTGGTGATGTTGCCACTGAGATTGCTACTGATCAAAACTTATCTTTTGATGCAATTGATTCAATAATTAATCGTGCAGTGCAATCAACATTGCAATCTTATCTTTCACTACCACCAGAGGATCGCCTTGCGCCTTATACGAATTACAGTGATGTAGATGATGATGAGGATTCAGAATGATCTGCAAAAATGCAGGCATTGTAAATTAGATTTACCATTACATAGATTCCACAAAGATCGTAAGAAATCAAATGGTTTATATCATACTTGCAGGAGTTGTCGCAGTAAGTATCGCAGGCTTATTGATCTATCGGATGCTGAATACAAAAAGATACTTGAATCGCAAAACAACGAATGCGCTATATGTGGCACAAATGCTGCGGAATATAAATCATTATTAAATGTAGATCACGATTACAAAACTAAAAAGATTCGTGGATTACTTTGCACCAATTGCAATATGGGATTAGGACACTTCAAAGATTCATTGAGTAATTTACATCGAGCATTAATGTACATAGCAAAGCACAATGATTAAGTTACCTCGGCCTTGCGTTGATTGCCAAGTGGTTACCAGGTCAGCAAGATGTGTTAGTTGTCAAAGAATAAAAGATAGACAAAGACCGACACCAACTCAGCGCGGCTATGATTCTAAATGGCGCAAGTTGTCTAAGGAATTTAGAACTGTTTATCCTTACTGTTTTAAATGTGGATCAACAAAAGATTTAACAACTGACCATATAGTCAGTAAAAAAAACGGCGGCAAATCGGTTTGGTCAAACTTGCAATGCCTTTGCAGAAGTTGCAATTCGATAAAAGGTTCGGGCTAACCCCCGCGTAGGCATTATCGGGTACGGCATATAAGTTCAGGCAGCGTGCGGTTAGATAC
>Ga0315907_10001330_pt1 | contig 33704 bp, 38 predicted proteins | sample LakEriMetagenome_3_FD_203525 | JGI IMG/M metagenome (GOLD analysis project Ga0315907, IMG submission 203525) | Freshwater fungal communities from buoy surface, Lake Erie, Ohio, United States - Buoy 12 MA123 | ecosystem: Environmental > Aquatic > Freshwater > Lake > Lake biofilm | place: USA...
CTAATTGATTAACAGCCATTCTTGAAGGAGACTGATATTTAGTTTTACCAAATCTTGTATTACCACGACCATCTACTTCTTCTTTATAAGTATAATCGTTCCATGATAAAAATTCAAAATCTAAAACTAATATTTTAAATCTATTCCAATATTTAGAATAGTCAGTTCCGTACATAAAGTTTGATGGGTTACCAAATCTTCCAGCGACAGAAGTTACCATTTGATTCATTTGGTCTGCCGTAAAGTATGGAGCTAAATCTCCAATATACATTTCTCTTACTTCACCCCAATGCACTAAATCAGAAAAATCACTTTTTGCACAATAAGATAACACCATGTTTTCAGGATTAATCTCTCTTATCTTAACGTGACCATTCTCATCAATCCACTGAGTGTAACCACCCATTCCAAAATCAAATAAATTTTCTATAGTTCTCTTTCTCTTGTCATCAAATTTATTTTGATAAAAAGAAAGTGATACAGCTTGCTCTGCCTCCATTGACATTACGTGCTTGTATCCAAATTGCTGCTCCATTTCTAATTGCTCCATGTCTTGCGGCTCACCCGGAGCTGGTGCTAATACAGGACTGTCTACAAGTTCTTCTCCACCAGCTTTCTTCAATGCTTCACGCATCATAATCTTAACCTTCATTTCATTGAAGTAAGCATCTTCTTCACTTTTAGCTAATGGGTCTACAGCAAACGCTTGAATATCATATCTCCTCTGCACCAATTTTGAAATAGCAATTTCCCTAAATTTAGTCAAAAAAGATGGTGGAGTCCAGTCAATATTTAACCAACTCTTATCTGTTTGCTCATCTGCGAGCAACATTTTTTTATATTTTGTTGTACTTTGTCTACCTAATGCATATTCTCTAATCTCGTTCATTTTTGATTGACCGAAATTGAGCATATTATTAGGTACATAACCCCTACTATCGCTCCAAGCGCTCTTAACATAAGCCAAAATCCAATCGTATCCCTTACTTTTTGGGTCGACTTGTTGGTCAGGATATGTGTTTGTCTGTTGCTGCATAATTTATAATACTTTAAACGTAGTGAATACCACTTCTATTGCTATTTCTATTTGTTAACATTGCTTTTAATGTAGAATATTTCATGTCTCTAGCTTTTGCTGCTTGCTTTGCTGATTCATAAAATATTCCAGTATAATAGTCTATAACTACCTTACCTGTTGATGGTGGTCTATTTTCCATATATTTTACAATACTGTTTAAACCCATACTATAAGCGTGTTTCATTTGTTCTTTTCTTGTTGACCATTCCAAATTTGAAACATGATTATTGGTTTTTACACCATCTTTATGATTAACTTCTAATTTATTTTCAGGGTTATCTATAAAAGCCATTGCAACAAGTCTATGAACGCTTATATCTTTTCTTTTACCTTTTAATGTTAATGCAGCATTTAGGTACCCATCTTGTTTTACTCTTTTCTTCAAAATCTTTTCTTCAGTAAATCTTTTTGAACCATTAGAAGAATATTCTCTTTTTAATGCCATAACATTACCAAAATTACTAATTTTATAGCAACCTTCATACCCTTGTATATCTTTCCAGATTTCGGTAATATCATTTGTTTGCTGCTGCATTACTATGCTAAATTTAAGATTAACCAAAAATACTTAAAAGTATGTTAAAAATACAAAATAATTTATTTAAAAATTAATTTAATATAATTCACGGCCTTTAAGCAAATCATCATAATTCATATCCATTTTTGTGTTATAGGAAAATCCGTTATATTGGATAGCCGCAAATGGATTACAAACATAGTATTTTCCCAAATTCGACAATGCCCTGTCTATATGCTCATCATCAGGAACGCTCAAATATTCATCATAAAACCTTTCATTAACAATGTAGCAATGGAATCCGGTAAAGGATTTAACAGAATTATCTTCTAAAATCTCTCCTAAATAAATGCCGCTTAAATAAATATCAAAATCCTTTGGCTTATTTTCCAAGAAATACTTAAAACTATTAGGATTAGTAAACCTTACATCATCCTCCATGATACATATTTCCTTGAGTCCATTATCTTTTGCAAACTGAACGCACTGTTTATGAGCTAAATTAATACCCTTCATAACAGAATATTGGTCGTGTATAGCCGGAAATATCTGATAATTCTTTATGCCTTGTCCAATAAACTCTTGCATTAGCCTATCAAACCTATCATGAGAATCAAAATTGTGGATAACTGCTATTTTCAATTTTCTAAAATCTTAATTATTTTATTAAGCGCTCCTTCATAGGTATAATACTCTTTGTATATTTCACCGATTCTTTCCTGCTTGTCTATTATTTCCAAATAAGATACGCTCCCTAAAATCTGCTCAATTCTATCAGCATCCCTTTCTTCTATTATAATACCAAAATCCCTAAAATCTAGGTCAAATGGATTTACAAATTCATCAGATATATAAACAGGTATAGTTAAATACTGCATACATTCTGCTATCCTAAAACTATTTAACCCATAACCTCTTGGGCATAGGCCAAACAATGACTCAGATACAATATCACAAAACTGGTTAATATCATGACCTTTATCAGATACATAATAGTCGGGGTTCAATATATTAAATACGTGTTCTCTTACAGGGTGAGTATGGGTTCCGATAAAAGAAGCAAATCTTCTCTTTCTGCCATCCCATTCAAAAGAGTGTGGCATACAAAGAAGCGGTATTTCAACACCCACCTTCTTGCTCATACTAAACTGAAGCACATCCAAATCCTTTAGGTCTATAATTATACCATCATCATATTGGCAAATTGTCCAATACTTTTTATCTCTTGATAGGTTATCCACATATTTCTGTAGCTTATCGATAGCTTGCTTATCATTACCATAACTATTATTAACATGATAAGCGGTCCATTGTATTGGCAAATACTCTCTTTCGGTTTTAGGTATATATTGCCTTGTTACCCAATCCTCAAAAATAAAAAGATTTTCAAAAGGGTAAATCGTATTTATTGTTGGCGTAAATTCTGAAGGTACGTTTATCATAATTATTTTTTTATCCAAATTGCATCGCCCCAAGAGTGATAATGGGAAGCCCATTTTGTTTCTACTCTATGAAATCCAAAAGGTAATAGAAACTCATCTAGCTCCTCTACCATTGGGCAACCCTTATATGTTTCTTGTCTATTAACCTCTAAGTAAAGTAAATCAAATTGAGGCAACACTTTTACAGAACCTTTTAACACTTCTAATTCATACCCTTGAGTATCTACCATAAATAGATTATACCAAGAAGGGAATTCTATACTATCCAATGTTACTATCTTAACTACTTGTGGGTCACCATTAAAAATCACTTCAGAATGTTGCTCTAAGTGCACAAATGGTTCTAGCAAACTATTGCTTTGTCCTTGGTTGGTTGTATCTACACACATAACACCAATATCTGGCTTGCTTCCAATTGCTACGTTCTCTAGTTTTACATTAGAATCCCCTGCAAATCTTTCAACTAAAACTTCAAATGCTTCTTTAATAGGCTCTACATATAAGAAACCCTTTAGTCCACAATCAATATAGTCATCATGTTCTTCAGCCCAATGAGCGCCAACGTGAGCAACTCCATCTAATTTTATATCATACTTTTCAAGTATGGGTTTTAATGGTATCAGCATATTATACTTTTTGATTAATCCAGTTATATAATTTCTCTATTCCTTCATGAAGCGGTCTTGATGGCTTCCATCCTAGCTTCTCCTCTATAAGAGTATTGTCAGAATTTCTACCACGTACACCTATTGCATTTGATTCTACATTTTTGATAGTTAAATTCTTTCCAGAAATATCAATAACCATCTTAGCCAAATCATTAATTGCAATCATTTCGTTTGAACCAATATTTACCGGATGTACATAGTCGCTGTCTAATAATCTCATTACTCCTTCTACAGCTTCATCTATAAAAAGAAACGACCTAGTTTGTTTTCCATCTCCCCATATTTCTACTTCACCACCTTCTTCGGCAGATGCTACTTTATAGCAAACAGCGGCAGGGGCTTTTTCTTTACCATTGTTATAACATGATTCTGGTCCAAATATATTATGGAACCTACAGATTCTTACATCTAACTTGTAGTTCCTTCTAAAAGAATCAAATAGTATTTCACTAAATATCTTTTCCCATCCATAAGGTGAATCGGGTGCGGCAGGGAAACAATCACTCTCTTTCAATGCAGCGCAATCTTCTCTTTCTTGGATTTGCTCTGGATACGCACAAGCTGAAGATGAGAATAATATTTTCTTTACTTTATTCTTAGTGCAATAGTATACCATATTAAGATTTACCAATGCAGAATTATGCATCACGTTCGCATCGTTATCCCCTGTAAATATATAACCAGCTCCGCCCATATCAGCAGCCATCTGAATTACTAAATCAAAAGAACCATGTCCGCTATATATGTCGCTCTGATTAGGCGCAAATGTAACCCTACTTACAAGTTCTGGATTCCTTAAATCACCAACTACAAAATGGTCGGCTTCTGTTTCGGAATACTCAGGTCTTTTTAAGTCAACACCTCTTACCCAATAACCTTCTTTCTTTAATCTTTTTACCATGTGGCTACCAATAAATCCACCTGCACCACAAACTAATGCTGTTTTCATGTTTATTTATTTAGTTTTAAATACCATTGCTTTCTAAACCACCATACTCCAAAATTATTTAGAGTATCTTCTGATTGTAATACATTTTCTGGATTGAAGCTTCTGTCACCAATATCATCTCTTACAAAAACTTTGGGAACCACTTCTTCAACTGCTCTACGTACTTCATCTGCATTATAATCATGCCCAGCTAGTATACATTCATCTTTCACTTTTGGATACCAAGCTCTAATTTCTTTTTTAGTTTCTTCGTAAGTGTGTGATGAGTCTATGTAGCAAAAATCAAGGTACCCATCATTAAATAAATTTACAGCTTCTAAACTACCAAAAGGAACCACTTCTATAAATTCACCTAATCCACTCTTTATTATATTTTGGTAGATAGTTTTCATTTGAAGGTATCCTCCATAATCCATATTATCTACCATATATAGCTTAAACTTCTTTCCAAGTCTATTGAGCTCTTGAGCTAAGAACAAGGCACTATCACCATCAGCAACCCCACACTCTAATACCTTACAATCATCTGGAAGCTCTTTTGCAATCCTTTGATAGAAATGCGGAAAATCAAACATTAAAAAATCACTCATAATTACATTTTTATAAAATAAGGGGGAACAATATCGCTAGTATCTAAACCATCCCATCCGGGACTAAACCAAAATGTAGGGAATATAACTTTCTTATTCTCGTTTCTATTCAACCATCCTCCCCACCAACTAAAAGTACTTGGGCTGCATATCTGATGCTCACACCAACTCATTTCTAATAGGTCTGATACCTCATCACTATTACCAGAAAATTCGCAATCATTTCTGTGCTTAAAGTTCTCCATGCACCACTGAATGTCATCAGAAAAGAACTTAAACTTGTATCCCGAAAATTCAGCCATAACTTTTTCATACCATTCTACTTTTACTTCTGGATGCTTATCTCTTAATTGAACATAATCACCCCTTCTAACATGACAAGCTACATATCCATCTTGTCTATTATATGGGAAATTAAATAGGTACAATATCTCGTTTCTGTATTCATCAAAATACTTTGCCGTTTGTCTGTAACCTTCTATTGAAATATTTTTATCTCTCCATTCTTCGTTAAAAGGTAGTTCTTCGTAACTATGCTTTCCTTCCCATAAATTAATCTTCTCTAAGTTAGGGTTATAATTTGGGTTAACCAAATGTAAGCAGTATATCGGATTCCACTTTGGATGGTCGCTGTGCGAAGGAACGGTAAAATCTAAATCATGCTTCAGCGCATAGGCTATAGCCGTTGCAGCTTCAAAGCACCAATTACCCATTCTTCCAGCGTTTGTAAATGTTACCATAATTAAAAGCCCCCTACGACAAGACGGCTTAATTCACGCAGGGGGGCTTGAACGTCTTGTTTTCGGGGGTATGTCTTATTTAACAACTAACCATTTATTTATGAATTAAGCGATACTAAAATAAATAATTTATTTCATATTTCTAAGTTCTTCTTCAACTTTTTGATAAAATTCTGGGTCTATGCTACAATTGAGCTTGTAATGTGATTCATCGTGAACCAAATGCTCATATTGCATCCCCGGAACTATATGCATTTTATTACCCCATTTAAACCAGTTCATGTTTTGGTATATACTATCAGAGCTATGTGGGTCCGTATTGGCATCCCAAACTTTTACATAATCCATTGCCGAAACAAAGTAGTTCATACAATTTAGACAAGTTGCAAAAAACGGCCTGTCCATGTATTTAGCTACATTATCTTTAGATATAGTCATCCCACTAAATTCTGTATAGTCAAATAGGGGTTTTGCAAAATCAGGAGCTAGTATGGTCTTTTTATCCCAAGTTTGAGAATATATCTTATCTATGTAGGTTTCATCTATTTGATTATCGCTATCTAAGAGTATACAGTAGTCTGTAGGAGAATAGCTTACGGCTAAAAACTTGTTAGCGTAACAGTCTTGATTTGTAACATTCCTATAAAGCTTTACCTTACTTAGCTTATCACATTCTTCTTTAAGTCTGGTATAAACATCAATATCACTAGCGTCATCCACTATAACAATGGTATCTATTCTAGCGTCATTATAAACTTTTTTAAAACTATTCAGGGTCATTTCTACCCTATTCCAAGTAGGTATACAAATACTAATCTGTTGCATTTTTAAAGATTTGATTCAGAAAATTTTTGATAATATCGCTGTTCTATAAATGGCTGCCAATTTATTTCAGTTCTACCTATATCACTATAGCCGGGTCTTTGCGTACAAAGTAACGGGTGTGTTATGTAAGTATGGCCCCTAGGCTGCACGGTCTTTACTACTGAGTTATCTATGGGAGCTTCTAAGCCTGCTGAAAGTATTTCTTTCATCCCATCAAGTGATATAGCCCATGCGTGTGTAGCAAATGCCATATCTAATAAAAGAAGATTAGGAGATATTTTTGCCTTAAATCCATTCGTACACTGAGCTCCTAGGTATAGTATCTGCCAAGTAGGAGGTAGCTGTTTTACAACCTGCTCCATTGTATCGTTTGGATTTCCGCAGCTTTCTACAAACATTGCGTCATCTTCAAATATTAAAACAGACTTTAAATTGGCGGCAACCGCATCCCTAAATATCTTTTCAACTGTAATTCTTAACCCTTCTGCACCGTTTTCGTGTGGGGTTGCGTTTACCAACTCGTATGGTATACCCCATTTATAAAGTTCTTCAGCTATCTGTAATAGACGGTCGGTTCTGCTTGGCAGATTTATAACAAGTATTTTATCAAAAAAATCGGTCCACATTAGCGTGTTGGTTTCATAGCAAAAAAATCAGAAAGCTTAGTTTTATTCTCTACTTTTTTCAAGTTAACCTTTTTATAATAATCTGCAAATAAAGTCCATCCGCCTCCCATTACCAAATCCGATACTTCTGTATCGTTCACGTTGAACTTTAACAATCCATCATATTTGTCATCTATCAAATTAGGGTATATTATCTTTCCGTCTTTACCACTTGTAAGTATGTATTGCTCCCATAAGTTTACCATTAATGCTTTATTGTCTGCATTAGGGTCAACACCATAGGTATCTTTATTAGGAAGTTTCATTAGAAACATTTCTAAATAGTTGTCAACAAAGAACTTACGTAAACCACCATCCATCTTAGCCTCCACTAATAATTGACCTCCATAAGCAAAACATTGCAGTGCCATGTCCATGTGGAAAAGCTCTACCATTTTAGGTCTTGCGTGATACTTTGAAACAAGCATCCTGTCAAATATAGGTTCATTATCACCTTTATCATACCTATTCATTACAAAACTACTAGCTTTAGAACCTTCTCCTGATTCAACTACTGAGTTTTGGAACGGGTCAACCGCACTTACAAACTGAACATAGTTCTTAGGTATAAACAAACTGCCTCTTTTTTCGTATGTTTCTTCTGGAGTTTTAAAATCCTTAGCCCTGTGCCATCTAGCGCTTTCTTTATCACATTTATGCCAAATAGCTTTTGCAAAAGGTATTCCACCTTCCCATACATAGTTTCCATATTCAACTGCTGAACTTTCATTAACCTTTGCTAGTTCATATAAGTCATTTAATACAACGGCATCAAAATGACAATTATTGTTTCGGAGCATAAACATTTCCCTTTCATCAAAAGGGTTCATCCTTATTTCTTCCTCTAATTGTACGCCTTCTAATTGCTTTCTCTTTTGTTCTAAATACTTCTTGGCCCCTAATCTTATATCACTCTCATCCAAGTCACCAGCCCCAACATAATACTCAACTAGAAACTTATATTGTTCTTCATCTGGCTCATTGATAACACTCATCCCGAACTTATCAATAAATCCGAGGTATCCGTCATAGGCCGGAGCAAAATACTTAACTAATCTATTAGGGGTCTTTGCATATTTAAAATGGTCTGCGCCATCCCAAACATTCTTAAATTCCTCACCACCACTTGTCATTGAGTTTGATGTAGATGGACATTCTATAAAACCAACTCTTTTGGCACCCTTTACAAGAGTCTTACTTACGATTGATATAAATGTAGAAAAAGGATTTTCTTTAGCCCATTTTCCGCCCTCATCAAACAGCCCTCTACTTAATCGACCTGAGTCATAAGAGTTTAAAGAAGGGGCTCTATAATCAATTCTAGACCTATGCCCTGTATCTGTATCTACTATACTACCTTTAGCACCTCTTACCTCTACTGATTTATGAGCAAATACTAATTCACTAACGCTATCTTTATTATTTAATTGTTTGGGCTTTAAAAATACTGGCAATTGTCTGTATCCAAACGAAACCATGTTTGTAAATGCTGCCTTAGCATCTATTTGAGTTTTACTTGTTAAACCGCAGAAACTATTCTTATAGAATATACATTCATAAACCAAATTAGATGTCGCAACTGATGTCGCACCCTCACGTCTTTTCTTACCTCTTACAATACCTAAACACCAAGGAGTTCTTTCCCAATGGTCCAAAAACAAAAAGTATCTTCTATCTGTATCCCTGTAGTCAGGGTATATGTCATCCTCTAGTTTCCAAAAACTTAAATAGAAATAGTTTTTACCGCTTATGTAAGTAGGAGCGCCATTGTTATAAAACCAAAATCCTTTCTTGCACCGTAGAACTTCTCTATTGGCATAAGCTGCCTGTTCTGCATTCAACAATGCATTACCTTCACTATCATATTCTACAAGTGATAAAAATGATGGTATATCTTTACGTCTCCAATATTGCTCATTAGGGTCATCTGTACCCCAATTCTCTATTTCTGACACATCAGGTCTTTCCGGAAGTGAGATTTCCGAACCGTATATTTTTATGGTTTCTGGCATAGATTATTTTCTGCTTTCAGCAATGGTTTCTACAAATGGTTTCTTGGCAACGTCTTTCCCTTCATCACCTGTAACACCGGCAGATATACCTAAATCTCTAATAGCAGTTGATATACTTGCGCTATCATTCCATAAAATCTTTAATCTTTCAAAAGTCTTGTCGTTCTTATCTTCAAGCTGTAAATGGGATAGGTTTGTTTTATTTAACAAATCTGCCATTTCATTAGCTTTACGGTTCAAAGCGTAAAATAACTTAGCCGCTCCATTTTGCTCGTAAAGTAATAGTTTTTGTTTTAGTTCTTCAAGTGTTTCCATGTGTTAATTTAGTATTATATTCGGCATCCCTACTGTGTATTTGCCTTCATCTGTATGATTACAAGCGGTCAAAGATACAACAGTAAGCTGCCTTTTATCATTAGTTAAATCCAAGACAGCGCTATCCTCTATACATATAGGGAATAGCGTGTCGTTTGCAAATATATACATTTCTGTGTCACCATCAAGGTCTGCTGTTAATTCTCTAAAATCTTCTAATGTCATTAGTCAAATCTTTTTCTTGCTCTTGATAATCTTTTATCTTCCATTTTCTCCTCTCTTGTTTTCTTTTCCTTACCAAATAATTGCTCTTTTGACAATCTTGTTGCTTCAGAAGCTATTGATTTCTTAGCTTTCTTAACTTCTTCTTCTGTCATATTTTCAACTTTCTTGGTAACTACATTTCCCTTATCTAATGTAAGATTAAATTTTGACTTGCCATCATATAACCTTCTTATTTCTTTTTCTATATTAGCATCTCTTAGTTTGCTTAGTTCCTCAAACTCTTTATCATTTATAAGCCTATCTCCATCTTTATGATTCTTAATAAGTTCAGGATTCATCTCATCAGAATTTAACATTCTTTCTAAAGAAGTTTCTAAAGATTCTTTATTTGCCTGAGTAGCATAACTTCCATAACCTATACCTAAAATGTTTGGAGCAAGAACAGTAGCTAATGAAGTAATACCTTCATCTTTTAATGCTTCCGCAAAATCATCGGCATACATTGGATAAGCCTCTAACACTTCATAAGGGTCAAAATCTTGATTTAAAGTATTTTTACCTAATGCCATATTAACAGCATATCCTGTGTTTGGAGCCAATTTGTTTCTAAAAAATTTAAACAATGAACTACCAGCTCTTTCTATTTTTTTCTGTTGATTATATTTATTATCAGTAAATCTTGAATATAATGCAGATGTCATTCTAAAGAATGTTCTTAAATAAGCTGCCTTACCACCAGTAATATCATACACTTTATCACCAAATCTAATTTGTAAAAAATCTGGTTCATCAGGGTCCATTTCAACAGTAGCTCCTGCGGCAGATGCTGCAAGCATAATTCCTGCTGTAGTAGTAACGTATGATAACATATCTTTCATTACTTCTTTTCTAACGCCCGGAGGTAATTGAGCATATTTAACAGGATTTAAACTATTAATATTTGCAGCCATTAAACGAGCACCATAAAATGTGTTACTTACAACTTTATTAGCCTTACCTGATTCTAAAAAGCTAACTAATTTACCACGACCCGTCATATTCATTACAAGGTCAGCCATTTTCTTATACGCTTCAGGGTCAGATTGTCTAGTAATGCCTTGCTTTAATAATTGTTTTTCATACTTTAAATACAATTCATACCTAGCCGTATTTAAAAATCCATCAGCAGCTCTTTGAGATGCCAATAATGGCTCTGTTATCAATTGTCTTACAATAGGTATTTTAATACCATAAAGGAAACTCTTTTGAAAATCTTCGTTTCTTTCTTCGTTCTTTAAGGCATCAAGCTCATTGAATTTAATTCCATCTTCTAGCATTTTATTGTATTCGCTAGAATTATGTATATCATACATCAAGCTATTATACTTCTTATCACTAAATGCGCTTTTCATTTGATTACCAAAAGCCTTAGAAAAAACATCCCATTTTCTAGGATTAAAAGCAACTAAAACACCTTGACGTAAAGAAACAGATAAGTCAAATGCAGTTTGCATAACCCTTCTAATACCGGTTATTTGATTAATGTGGTCAAAAGCTTTCTCTGTTTTGCTCATTTTTTTATAAGCATCTTTTTGTCTTTCAGCTTCTATTTGCCTTTCCATCTTAACAACCCTATCTTTCAATAATTGAGTTTTTCTATCTAACTCAAGCTTAGGAGGTGCCGCCTTTTCTTCCAAATATCTTTTATTCTTAATATCATCTTGGAGCTTCTCTATCCTCTTAGTAAGCATCCTTCTTTTTGAAGCAAGTAGTTCACCTTCAGTTTTTGAAGCAAATTCTGACTCGGTAAATTCTTGAGGCACACGGTCTCTTTCCTTATTAAGCCTTTTTACTTCTTTTATCTTATCTTCAAGTTCTAATATTCTGTCATTCTTTTTTACCTTTTGAGCTGGATTCTTTTCTTTTTCAATTCCTTTTCTAACATTCTCAAGTTCCTTTAATAAAGCAGCTTCTCTTTGTAACAATCTTAATTCTTCAGCCTTTTCATTTCTAGTTCTTGGCTTAGATTGGTCATATTCTCCATTAAATGCGTCAAGTATATCTTTTTTAGTTAAACCATCTACTATATCCTTAAACTCAGCATAGGTATCATTAATAACATCATCTAGCTTAGAAACACCCTCCTCTACCAAGCTTTTCATATAGTTTTTAATATGCGGAGCAACGGCAGTTAATTCCTTAACTCCGGGAATACTAACAGCGGTCAAACCTTGCTCTCCGCTTCTTAGCTTTTTCAGAGCTTCACGAGCCGCAGCTAAAGATTGCTTTCTCTCAATAACATATTCTTCTCTTGTCTTTTTTGCAGCTTTTCTAGCAGCAGCTTTAGCTTTATTAACTCCCATTTCGGCAATCAACTTAGCATTAGCTTCTTCGCTCTTTTGTAAAGCTTCTTTTAAATCATTTTTTTCTTTCTGAAGTTCCTCAAATACTCTAGCTTGGTCTTTTATTTCAGATTCAGTAAATGGATAACCTCTATCATTCTCTCTCATTAATAAGAAGTCTGGTAATGTATCTTCTACTTGCTTAACACCTTGTCTAGCTCTTAATGATTGACCAACTAATCTACCACCAACATTATTACTTAATTCCATTATTTTTTTGAATTCAGCTAAATTCTTAGGTGATGGATTTGCATTAAGTTTTGCTTTTGCAGAAGATAATATCATTAACATAGCCCTCTGCTCATTAGGCTTAGGTATCTCATTTTTTTCATATTTAGCAATCAGCTTGTTAGCATATTCTGGGTCTTTTAAATTTTCTCTTGCTTCATTATCCCATTGCTCAACAGTTTCAGGACTTGCTTCATATTCTGGGAATCCTAATTCACGTGCTACCTCATTTAATTGCTCATGAGTAATACCAATTACTTCGCCTTCCTCAGTACCTTTGGGCTGTGCTTCTTCTGCTGCCTTGGCTTTACCTTCTCCGGCAGGCTCATCCCCTTGCTTTCCTTGTTCCACTCGTTTACGTTCACCCCCTGTGCCTCCATCTCCTTCCTGTTTAGGTTGAAGTACTTCTGCTGCGCTTTGCTTTTGTACGGCATCTTGTATATCTTTAATTGTTTTTAAATCAAAATTACTGTCTACTATTTCAGACATTTGAGCATTTGTTAGCTCATCAGCTAATGGCTTAAATTCTTCAGGTAGATTATTTCTTACAAAATCCTTTTTCTTTTTATTAGATTTTATTTTTTCATATTCTGCCTGTCTTTCGCTTTTAGTAGGTTCAGACGGTTTAGCCTCTGAAGGAACTCCTTCTTTTGCTCCGGTTTCAGTTGATTGAACCGTTCCTTCAGGTCCTGCTTCTGTTGTTTCGTATTCATAAAGTAAATTTTCTACGTTATCTAATAAATCTTGTTCTTCTTCTGGAGTAAGTTTTGATTCTTCATCTAAGAATTTATTCAATGCAACCTCATCCATTGGCTCTCCAACCACTTCCTTTTCAACACCTAATTCAGCTCTAATATCAGCCAATCTAGGAGCGAACCTTCCCATACCTTTATCATACAATGGAATGGCATCTTCCGAAAGACCTTTTTCTAAAGCATCTAAATATTTATTTGCGCCTTTACTAGGTATCCCCTCTAGAATATCATTAATAGCAGAATCAATTTGAGTAGCACTCATTCTATTTCCTGATTCTGATTTTATATCTAAAAAAACACCAGCATCAGTAAGTTCTTCAAAAACCTCTTGCACATCTCTATTCCTTTCCGTAAGCGTTTTACCATTAGTCTCAACCACTGAATCACTATCAGCTCTATTATTATAACTAACCTTCCTAGGTCTACCTGTTTTTTTACTAGGAACAGTTACTTTATTTCTTTCCGTATCAACAGTAAGTCCCAAATCCCTAGCCTCAAATCTTAACTTATTTAACTCAGCCCTACCTTCTGGTGAATTTTTATAGTTTTTCCCTTTATTAAAATAAGATTGAGCTTTTTGAATCAAAGCATTATCTGCTAAAACCTTATCTGAAACTTGAGTAAAAGATTGTCTTTTCTCAATAGAAGCAAGTCTTTCCGCCTCTGTTTTACCACTTAAAGTAACAATAGTTTCTCCTTCTTTTTGAGGTGGCTCTTGAGATGATAATAATTCAACCGTTACTTTTTGTTCTACTGGTTTTTCTAATAAAGGAGATATTAACTTATCGTATTTATTATAAACCTCATCAAATGCTTTTACATCTTCTTCATTAGTTAACTTAGCCCTATCTACTTTACCATCTACTCTATATTGTTCTGCATTTGGTATTTTAGAATCAAGTTCAGATTGTTCTTGCTCTCTTAATTGCTCTACAGTTTTTACCTCAGTTGGTTTAACTTCTTCTGTTACTTTAACTTCAGGTTTTTTAGCTGTTTGAAGGTCAGATAATGGAACAATATGTTCTACAACACGTTCATTATCGTATTTAATTCCATTTTTATCTGCATATTCTTTTGTATATGACTTCCCGTTTGTACTATCCTCTATATAAGTTTTACTTAATGTAACAGCAGGCTCCCCACCTCTTGTAGTAGTTTCATTTACTACATTCCAATCGCCTGTTTCTTCATTACCAAAAACATCCCATTTAACTAAAGAGCCAACTTTTATTTCACTTGGTTTAACTTCTTCTGTGACAACTTCTTCAGTAGGAATAGCAGCTCCATCTTCAGCATCCACTTCATCTAACTTCTTTGATTCTTTAGATAAATTATCATAATAAGAATTTATTTCTGCCTTTCTTTTATTTAACTTTTCTAAATTCTCATTGTATAATCTATCCTCTTTATTTAATAAAGCTATTTCTCCATTTACCTCAGATAATTTAGCTTCTTTTTCATTTTTAATATCTAAATCTTTTGGTTTGTTTAAATTCTCATCAACCATTGATTTTAATAATTCCGCATCATTGTTAGATAAAGTTCCATCTTCAACATTTTGATTTATTTCTGAAACTAAATTATCTATATCTTGTTGTGTTTTAGCGCTCTTTATTTCACTTTCTATATGACGTTGAAGGTTTTTAGTCCTTGCTGTTACAGCGCCACCGATACCACCAAAAATACCCCCCATAACGGCAGAGTTTAAATACCTAGAAGCTGCCGTATTTTTTATTTCTTCCTCATCAAATATTTTTTTATTTTCTATTTGGTTTGCAGCCAATTTCATTAAATCCATAGCACCTTCCTGAGTAGCCTCTGTACCTCCTTCAACTAATGCAGATTTAGCTCCAGCTTTTACGGTATTCTTTAAAGCCGTTTTAGTAAGTAATTGGGTTGCCTTGTCTGATACTGTTTTTTGGAACTGTTCAGCCGTAACTTTTACTCCCTTCTTTGCTAATTCTTCTGAAGCCTCTTTTAATATTTTAGATGTAACATATTTAGTAGCAGTTCCGCTTTTAAGTATATTATCCATACCAAGCTTTTCTAAAACACCAGCTATTACGGCACCTCCTAGTCCAAATGCTGTTCTAGTGGTTTCGCTCATGTTTTTAGCTTCCGGAATATCATCTATTGTAGATAATGCATTATCGTATCCCTGAATAGCAAAACTTGTACCTCCTGTTGCAACACCCAGTGCCATGTCTCCAGCAATTGATGGTAAAATAACTCCAAGAGCTTTTATATCATCTAACCCTATACCATTAGTAACATCAAAACCTTGAACTAATTTTTTTTCGTATTCTTTAGAAGATGCTCCACTTCTAACATTACCAACAAGATTTCTGACTTTATCTGCCGCTTGTTTTTCTCTTATTGCTTCATAGTTAATACCAGTAACACTAGATGCTGCCTTATCTGCCGTTTCCTGTATCCTAGCAATTGGGCTAGCATCAAATTTTTGATTTAATCTGGCTGCTCCTCCGGCAATAGTTTCAGCTCCAGAAACAACCATATTATAAAGAGCAGCTAAATAATTGCCATTATTTTCTCTATCTTTTAATGCCGCTTCTTTTAATGTTGGCTTTACAACCGGTTGTACTGTTGTCTTAGGTACAGACTTGCTAATATCAGTAAAAATCTCACCTGAAGCTACCTTTTGACCTTGCTTTAAAAAATCAGGCTGACTTGGTAATGGTGATGGTGTAACCGAAGATACTACAGGAGTAGATTTTTTTTTTAAAATACCCAATGGGTCGTTATCTACAGGAGCGGCTCCTTGAACTTTAGGAGTCGCTGTTTTTTTAGAAAGAATACCCAATGGGTCATTTTCTTGCTCTATTTCTACAAATTCTTCTGCCATTTTTACTGTTTAATAAGGTTACCTAATTTTATAGCTTGTTCAATTTGAGCATCAGTATAACCTTCTTTGTTTAATTGTAATCTAGTAAAAGTCTTATTACCAAGCTTGTAAACTGTTTTTTTCACAGGTTCTCCTGTTATACCCTTTTCTGCCACAGCAGAAGGTCCTGCGACTTCTTGATATAGTTTTGTAATTTGAGCTCTTAAATTAGGAGTATCTGATTTTAATACTCTAGTAACAGGCTCTCCATATTCATCATTTAAAACAAATTCAACACCAGTTATTGTTCCGTCTGGTCTTTTGTATGTCTTTGCTGATACATAATTAAATTTTCCACCATCAAGTCCTGCTAGATTATCGGCAAGAGACATAAATGCATCAGAATCATTATCTTTTATTGATTTTTCTACATTTTTTATATAATCATAATTGGCGGTCTTAGATGGGGTTCCTCCCACATTAATCTTTGTTACATTAGGAGTTTGTATACCTTCTAATGTAAATCCCGGTTGGTCCACCTTTTTAATTATATCATATAATGTATTTTTTTGCGCACTCATTTTTTCCTCATCGGATAAAGTATTGTATGCCGGTAAACTAGAACCATTAAATCTTTTTTTAGTTGCACCAATTATTTCAGCTTGATTGGAAGGTGATTGAGCAAAAGCAACATATACATCATCATTAACAACAGGTACAGGGGCATTAACACCTGATATAGGCCTTTGCTCTGAAATAATAGATGTGGTAGGTATAGTTCCGGGAGGTAAATATCCTGCATTTACATCGAAATTTGGTTTTTCCCAAATACCTATATTAGCTCCATATTTTTTAACATTTTGGTCATCTTTACCAACAAATGCGGTTACCTTTTGTCTATTTTTTGCATCTTTAACCGCATCTACAATACTAGAAATATCACCAGTATAATCAGCTAAAAATTCAGGGTTAGCTAAATTTTCTAAAATTTTAGATTGCTCTGGGGTCTTATTAAATCCTGTTCCTTTTATATATCTATTTACTAAGTCACCTTTAAAATTTTGTCTTAACAAATCTATATTTACACTTTTAAATTTATTCTTTACATCAGGAATATATTGCTCAAAAGCTTTTGCTTCATTTTTCATTGCTGTTGATGCGCTAACTAAATCACCAACTTTACCTCTCAATGAATCAGCAAGTGTTACGGGGTCTAATTTAAGGTTCCTAAATTCATTATAAATATTATTCAAACTATCTTTTATAATTGCATCCGCAGCATCAACACCTGTTTGGTATTTAGATGGGTCTGTATATTCCTGCAAATATTGCATCTTACGAAACGCTTCTGTTTCATCCTTCTCCTGTTGTCTTAAATCATATTGTCTTTTTCTTTCAGCAGCTTCTGCTTCATTAGCTAATTGTCTTTCTCTTTGAGCAATAGCTGACTGTAAAACTTGACCCGGAGCCGGGAAGTAATTCGGTAAAGTAAATGCGTAATCTGCGCTGTTATTTCCGTCTGCCATGATTTATCCTCCTAATTTAGGTAGTTGATATGTAGATGATTTTAAAAAACTAGGATTTTGGAATCTATTTCCTGTTCCATATAAAATATTTTGAACCAAAGCAGGATTGCCGCCCAGCATTTGTGCGCTTTGTCCTCCCTGATTCAAACCGGTATTCCCTAAACTTTTAAACTGACCGTATTGCATAAGACCTGCTCCAATATCACCTACTCCTCCAAATATATTTTGCATACCTGATTCTCTCAAAGCAGCTTTATCTTGTCTATCTATTTGATATTTTTGAAGCATACTTTCATAAGCTTTATCAGCTTCAGAAATAGCTCCTCTATATGCTTGACCCAAACTAGGAAGTAGCGCAGCTTTGCTTTGACCTTCAGCTGCTGCTAAATTAGAAAATGCTTCATTGGTTCCACCTTGCAATCCTGACCCAACAGCTATTAACTGAGAAGCATCAGTTGCTCCTCTTTGCAAATTAGATAATAGATTAGACTGAGATTGCATTATATTAGATTCAGCTTTTTGTGCTCCCGGCATACGGCCATAAAACAAATTTTTATTTGCAGCTAAATTCTCTTGCGCTAATGGATTTTTTTGATACTGCTGAAAGAAAGGATTAATTTGATTAGCAAGCTTATTCTGATTTGCTCCTGCGAATATCTTACCTAATGAACCAAGGCCGCTTATTCCAGCTCCAAGAGCCATAAATGGGAAAGGCATATACTTCTAATTTAGATGTTTAAAATTACTATTTATTTTTCAAATTCAACTATTCAGCCAAAATAAAATTTTGACCTCTTGATAAGTTAAATCCTACGTCTACAAAATTAATATAAATTATTGATGAATACTGTTGAAATTCAGCCATTATTTGAGGTATTTGTGAAATAACAATATCCCCTGTCATTAGCTTTTGGTCAGGAGTTCCTGTTGCATTTGGAGACAATCTGTCTCTAAACAACCTACCGTACAAAATACCCTCTTGGTTCACATAATCAGAGCTTGTTAAGTCTGTTATTTGAGTATTAGGTAATGTAGTATAAACCACTGTAAAATCAGGCGCAACGCTAGTTTCCATAACTATTTCAGACATATCCTTCAATCCGCTTAATGGCTTATTTACTACCCAACAAACTCTAACTGGATACTGAGTACCAAACCAAGTGTTCCACGTGGAAGTATTTGTATTAAACTCGTAAGGAGCACCATTTTTGAAACCAAAGAACCTATTGTCAAAATAATCGTATTGCTCGCCCATGAATTGATAATCGCTTATCCATTTGTTTTCGGCTAGGTTAAATACCACTGATTTAGCTAAACTATCAGATATATCAAATCTGTTGATAATAGAACTTGCGTAAGCCGGAACCGTAGCGTAACTAGGCAATGTAGATGCATAGTTCTCATAAGTCAATCCCACTAGAGATATACCAAATTCCTTATGGAATGGGTCTATAAATGTAGGTAAATGGTGAAATCCGTTGATATTATCAAGGTTATTATTATTAGCTGCTAAGTATCCTTTTGCGTAATTCTTAAATAAACGCTCCATTTTAAAGCTACTAATAGGGAATAAGCCGTTTGAACTATATTGAACTACTTGACCATTGTTTAAGTCATAGAAGAATATATTGCCTAAATATTCAACAACTGTTTCTGGAGCCGTGGTTCCATACATACCTTTTAGTACGTTTATAGTACCAATTACGGCACTATCTTGAACTAAAGATGAATTAGAAGAAGAACCAACTAATTGAACCTCACCTAAATAGCAAGAAGCTGTCTGGAAAGCACCTATAGAAAGCATAATAACACCCTGCTCGTTTGTTTTAGAAGCAAGCTGTAGTTTTTGTATAGAACCCGTGCCTAATGGTACATTTTTAAAGTTTAATGCTTCAAAAGTGCTTAATCCATTATTTGCAGTTCCAGCAGTATATACATTTGAATACCTTATTTCATGCTCATTTCTAGTCTGTCCAAGCGTAGTTATAAAGTTAGGCCACCCTGTATTTGTGTTCCAGAATTGCCACATACTATCATTTGGAGACATATTTTGAGTATAGTATAAAGCAGAAGAAGTATCTGTCCTTTCTAATGTATAAACATCTCCGCTTATCTGTCCAGCAAGCGTACTGTATTCTCTTGATATGGTTCCCGGGTTAGTTATTGCATAAGAATCAGAAACCTCAAAAAAGGGTTCATTTACAAATGTCTTTTTAGGGGTATATATCTCAATAAAGAAATTTGATGTAGTGGCATTAAGCGCACCTAAATCATATCCGTCAGCAAGTATATAATCACCATCTTGACCTATGATTCTTAAATTGATAACCGGAGTTGATGATATATAAATCTTAACCATATCACCTTCTTGGTAATTATAACCTATACCGATTGAGTTAAGTGGTGATATATTTAAACCAACAGCGTATGTTGAACTAGAAAAAGTGCCACTATAAGTCAAATCAGTTGTGCTAGTTGAACGAGTTGCATATTGCGCTCCCCCTGTTTTTACTTGCAAAAATGAAGTGCTATTTAAGTTCTTTGTACTTAATATTTGATAATAATAAGCCCAATCAGGTATTTCATTAACAGCGTTTGAATTACTTAACGCCCAATTCAAATAGCTAACAAATGATGATTGTCCAAAAGAGTAATCAGGTATATTATAATTAGTAAATTCACTTACAACACCACACTTCCTTCTAAATCTATCATAAAAAGCTATAGATATATTATAAGAAGCTCCTGTTTTATATATATTCTGACTAATAAACTGTCCAGTGTTATTATTTATAAGTATATAATAACCTCTTGGTAAAGTATATGCAGATGATAAATTAGCGTAATCCCAATCATACCCTGTTGTATTAGGAGAATATGTAGATGTAAAATTATTTAAGAAGAATGTTAAATTGTAATCTTCAATTGTTACATCTGCTAAATTTAAAGGAGTAGGAATAAGAGCCGGAGGAGTATTCCTATATGTATTGTAATAGAGAACTTTATTAAAGTAAGAAGAAGTATACATGAAGTTAACTTCCTCTACAGTTGTATCAAATGGAAATGTAGTTCTTTTAATAGGTATATAATAGCTAGTCACCTCTGAAGTAAATGTATTACTTGCTGGTGATGTAGTGGTAGATGTTGGGATAGTTAAGCTTGTTTCAGTAGGAGTATCATAACCAGAAAGGTTATTGCCCATAAACAATCTGCTTGTCCCTGTTTCTAATGTTTTTGTTAATAAAGGAACAGAGTCAAATGGTATGTTAGATTGACTTGAATCTAAATTAGCGCCTGCTATGTTATTATAAAAATCAAATGCCAATTGTGCGGTTCCAGCATTATGCGCATTTATTGCAGCTAAATCATTAGCATTTGCTTTATCAAATGTTTTAACAATAAATATTACATTATTTAAAACATCTTTAGCGCATATATTAATTCTTTGAATTTCATCTTCAATATATTCAGCATAAGGTAATTCTGCTGCTATGTAATTAGCATTACTATCAGGAGAATTAAAATTCAACAAGTCACTAAAAGCAGAAAGTCTAGATTTTTCATCATCAACAAACTCATAGTAATAGCACATTTGAAAAGCAGACCTTTCAATAAAATTATTATTATAAGTAGCATCATTTGATTTAGCTACTTGCAATGAATAAAATGGAGGGCGTCTAATTACAGTTAATGTGGTATATGGTAATCCATTTGGGTATAAGTTATATGCAGTTTCTTCTGTTTGATAACTTGCATGGTTTGTTTTTATACCCTTGTCTATGTTTATTTTCTTTGGCTCATTATAATTATCTGACCAATAAAGAACACCATTAATTACTCTGCAGTTTTTGTCAATTCTGTAGTTCTTATTAAAATTAAGACCTTCTTGAACCTGACTATCGTATATAACAGCGTAAACTTGATTATCTACAAAATCAAAACAATAAATTCCGTGGTCACCAAATGTGTTGCATATAAACCATAACATTCTTTGACCTTCCGTATCCACACAACTACCTATACAAATATTAGTTCCGTATGGAGGATAAACCGCTTGAGAAATAAGTGTAGTACCCGGAACATTTTCAACTCTAGCATTACGGCCATATTGAGTAATACCAACACGACCATTCATTATTCTTAAATACTCATTATCTTGTAATAAATGCAATGAATCATCCTGATTCAATCCGCCAGTAAATATCTTTTTACTTCTAATCATTTAATTAGTATTTAGGAGATGCTTGACTATTCTTTTGAACAATTCTTTTAATTTTCTCAACGCTCCAATCAGCTTTTCTAGCTCTTAGGATTTTTCTTTCACGCACGTATTCGTTTTGGGCCATTTGTCTTTCGCCCATATTATAATTTCTATTATTCTCTCTAGTCTGCCAACCAATATAAGCTTGTATCGTTTTTATAGCGTATGGGTCTATTTGAGTAGCCGCATCAGCCTCTTGTCCGTCTGATACATATTGAAGTACAATATTTTCAACAGAATAAGTTTGGTCTAATTGAATTTGATTTCTTTCTTTAAAAATTTGGAAAGTATCTTCTTGATGTCCTGCGCCAAAACCAAAGCTTCTACCAATATTTTCACCGTAATCATTGTATCTTACGGTAAACCATTGAGCATAAGGCAATGCGCCATAATATAATTGAGCAGAGTTTGAATCTGAAGAAGTCACATTTTCATTCCAAGGCTGCTCTGCAAAATTCAAATTTTCATTCAAATTAATAAGAGGATTTAACGTACTTGTAGGAGTCAATGGTCTGATTCTTTGTCCAACCATAACACCTACTGTTACATAATCCTGATAATCACTTGGTAATTCTGCCGCATTAATCGTTTGGTCTACAGGTAATATTTTTGTATTAATTACACGTAAATCATCAAATGTAATATCACGCAAACAATCTGCTGCGTAAACCAAAGACTGCATATACCAATGCAATGGGTATCCTTTTTTTAATAGGAAATTTTTTACTATATAATCTAAAGATGCGGTAGTCATTTTTAATTAATTTTATTTGTTGCTGCACTATAGTTGTCTACTATTCCAGTTTCTGGTGTAACAATTGCGAATTTAGCATATACCTTTTCTATAATTTCATCTTCAGCTCCAGCAGGTATGGGTAATGGGTCTGTATTTGAATAAAGTGAAATATCCATAACCACCAAGTACATATTTACTGTACTAACCCCCAATAGTGTAATATCTTTTGAGAAAACAACAGTAAAGTTTCTTAACTCATACCAAACACTACCTAACAAATCATTTAATAATTTATCTGCTCTTATTAAAGCTCCTTGCCCTAAAGGAACAGGAATATAGTCATTGTCATTTTCATCAGTAACACGATATACCCCCATATTTCTAGGAAGGGATATTGGCATTACAGGCAATGTAGCTTTTGCTCTTTCTCCAAAACTTGTTACCGGAATATTTTCATAATAAGCAACCATTAGATTATCTGGAATAGTTTCACCAGTAGGTAAGGTAGCTGAATAGTACTGCATTTGAAAAGTTGCATTAACAACTTGCTCAATCGCTTTTACCACATCTTCCATTTGAACAGGCTGGTTGCTATCTCTATAACCACCAGCTAATCTTGTTAGGATTTGTTCAGCCATTAAATATTTAGTAGTACCTGCCATTTTTATTTAGTTTCTTGAGTTTGAATCTGAGCAAATTGCTGAATATCTTGTTCAGCCATGTTAATACTCCAAAACTTCAATGCTCTTGATATAATATTGTTGATATAAACGTCTGTAAATTCTAATTGTGTGCTAGTATTAGGGTCGTAAGTTATAGTTCTACCTGATTGTGTGTATCCTAAAACAGGAGTAGCTGGCCTTCTCAAGTAATTATAAAAACCAGATTGAGTAGCCGCAGGATATAATCTAAATCCAACTGACGCATCAATTGCAATAGGATTGCTAGTAGAAACAACTCTTAATTGACTTTTTAAAGCTAACGCTAATTCATCTTCATTCAAAAACCTTACATTGTTGATTGTGCTGCCACTAACAGTATAAGCACCACCAATTAAATGCAAGTAATCAGCATCAAAAGTTACTAATCCTGTTGAATCTGACGTGAAACTTTTCTGAACTCTTAATTTTCGTATTGCATCATGAATTATTTGTGTTGCACCATAAGTTGAAAACCATTCTTCAGTCGCTTCTAATTGTGCATTATCTAGCGTTTGCATAGCTTCATTTACAGTTACAAAAACTCCACGTTCTTTACGAACAATGAATAGCATTTGATTGTATATGTCATTTATATTATAAGCCATCTTCTTCCTCCCAAATTCCCAGCGCTCTGCGGGATTTTATTAAATAATAATTTTTACCGTTGTATTCGTATTTCTCCAAATACTTCTCCTCAAAACCCACAACATCACCTTCTTTTAAACCAGAATCTTCTGGAGCTGAAATAACTTTAGCTCTATCTCCAAGTCTTGCCTTGAATGTGCTCTGCGGCAACTCTATTCCCATTTGGGTTAATACTTCTTTTGGAATATCTAAATCTATTGGCTCAAGAATAATTCTATCACCAACTGTTTTTAATTCTTCACCATCAAACTTCGCATAAATATCTCTGTACGAAGCTTTCCATACATCACCAGTTCCTGTATCTACAAGGTTTGTAAAAAAGAATTGCTGAGTTTCACCAAAACTAAATTGAGACTTCCATCTGCTTAATTCACTTTCAGAACCTTGACATCCATGGATAAAATTACCACGATTGTCGCTGAATGTTCCAGACCAAGTATGTGTAATCTTGCCCGGCATTGCTACAATGAATATTTTTTCACCCTTACCATTAATAAATTTCTGATAGTACGGGCTATCTTTTGTAACTTCTGTAAAATAAGCTCCATCTGATTCAAATTTTCTTTCAGCAACTACTGAATAATCAAATAAAACTTTATCTCCAACTTTTAATTTAGAAACTGTTTCAGAATATTCTCCTTTAGGGTTTTCTGGCAATGCTGCTATTTCACCAACAACGGTTGCGTTCCATTCTGGTCGGAATGAACCGTCTAGGTATAACTCTAAATCACCTACTTTGATTGTATCTTGAATAGGCTTGTCTAAATTAAGAAAAATATGGTTTATCGGTTGTGCGCTCATAGATGGTATAAAATTAAGTTTTTTATAGGATATAAAAATAAAATGCCCCCAAAATTTTGAAGGCATTTTAAATAATGGGTTAAATCATTAGATTATTGCGTCAATATAAAGCTCATCAGGAATAAGTCTAAACTGCTGTCCGTTAACCTCAATGTCAACTCCTACAGTACTAGCAAACATAATTTTATCTCCTTTTGCAACATTTTCAGCCTCTTTACCAGCCATTTCTACAACTCCTGTGATAAAGTCTTTTTGAGCTGTTTCTGGCAAGTAAAGACCACTATCTGTCCTATCTTTAGGGGCATCTAGTTTTACAAGCACTCTTTTGCCTAATGGTGTGAATTTTTGTTTCATTTAATTTAATTTAATTTATTTACAAAAGTAATCATTTATTTCCAATTATGCGGTATATCCATATCAATTCCCATGCCATTCATTGCGTTTCCATAAACCCTGACTTCTTCTGAGTAATAATGCTTAACTACGCCACCTTTTAGCCTAACAAGCCATACCGAGTTTACATTTAACCCATAGTCAATCAATAAGATACATTCACCGGCTCCATGTGGAGTATGAACTTTTATAGGGGTTGAAAATTCATGTATCATAGCACAAAATATAAATATAAAACAATCCAACTAATTGTTGCGGAAACGGATAATCCAATAATAAACGACAAAATATTAAATTGGAACTTTTGATACTCCCTCCCAGCATAAAAGCCCATTTGGTAATATTTTTTATTTATATCATTCATTGTTATTTTTTAAAACCCTCACTGCGTAATACTTTCCGTTTATACCCTTAATCCTTTTACCCACCTTTCTGTTTTTAAAAACAGCGTCAATTTTAACGCCAAGTAGGGCTGCGACCTCAGCAGCAGAATCTAGGGTAATAACCTTCTTTTTTCTTTCTTCTAAATCCAAGGAGCAATCATAAACCAAGTGCGTCAGCTCTTTTTCTATTTCACCAACAAACTCTGCTTTTCCTATATACTGCCTTGGATTATTTTTACTTGATTTAAAAGCCATCTATCTATTCGTTTCTTTTTCTAAATATTCTTTCATTTTTTTGGTAGCCTTTGCGTTCTTGTCTATTCTAGGATTAAACCTATAGTCGTACCATGTTACATAGTTACCAAACTGGTCTCTACCTTCCATTTTAACACGGCTAACAACACATCCAAACGGTTTCTCCACCTCTCTTGGTATTTCCCTAGCTGGATTACTGTAACCAGTAAGTTTAATAGAATTACTTACATTGATAATATCGCCTTTCAATAGCGATTTGATTAAAGCGCATTTCTTGTTCATGTGTATTTGGTTTGATTTAGTTATTTTCCTTGACCTCGGTACTTAGAAACGGATTTTTGTTTTGGTCCTCGTGTTTTTTGTGCTTTTCCGCCCTTTCTTTTCCCGAAGCTTAGTTTTGTTGAAGTTCCTGTAGCTTTTGCCATAAATTAATTTTTAATAAAATTAATCATTTTTACAAAACTACTAAAATTTTTAATTTAATTAATAGTTAATTTAAAATGGAACTTCTTCACCTTTTTCAGACTTGCTGCTAGATAAAAGCTGCAAGCTAGAAACTCTAACCGATAATTGCGGAACTACTTCGTTAGCGCTATTAGAATAAGTTTTAGCTTCTGGCTTACCTTCTAAATAAACTTGAGTTCCTTTTTTTAAGTAACTTCCTAAATTAATTTTTTCGGTCCAATACGCACAACTTACCCAAGTTGTTTTTGAAACTTCTGCGTTTTCAGAGTTTTTGTACTTCTCTGTGTGTGCGACAGAAAAATTAATTACATTTTTTCCGCCAACATTGTTGACTACTGCATCTTGTCCTAAATTTCCGATTAACTGTAACTTTAACATTGTGTTTTGTTTTTTTTTATTATTAAAAATCTATTTGACTAATATCATCTATAACACCTTGGTTATCCCAATTAGGTGGCAAGTCTAATTTTGCTTGCTTACCCTTCCAACTATTCCAAAAATCATATTTCTTTTTATTCAAAATATCCTGAATAATATCTCTACCCTGAACAAAGAATCTTCTAGTATTCCATATATACTCAATTGTCATAAATCCTCTTTTACCAACACTTTTCTTTTTTATCTTTTTGAAGTGAACTTCTGCCAATGGATTATTTGTATCTATCTGAGCAAACGGCCTATGATAAACCATAATATTATTCATCTTATTATTCCACATTGCGCCATCTGCAATATCAAAAACATCCGGGCACTCATAGTTTCCTGATTTATCTTTTTGCATTGATTTAGGATGCGCAATAATCCAAAAGTAAACATCGTTCTTTTGAGCAAACCTTGCGCAGTCTGCTAAAAATGTTTCCAAGTACTTATCCGTTCTTCCACCAAAACCTTTATAATCATTTGTAAGCTGATTAAATGGGTCAATACAACAAAAGTCAACCTTCTCTTGAATAATTAATTCTAAAAACTTTTCTTTTACATATTGAGGTGTTGGTGACAACATTTCAGCGCTTATGTAGAATATATGCTTTGATACAAAATCATAAGCTGCTTCATAAACTTTATTTGGAGGTCTATTTGGATTGTATGGAGTACACTCACATCCTAACACCATTTCAACATAATCATGAAAATATTCTTCAGCAGGGGTATCTTCCGGTGAAAACGTAGCAATCTTTTCCCCAAACAATAAAATCCTTGTAAGTATATACCATTTTTTAAAAGCACTCTTACCATAGTTACCAATACCAGTAAGTAATGTAATCTCTCCTCTTTTTGGCTTAAAATGAAAATCTATTTCAGGTACGCCGATACCAATAACCTTTTCAAAACCTTTTTCATTAATCTGTAAAGCCCTTTCTTTTACATCAATACCATAAACAACATCTTCAACTCTGTAATTCTCATCCTGATGCTCTTGAAAATCTTTCTTTACATTAATCTCACTTCTTGTTGTACTATCTACTAATACTTCTTTCTGTATTGTTGCGGTATTGAAATTATGCCTACTTGCTCTATATGCACTTTTGATTGCATTTTTCATTTCGCTCATAGTAAAGTCATTACTAACTGTGTACTCTGATGAAATAAGATTTATTGCAGAATCTTCTTCAATACCAAAACGGCAACACGCTGATGCTAACTTAAAAATATAAATATTTCTTTCTCCGGTTACAAACGCATCGTTTCTATTTGTTAACCATTTTAATATCTTAGTAAAATTTTCAGAATCACTACCAATAGCATCTTGTTTTACTAATTTTTTCTCTACGGTTTTTATCTTATTAAAAACTTCAGCTTTTTCATTAACATAAATTTCAGGGTCATAGCTTTCGTAACAAACACGACTAGGATTAATTCCGCTTTTATCTATTTCAGGAAAAACTTCTTGTAAAGATTGAAAGTGCTCTCTATGTTTTGAGCCATCGGCAATTTTAATTAACGCTTTCAATCCATTACCTGATGGACTAACCCAACAAGCATAAACGAATGGTTTTGAAATTATCTCTGTTTGTTTTTCTCTTAAATCACTAACATCATCAAAATCTAAAACTATAAATCCACTATGCTCAATTATCTGCTCATCTTTTCTATCACTACCAAACCTTCCACTAAAACAAACGGATGGTAAATTAGCTTTTAATTTTTGAGATTTTGATTTATCTAATGTTCCACGAATCTCATTAACCAAAGACATACTTTTACCTGAAGATATTCTAGATAAAGCATCACTTACGGATATGTAAAATGGGTTCTTGGAAAATATGTTTTCAAATATTGTTACTTGCATCGTTTTATTTTATAAAGATTGGCCTAATTCAGATTGTCTTTTTTTGTATTCCTCTAATTCAGCGTTTAATTTATTTTCAGTATTTAATTTAATTATTTTTGGCTTTACCTTACCCTTCTCCATGACCGCATCAACAACCCATCTTTTAATCGTTAAATAATCAGACTTGGTTGTATAGGATTTTTCAATTTTATAGGAAGATAGTAAATCGTAACAGGCATTAACAAAATCTTGACCATATTCGGATACTAGCTTTTCATTTTCATTTTCTAACAAACTGATGTTGTCTCGGTATGCTGTTTCCTTTACTTTACTTTCCTTTTCTTTCTTTTCTTTTCCTTTACTTTCCTTTCCTTTAATAGCATCATTTCGCATACCGACTGCATTGCGTTTGCTATGCGACTGCATTGCGTTTGCATTAACTAATTGATTATCAGGATTATTAGACCATCTTAAATTAGCTGCATTACGTGCAGATTCTGTTTTTTTCTGCATAGAACGACACAATCTTTCAGAAAAAAAATGTGTGTCATCTATAGTAAATAATTCATAGTTTTTTATAACTGTTTCTACTTTTTCCTTAGAAGTGCCCCATCTTTTAGCATAACTTCCAGTAAGCGCTATAGGTAATCGGTAGTCAGTTTCATTCCTTAACTTCTCAATTAACGCCCAAAATATACCATAACCTTCCATACCTAATTGGTCAATAAGTATCATACATTTAGGGTCATCCTGAGAATTACTATCGTGTGAAAAATAATAAGCATCTTTTGCCATTGCAATATTTTGTCGGTATTAGAAATTTACTTGGTACGGGAAGGCAGCTCTTATTTTTTCTAGCTGCTTATCAGTTGGGATTAATCTTCCAGATACAATCCTTGATATTTCAGACTCCTGAATACCGGTTTTCTTTGCTAGCCACCTATTTGTCCTTCCATCTAGGGCTATTTTCAATAGTGCTGTTAGTGTTCTTTGTGGTTCCATTGTTTTTAGGTTATTTATGCAAAGTAAGTGATAAAAAATCAAAAATACAAAAATGTAGACAAATAAATTTTTTATGAAAAAATATTTGTTTTTAATTTAATTAATCATATCTTTGCATTATGATTGAAAATAGAGACAATATCTACAAACTTGCAGAATTATTAGACTTTGTAATAGAGGTTTATAGAGACGGTGTGTTTATTGGTAAATATAGGTACATAAATGGCAAAGTAACAAAAATAGATTAGTATGGGTACTGTAAAAAAGAGTTTTAAATACACTTTTGGTAACCCTAAAAATTGCTCAGGAGTAAAAAAGGGTTTAAATGTAAAGATGGTTATTTGTAAAAATAATAATAAAGTTTACAGTAGTATATCTGAAGTTGCTAAAGAACAAAATGTATCAATAAGCCATATATCAAGATGTATAAGAATAGACGCTGAAGTTAATGGATTGTTTTTTGAATTTATAAAATAATAATAAAATGGAAATTAATTACAAGAACGAGTTATTTGAAATAGCAGGTAAAATGGAAATGATTGTTGATTTTACTGAAATAATTGAAAGAGTTCCTAAGACATTACAAGATGATAGTGAAGATGAGGTTACTATAGAATTGAATTCTGTAGAGGTTGTTATAGCAGGTAGGGGAATAGATATTTTACCTAAATTAACTGATAAGCAAAAAGAAGAAGTGATTAATAATTTAAGCATACATTAGATGAAGTATTCTTCAAGTTTTACTCACGATTTGAATTTTGGAGAATCTGGTGAGGATTGGGTAAATGAAATATTTGCAAAAGGTAAAAAGGTAGAAGTAAAAACAGACCGAATGACACATAAAACAGGAAATGTTTTTATAGAGTATGAGTCAAGAGGTAAGCCATCTGGCATTGCAACAACTGATGCTGATTATTGGGTTTATAAAATAGATGAAGTAGGATTTGCAATTATATTTGAAGTTGAAATATTAAAAGCTAAACTTAGAAAATATTATACAGACGGAATGTATTTAAAAAAAGGTGGAGATAATGATACGTCAAAAGGTTTTTTAGTTCCAATTATACAATTATTTAAAAAATGAGAAGTACGATAATTAATAAAAAGAAAATTTGTATTTCGTGCGGTACATTAGATTATCATTTTTCTAAAAAAATGTGTAAGCAATGTGCAACAGTAAAAAGCACTTCTAAAAGAGTAGAGAAATACGAAGAAGAACAGCACGATGAAAGTTTGAAACACTTGGTTGAGGATTTAGATTCTATATTCAGCCAATACATTAGGTGTAAATACGCAAACAAAGATGGTATGGTTGCCTGTTATACCTCTGGTAAAATAATGAGATGGCAAGAGTCTCAATGCGGACATTTTATTAGCCGTAAAAATTATGCAACTAGATGGCTTCCGCAGAATTGTAGGCCACAATCAGAATACGACAATTGTTTTCTGTCAGGAAACATTGATGTGTATAGACAAAAGTTAGAAGAAGAAGAACCGGGTATTGTAGAGTATCTGCAAGAAGAAGCTAGGCAGGTTTCTAAACCAACGAGAGATGAGTTAAAATCTTTAATTATAGAATACAGACATAAATTAAATTTAGTAAAGAAAAAATTTGAAAAATGAAACATGGAAGTTTATTCTCAGGCATTGGTGGCTTTGATTTAGCTGCCGAATGGATGGGATGGAAGAATGTGTTTCATTGTGAGTGGAACACATTTGGTCAAAAAGTATTAAAACATCATTTCCCAAAATCAATAAGTTACAATGACATCACTAAAACAGACTTCTCTATTCACAGAGGAGACATTGACATTATTACGGGAGGATTCCCATGCCAGCCGTATTCAACAGCAGGGCTTAGAAAGGGGAAGGCCGATGAAAGACATCTCTTTCCTGAAATGTTACGAGCGATTAAAGAAATACAACCCACATGGGTTATTGGCGAGAATGTTCGTGGACTTGTTAGTTGGGGGGGGGGATTGGTATTCCACGAGGTGTGCGATGATTTGGAAAGGGAAGGATATGAAGTGCAACCGTTTCTTATTCCAGCTGCAAGCGTCAACGCACCGCACAAAAGAGAAAGAATATGGTTTGTGGCCTACTCCGAGAGCGCAAGAGCCGGGAAAAACATCGGAAGGTTACGGAGCTTGTCTAAACGATGTAATACAGGGGAGGAAACTTCAACACTTATTACCAACACCGATGGCTCAAGATGGGAAGAATTCAACGCTTCCTCCAAGTCAAATAAACAGGACATCATTAGTGGGGATGCTTTGTACTCCAACAGCTCAAGCGAGCAGGGGGAACACCTCTCACAAGAGAGGGAAGGGAAATTTGACAGACCAAATAGCAGAAATGAATTTAACAACTTCAAAAACTTCCCAACTCAATCCCCAATTTGTAATGGAGATGATGGGGTTTCCGAAAGATTGGACTCTATTACCTTTTCTAAATGGAGAAACGAATCAATTAAAGCAGGAGGAAATGCAATAGTTCCACAAGTAGCATACGAAATATTTAAAACAATAGAAAAATTTGAAAAATGAGCGTAGAGTTAAATGAGTATTTAGAAAGACCAGAAGTTGAAACAGAAACACTGCTTTACAAAAGAAGATTGGAAGCAAAGATTATTGAAAGATTTAAAAAAGAGTTTAAAGAAAAAATTGGGTATGAGCCTCATGTTTTAACCATGATAGATGAAAGGTCTGATATACCAAAGGTTCCTATTTTAATGCTTAGGGATTTTATTGATGGATTAATGAAAGAAAAGTTCGGTAATCAAAGAATTGGTAATGATATAGCTCGTTTAGCAAACAGTGGTAGACATCGTGATATAGTTAATTACAGATTCATCTACTTTAAATTAGCTAGAATGATGGGTAATTCATTTGCCTCAATTGGTCAAACTATTGCAACAAGTAAAACAAGGAAATACGACCATACAACAGTAATGTATGCGTGTAAGTGTTTTGATGACTTAATTAATACAAACGAGGAATTTAGGACTATATATTTAGACCTAGTAATTAAATTAAAAGAAAAGTTTGCAAAAAAAGATTTAGTGTTCAACTAAAAATATATCAAAAACCAAAAAAATAATATAATTTTACACAGTTCTCATGTGTGTTTTTTGGTTTGATTTAGTTAGGGCCCCTATTATTCTTAATGGGGGCTTTTTTATGCAAGGTCTATTTCCAATTCTTCTTCCGTAAACGGTATTAAATTTAATTTAATCAGTAAACCATTTAGCATACAAAGAAGTTGGTAGTCCGATAAGTATTTTAAGTTTCTAACTTTTTCATTGGCTATTAGAGATAGTTTAACTACTTGATTTTCGTAATTTGACCTTAAATGATAGTTTTTCATATTAATTTAATTAAAATCCATACTTTTTAAGCTCTAATTCTATTTTGATAATATAATCCAACGCAACACTTATCTTTCCCTTTTTTAACATTTTTTGGAAATTACCCTTGTCTATTCCTATTTCAGAACACATAGTCGACCATTTAAACTTATTATGAGATTTAATCCATAAAAGTATCTGATTGCATCTTTCATCTTCAGATTGGTCTAAAGTTTTAATTTTTGTAACTTCTTTGTCTTTTACGATAAAATCACTTTTTGATTCCTTCGTATAAAGTATCTGTCTTTGTATCTTTTTTTCCATTTAACAAAAATACTACAAAAGTTGTAAATAAAAAATATATTTTACTACAAAAGTTGTAAATATATTCAAATGTAGCTACCAAAAATATGTTTTTTAATTTAATTAATGGCTATTTTTTAATTTAATTTACGCATAAAAATTAACTTAATTAGTCCTAAAACAGCCCATATTTGAACCTAAAATCAAAATATTGAATTTAAAGCCCATTTTAGCCCCTATTTTTTCAAAATGATATTACCCCCTTACACACATACCCAAACACCAAACAAGATACCAAAGAAGCGCAATCAACCGCAATACAATTGCCCGTACCCGATACCAACAAAGCGCAATAACACAACATAGCCCGAAACGAAACCGAA